>Ga0105356_10003565_pt1 | contig 15286 bp, 14 predicted proteins | sample GOMGulsemesocosm_3_FD_83502 | JGI IMG/M metagenome (GOLD analysis project Ga0105356, IMG submission 83502) | Methane-oxidizing microbial communities from mesocosms in the Gulf of Mexico - GOM9D Gulf of Mexico | ecosystem: Environmental > Aquatic > Marine > Cold seeps | place: Gulf of Mexico...
AGGAATTTTACCAATCGCTTTTAAAACATGCTCATTTACTATACCCTTAGAAACTAATGTACTAACCAATTGTTGACGTAATCCTTTATGTTTAAATGTATCTTTCAATGTTTCTGGTGTTTTTCAGCATAAAATTAGCTAAAATGTTAGTCCCACAAAAGCAAGATTAGCATTATATTTTAAAATTTTATTTCGCCCTAAAAAACGCATAAAAAATCTTATTTTTGTTGAAAACGAGAAACTATGCTAAAAGCTGGTGTACTAGGTGCTGGCCATCTGGGTAAAATTCATTTAAGACTCTTAAATCAATCTGATAAGTACGAATTAGTAGGCTTCTATGATGCCAATGAAACTAATGCGAAAAAGGTTGAAGCCGAATTTGGGTACAAATACTTCAATACTATAGAAGCGCTTATAGAAGCTGTTGATATGGTAGATATTGTAACCCCAACTTTATCTCACTACGATTGTGCTTTACAAGCAATTGCCAAAGGCAAACATATTTTTATTGAAAAGCCTATTACTAAAACTGTAGAAGAAGCTGAAGAGATTAGAGATCTGTTGTCAAAAAATAATCTTAGAGGTCAAGTAGGACATGTTGAGCGTTTTAACCCTGCCTTTATTGGTGTAAAAGATCAAATTGAAAATCCGATGTTTATTGAAACACATCGTCTGGCGGAATTCAACCCTCGAGGTACAGATGTTCCTGTTGTTTTAGATCTAATGATTCATGATATAGATATTATTCTAAGCGTTGTTAAATCTAAAGTAAAACAAATATCTGCAAGTGGTGTTTCTGTCATTAGTGACACACCCGATATTGCAAATGCAAGAATAGAGTTTGAAAATGGATGTGTAGCAAACCTTACTGCTAGTAGAATTTCATTAAAAAATATGCGTAAATCAAGATTTTTTCAAAAAGATGCGTATATCTCTATCGACTTTTTAGAGAAAAAATGTGAAGTCGTTAAAATGAAGGATGCCCCTGAGGTTCCAGGTGATTTTGACATGATTCTTCAAAATGCAGAAGGCATCAAAAAGCAAATTTATTTTGATAACCCTGAAATTTCCGCAAATAATGCTATTCTTGACGAATTAGAATCTTTTGCACATGCCATTAACACAAATACAAAACCTATCGTAACACTTTATGATGGCACCGAGGCTTTACGTGTTGCATCCATGATAACAGATCAGTTTTAGTTTAAATTCAGGGTAATATATTAATGATTTTGCTAAACAAAATCGAGTTCACAAAATAATTTTGTAGTAATAATAAATCAGATTCTCTTTACAGGGAAATTAAATAAAATAAAAGTTTTATGAAAAACGTAGCAGTTATAGGAGCAGGAACCATGGGCAATGGTATTGCACATACTTTTGCACAAAGCGGATTCAAAGTTCAATTAATTGATGTTAATGAAATTGCCCTTAAAAAAGGGGTGGATACCATTACTAAAAACTTGGACAGGATGGTGTCTAAAGAACGTATCACTGAAGCTCAAAAAGAAGAAACACTAGGAAATATCACATGCTTTTCAAATATTAGTGATGGTGTTGAATATGCTGGATTAGTTGTTGAAGCTGCGACCGAAAATTTAGATTTAAAACTTAAAATTTTCAAACAATTAGATGAAGCTTGTCCTGAAGATACTATTCTTGCTACAAATACATCATCTATTTCAATTACTCAAATTGCAGCAGTAACCTCAAGACCAGAAATGGTAATTGGCATGCACTTTATGAACCCTGTACCAATCATGAAATTGGTGGAAATTATTCGAGGTTATAATACCAGTGATGCCGTTACCAAACTAATCATGGACATGTCTAAAACCTTAGGTAAAAATCCAGTGGAAGTTAACGATTATCCTGGCTTTGTTGCCAATAGAATTTTAATGCCAATGCTTAATGAGTCTATTGAAACTTTATACAATGGCGTTGCTGGAATTCATGAAATTGATACCGTTATGAAATTGGGAATGGCTCATCCGATGGGACCATTGCAACTTGCAGATTTTATTGGTTTAGATGTTTGCCTATCTATCTTAAATGTTATGTATGACGGATTCAAAAACCCTAAATATGCTCCTTGTCCCTTATTGGTAAATATGGTAAGAGCAGGAAAATTAGGCGTGAAATCTGGAGAGGGCTTTTACGATTATTCTGAAAGTAGAAAAGCTGAAAAAGTTGCATCTCAATTTTTAAAGTAAATAGTCTCCATTTTCAGTTTGCAGAAATTCTGCATATTATAACTGAAATCTGTTAATTGTATATACCAAATACATGGCTAAAGTAAATCCATTTAAAGCAGTTCGCCCTACTAGAGACAAAGTCAGTCTTGTGGCATCACGCTCATATCAAAGTTATACCAAATCCGAACTCGAAGCACGATTAGACTATAATCCGTTTTCGTTTCTACATGTTCTAAATCCAGGATATAAATATGATAAAGAAATCTCAGGTAAAGAGCGTTATGCTTTAGTACGAAATCGATATCTTGAATTTAAAGAGGATGGTGTCTTTGTTCAAGACAAAGCTCCTTGCTATTATGTTTATAAAATAGTTGATCGGTATAGAAACGAATACAATGGTATTGTTGCAGCAATTAGTACAGAGGATTATGACAACAACATTATAAAAAAACATGAAGCTACTATTGAGTATCGAGAACATGTTTTTAAAAAGTATTTAAAAACCGTTGGGTTTAATGCCGAACCTGTTCTACTAACCTATCCAGACAATGATATTATTGGTAATATCATTTCAAAAACCCAGAAGGATAGAGCAGAGTTTGAATTTACCACGACTTATAGAGATACCCATTTTGTTTGGAAAATAAATGATCAAAAAACAGTTTCTATACTTAAAAGCGAGTTTGAAAAAATTGAAACTATATATATTGCAGACGGCCATCATCGTTCTGCATCAGCGTGTTTATTGGCCAAAGATTTAAAATTAGACAACAAAAATCATGACGGCGAAGAGCCATATAATTTCTTTATGAGCTATTTAATTCCTGAATCTTTATTGAAAATCTCAGAATTTAATCGGTTAGTAACAGATCTCAATGGACTGACCAAAGAAGAGTTTTTAATCCAACTTGACACTGTATATCGGATAGAAAACAGAGGAAGTGCTCTATATAAGCCATCAAAAAAACATCATTTTAGTATGTATCTGGATGGTGAATTTTACTCATTATACTTGCGGAAAATCAACTATACGTTTACCACGGCCCTTGATGCCTTAGATACACAAATACTATATAAAACCATTTTAAATCCTATATTAGGAATTAAAGATATGCGCAATGATCAGCGCCTAGATTATTCATATGGCAAAAATGATCTAGTAACTATCAAAAGCAAAGTTGATAGTGGCGATTTTAAAGTAGGTTTTGGTTTAGTACCAATTACCGTGAATGAAATGAAATCAATAGCTGATGAGGGCCTAACCATGCCTCCAAAAAGTACATATATAGAACCCAAATTAAGAAGTGGAGTCACAATTTATGAGTTTTAATCTCAGTGATGACCGTTATTGTTACCCTAAAAAAGCATCACTAACTCATTATATTAGATCATAAAAATAAAAGGTAATTATTATAAATGTCAATACAACAAAACTTAATTAATATAACAACTCAACTTCCAGAGCAAGTGACATTGGTTGCCGTTTCTAAAACGAAACCAATCAGTGATATTTTGGAAGCATACAATGCAGGTCAACGTATTTTTGGTGAAAATAAAATTCAGGAAATGGCTGAAAAGTCTCAAGAACTCCCTGGAGATATAGAGTGGCACATGATAGGTCATGTACAACGGAACAAGGTAAAGTACATGGCGCCTTTTGTGAGTTTGATTCATGGTGTAGATAATTTTAAACTATTAAAGGAAATCAACAAACAAGCATTAAAGCACAATAGAGTTATTAATTGCCTCCTTCAAATAAAAATAGCCGATGAAGATTCTAAGTTTGGAATGACAGTAATTGAAGCTAAAGACATTTTACAATCATCGGAATTATCAGAATTAGAAAATATTAAGATTTTAGGACTTATGGGTATGGCTTCCTTCACTGAAGATAAGGCTCAAGTTGAACAAGAATTCAATTTTCTTAATACTTCTTTCGAAGATTTAAAACCATTGGTAACGGCAAACTGTAAGCTCCAAATAATTTCTATGGGTATGAGTGGCGATTACAAACTAGCAATAGATTGTGGGAGTACTATGGTTCGAATTGGAAGTAGTATATTTGGGGCTAGAAATTATTTAATATAGATACTATTTACGCAATATTAGACATAGAGACCACTGGAGGAAAATTTAATGAAGAAGGCATTACAGAAATAGCTGTCTATAAATTTGATGGCCATGAAATAATTGATCAATTTATTACACTTGTAAATCCAGAACGCGAAATTCAACCGTTTGTCGTTAACCTTACAGGCATTAATAGCAATATGTTGCGCAATGCACCTAAATTCTTTGAAATTGCAAAGCGCATTATTGAAATTACTGAAGGCTGTATTATTGTAGCTCATAATGCTAATTTTGATTTCAGAATTTTACGAACAGAATTTAAACGTCTGGGTTATGACTACAGTAGAGAGACGCTATGTACCGTAGAGTTAGCCAAAGACCTAATTCCTGACCAAGCATCATATAGCTTAGGAAAACTCACAAGAGCTTTAGGAATTCCAGTTAGTGACAGGCATAGAGCATCCGGTGATGCTCAAGCAACTGTGAAATTATTTAAAATGTTGCTAGCTAAGGATTTGGATAAAAAAATAATCCAGGAATCCATTCGCTTAGAGCCAAAATCTAGAATGGAACCTCGTTTATTAGATATTATTGAAGCCTTACCTTCTATAACAGGTGTCTATTATATGCACAGAGCAGATGGTAAGATTATTTATATAGGAAAAAGTAAAAACATCAGAAAACGTGTTAATCAGCATTTTACAAGTACAAATTCCAAGTCTAAAAAAATGCAATTACGTGTCACAACCGTAACTTATGAAGACACCGGTAGTGAACTTGTCGCTTTATTAAAAGAAAGTGAAGAAATAAAACGCAATAAACCCATTTTTAACAGAGCCTTAAAGCGTAATATTTTCTCTCATGGTCTATTCAGTTTTACCGATAACAATGGCTATATCAATTTAAAAGTAGGACGGGTAAATGGCAAAGAAAAACCTATAACTACCTTTTCAAATTTAAAGAGTGCTAAAAGCTTTGTAGCGAGAACAACCGACGAGAATAACTTATGTCAAAAATTGACAGGGATGCACACCTCGGATAATAATTGTTTTAATTATAGTATTAAACAATGTTTTGGTGCTTGCATAGATGAAGAGTCTTTTGAAGATTATAACCAAAGAATTTTAAGCATCATTAAGCATCACCGTTTTGACAATCAAAATATGGTCATTACAGATCGAGGAAGAGCGATTGATGAGCGCAGCGCCATACTTATTGAAAATGGTGAATTTAAGGGCTATGGTTTTTATAACCTCAACTATCAAATTAACACACCTGAAGTACTACAATCCATCATCACTCCTATGAAGCACGATAGGGATACCCAACACATTATTCAAACGTATTTAAGGCGACATAAAAAATTGAAAATAGTTCAATTATAGATATAGATCTATAAAAAACTGCTTAAACTCTATGAATCGATGCATGAGTTAACATATAGTTTCACAATCTAATTCTTTATTTGTAATAAATATTTAAACTTTTCTTATTTTTGATTAATGACTTACAAAAAATCTGGCTTAAACTGGCAACATAAACTTCATGAAATCCTATATGAGGCAGATACAATTATGGGTAAGTTATTCAATGTGATACTTCTCATTGTTATTCTAGCAAGTATAGTCCTTGTAATGCTAGAAAGTGTTGATAGTTTTGATGAAAAATATCATAATTTCTTAAACATCTCTGAGTGGGTTATTACTGTTTTATTTACTATTGAATATATTGCTAGAGTTATTGCGGTAAAGAAACCATGGAAATACATTTTTAGTTTTTACGGTATTATTGATTTATTGTCTACCATTCCAAAATATCTATCCCTAATATTAGTCGGTTCACATTCATTGGTTGCCTTAAGAGCTCTACGGCTCATGCGCGTATTCAGAATATTAAAATTAGCACGATATATAGGAGAATCTACAAATTTTGTCCGTGCCTTAAAGGTTAGTAGAGCAAAAATTGCAGTTTTTATATCCTTTGTATTTATACTCTGTATTATTTTGGGAACGGTAATGTATTTAATTGAAAGCGATCAAGATAGTGGATTTACTAGTATTCCCAGAAGCGTTTATTGGGCAATTGTAACCTTAACTACTGTTGGTTATGGAGATATAGCTCCAATTACCCCTTTGGGGCAATTTATAGCATCCATAATTATGATTATGGGTTATGGTATTATAGCTATTCCTACAGGAATTGTGTCCTCAGAAATGACAAAAGCTTCTAGAAAAAAAATACAGACCAATACCCAAGCCTGTCCAAATTGTATGGCTGAAAAGCATAGAGATAATGCCGAGTTTTGCTATAATTGTGGTAACCACTTAAACTAATGAATAAGTATTTAATATCAATCGTTGGTCCTACCGCTATTGGAAAAACGTCTCTCAGTTTAAAATTAGCTCAATATTACAATACTGAAATAATCTCAGCCGATTCTAGACAGTTTTTTAAAGAAATGCAGATTGGTACAGCTGCTCCGACTTCATCTGAATTGTCGCAAGCAAAACATCATTTTATTCATCATAAATCTATAGAGGATCAGTATAATGTTGGTGCCTTTGAAAAAGATGCTATTAAATGTTTAGATGAACTATTTAAAACCAACGATATTGTCATTATGGTTGGTGGCTCTGGATTGTATGTAGAGGCCGTTACTAAAGGCTTAGATGATTTCCCTAAGGTTGACCCAAAAATTAGGGAAGATTTAAATAATCAATTAATATCTCATGGGATTGAGGCATTACAACAACAACTAAAGCAATTGGATATTCTATCTTATAAAACTATTGCAATAGATAATCCACACCGTGTTATTAGGGCTTTAGAAATTTGTTTAGGTAGTCATAAACCATATTCTAGTTTTTTAAATAAAGAAAAAAACAAACGACATTTCGAGACTATAACTATAGGCTTAACTGCGGATCGTGAAATTATATATAACCGAATTAATCAGAGAGTACAGATAATGATGTCCGAAGGGCTTCTAAATGAGGCAAAAGCATTAATTGAAAAACAAAATCTAAACGCTCTTAATACCGTAGGTTACAAGGAGTTATTTAAACACTTCAAAGAAGAGTGGACTTTAGATTTTGCAATTTCAGAAATAAAAAAGAATTCTCGACGTTTTGCCAAACGTCAGCTCACATGGTTTAAAAGAGACAAGTCAACAAATTGGTTTGATTATAATGATCCATTTGAGCTTATTATAAATGCCATAGACCAACACCTTAAGCGCAAAAAAAAATAGAGCTAATCATATGATTAGCTCTATTTTCAGGAATTAACAACTTAAAAATTTATTATGCTTTTTGGTTAACGACCAATCTAAAGCCTTCACCATGAATGTTGAGTATCTCAACATTTTCGTCTACTTTTAAATACTTACGTAATTTCGCAATATACACATCCATACTTCTAGATGTAAAATAATTATCGTCTCTCCATATTTTAGTTAAAGCCAATTCTCGTGGCATTAAATCGTTTTCATGTAAAGCCAATAAACGGAGTAATTCATTTTCTTTAGGAGACAACTTTGCAGGTTCTCCACCCTTATGTCTTAAAAACCGCAATTTAGAGTTTAAATGAAATTGGCCAATTTCGAACTCAAATTGCTTACTATCTGCAACGCTATCTGTAGCCTTACGTTGAATTATGGCCTTAATCTTCATAAGTAATACTTCGCTATCAAAAGGCTTGTTTAAATAATCGTCAGCACCAACTTTATATCCTTTTAATACATCCTCTTTCATAGCCTTAGCCGTCAAGAAAATAATTGGAACATCGGTGTTTTTCTCACGAATCTCTTTTGCCAATGTAAAACCATCTTTATAAGGCATCATGACATCAAGAATACACAAATCGTAATCATCCTTTTTAAATTTCTCAAAGCCTTCCATACCATTTTTAGCATGAACAACATCGTAATCATTCATCGTTAAATAATCCTTTAAAACAGTCCCGAAATTTGGATCGTCTTCAACTAAAAGTATTTTCTTATTTTGTTCTTCCATAATTATATTATGATATTAATGGTAATTTTATAATAAAGGTACTACCCTTTCCTTTTTCACTTTCTACTGATACATAACCGTGATGGTCATCTACTATTCTTTTTACATACGCTAAGCCCAAACCATGGCCCTTTACATTATGTACATCACCAGTGTGTTCTCTATAAAATTTCTCGAACACCTTTTTTTGAACGGCTTTTGACATTCCGTTACCTTGGTCTTTTATTTTTAATAAAATATTATTTCCAACATTTTCTGTATATAAATCAATTTGAGGCGCTTCAGCTGAGTACTTTACTGCATTATCTAACATATTTACAATAACGTTAGTAAAGTGCGTTTCATTGGCTAACACATCAGAATTAATAGCCTCCAAATGTGCCTTTATATATCCATTTCTATTTTCAACAATCAGTTCAAGGTGTGCCACTGCATCTGTTACCAGGTCATGCAATGCTACTTTATCTTTACTAATATTTAGTTCGTTTTTTTCAAGTTTAGATATTCTTAGTACATTTTCAACCTGAGCATGCATACGTTTATTCTCCTCCTTAATCATTCCTAAATAACGCTTGACTTTATCTTCATCATTAATGATTTTAGGGTTTCTTATAGCATCTAATGCTAAATTTATGGTTGCAATAGGTGTTTTAAACTCATGCGTCATATTATTAATGAAATCGGTCTTTATCTGAGATATTTGACGTTGCTTTCTCAATTGATATATGGCACTTGTATACGCTATAATAATGATAATTGTAAAAATTACAGATAACATAGTCATCCCTACAATAGATGATAATATAAATTTATTTCGTTCAGGAAAATTGACATACAACCAATAATTGCTTTCTTCACTATTATCTAAAAATATTGGAATTTTTAAAGTTGATCGCATTTCAAGTTCAAAATAATCAGATTGCACTTTTGTAGCAAGATCTTTACTATAAATGGCGAACTCAAAATCAATATCTATGTCATTTTCTAATAGCTTTTTACTTAGTAACTTGTTAATTAACTTATTTGTAACACGCAAATGAATTGGAGTATTCTTCATCTCCTCCATATAATGCGCTTTAAAAGCCGATTGTGTCAATTTATCCATACTAAAAACCTGTGTAAAAGATTCTTCTGGTCTAATTGCTAAATCACTATCTAAATCAGTATCATTAAAAATTTGAGTTGTAGTAACTCCTGTAAATGTGCTAAAATTTATACTATCGAAACTTGTGTCAAAGAGCGAGCGAATTTTAAAATTTTCTTCAAAAACCCCTGTATTATATCTTATTATTTGATTGGTATTATCGTTTTGTTTATATACAGTAATATTTCTTACCGCTGTTGAATCTGGTATTTCTCCTTGAGCTACTAATTGATTAAACTCATGAAGGTATTTTCTATATTCAATTTCAGAAATTTTTTCTGAAGTATAAGTCAACGCCTTCTTTACACTAAATGTAAATTGCTCCTCTTCATTTTCAACTGTATTTTCAATAAAATAAGCTTGCACAAAAATTATACCAACAAGTGACAAACTCATTAATATAACCAATAAGCCAAATACCTTTTTACTCATTGTTCAAAATTAATATTTTAACATTTAGCAATACTCCCCTTTAACCTTACATTAACACAAATGTTAAAATTTAAAGTTTAACAAATGCTTTTAAGAATTTTTTGGTGTATTTCTTTTACTTGGCGTTGCGTTTCAATCAAATCATTATTAACAATAACATACTGTGATAAAGCTATTTTTTTGTCATCCTTCCATTGATTCTTTATAACTGATTTTACGCTTTCCGCTGAAGAGGCATCACGAGTTATTACACGTTTAATTCTATCAGTTTCAGAAGCTGTAACAGTAATCATTGCATCACATTTCAAGTAAGCTCCATTTTCAAACAAAATTGCAGCTTCCTTAATTACATAGCTGGACGTTTGCTTTGCTATCCATTTTTTAAAATGTCCTTCCACTTTTGGATGAACAATGGCATTCATCTCGTCCAACTTCATTTTATTGTTAAATATAATTTTAGCGATATAAGGCTTGTTGAGTTCATTATTAAAATAAGCCTGCGCTCCTAGAAGAGTACTAAGTTGCCTTTTAATAACTTTGGAATTTAGCATTAGTTTTTTTGCTTCCAAATCGGCTATATATATTGGTATTCCCAATTCCTTAAACATTTTGGCCACTGTAGTCTTACCACTTCCTATGCCCCCTGTTAGCCCTATAATTTTCACACAATTATATTTTAATGATATTGACGATAACATAATTATAAAATTGGGTACCTGTGCAACCCGTTCGTTTTACTATCAAAATTCTTATTTTATAATTTTTTGTTTTATTCTACTATAATATACTCAATTCTTTTAACATGTAGTCTAACATTCTTAACCAAGTCTGGCTGTTGTACGATTTTAGGAAGTAGGTATGTGTCTTGATCGTTAAGCGCATTATAATCACACTCTACAATAAAGCTCGTCGAAGAAATATTATTAAAGTTACTCAAGCTCGTATAGTAAATTACGGGAACTACTTTTGGATAGAATTTCAAGGTAATAGTATTTGGCACATTAATAACATTAATTGGAACGTTAATGGTGCCTTCTGTAAATTTTTCAACAACTCCAGACACTTCTATGCGTTCATGTGAGTATTTTAAATCTTGATTATTAATTGGTAACTTGAGAATCACATCACTTAAAATATTAGAATTAACATATTCAAGTTTTAGAGGTTCCGTACTAATTTCAAAAATTGAATCCGTTAATATTTTAGGTCCTATGACTTTTATCGAATCTGGTACTAACTTAAATGTTTCTGCTAAATCAAATCCTGGGGCAAACTTCACATCAGAGTTTAGTACAATTGGGACTTTCTTTACCGTATTTTTGTCATATCTAAAACTAATGGTGTCTGGATTAATGCTTTCAATTTTCACATTGGGATCAAACTGCTTAATTACATTTGATAATTCTCTTTTTTCTATCCATTTAAAATGTGTTGCTGTTTTGTCTAGGTTATTGAAATCAACATCTATAGTTGGTGAAGAAAAATAATATTTAATATGTTTAAACCCATAAGTCGTAAGCGTAATTCGCATAACATTAGTAGAATCCTTAATAACGACCATTTCTTCTGGAACGTTAATCGCATTTATGGTAAATAAAAAGGTATGTGTATAATCTTTGGAAAGCTTTGTTAACAGAGAAAACAATACAGCCACTAAAATAAATAAGGCAAATACATTTGCTCTTTTACTCTTAAAATATGGGATTATATTATGTTTTATTATACTCATTATTTTACTTTAAAAAATAAATTAGGAAACTGTTGCTCAACATCTTTTTTAGATAATAAAAGTATTATAGTCGATTTTAAAAATCCATATCCATATCCAAAAAACTGAATAACAATTGCTAGTATTGATAAAAAGGCAACATTTAAGTTTTTAGTCTTAAATAGAGCTAACAGAAAGCAGATTATAAAATATATTCCATAAAATGTTATAGGAAGTAAATACCCAATTAATGCGAGCATTAAAGAGGCAAAAGTTCCTAAGCTAAAGACACTGGGAAACCAATAGGTAATTTTTCTTGTTTCGGGATGCCAGATATTCAAGATTGGTCGAACGGATCCGAATTTATACACCTGTTTATAAAACTTAGACCATGAAATTCTTCGTTTATGATATACATAGGCTTCAGAAATAAGTTTTGTTTTGAATCCTAATTTAGTAAGCCGAATAGATAAATCAGGATCTTCCCCTGGATGTATTCTTCCAAATCCTTCAGTAGCTTCAAAGGCTTCTTTAGAAATTCCCATATTAAAACTTCTCGGCTCAAATTTATTCACACTGGATTTTCTCCCTCTTATTCCCCCAGTAGTTATAAAGGAGGTCATCGCGAAATTTATCGCCTTTTGTATATTACTAAACGATTGATGTGCAGCATCTGGACCTCCAAAACAATCTATATAATCGTTATTTAAACTTTCTAAAACTTTAATTAAGTATTGTTCAGGCAGCACACAATCTGAATCTAGGATTATAAAATAATCACCATTGGCGGCTTTCATCCCAAAGTTTCTGGAATCACCAGGCCCTGAGTTCTCTTTATAAAAATAAGAAATATTTAAATCCTCTTGAAAGCTCTCTACAACAGATTTAGAAGTCAGTGTAGACCCATCTTCAATGATTACAATTTCGAAATCATTATCACCACTTAAAGCCGCAAAACTTTCGAGTAATTCTTCTGCTTCTTCTGGCCTATTATAAATTGGAATAATAAAAGAAATATTATTTGCTGTCATAGCTCACAAAGATAATTAAACCACAAATATAAAAATGCTTAATATTTTGTAAAAAAAACCTCGCTAAAATAATTTAGCGAGGTTGCTTTTATAATAAAGTTTTAAAATTATCTCTTAATAATTTGTTTTGTTTCTGTAGTCCCATTAATTGTAACACGCACAAAATATGTTCCTGTTTGCAAGCTAGACATGTCTATCTCACTAGACGATTTATTAGGAGCAAGTCGTAAAACTTCCTGACCCAACATATTGTAAATTGAAACGTTTTCAATTGTACGTTGTGCATTTAAATTAAGCGTCGTGTTCACTGGGTTGGGATAAAATTTAAATTGATTTAAATCAACATCCTCTATAGCAAGTGGTGGAGAATCTGGAGACCAGATCTTTATAGTGAAATTACCATTCGTTACATAATTTGCATGACCAATTGGCCAGTGATTAAATATTCTCACGTAATAAGTATTACCTACGATTAATCCTGTTGCATTAATTTCCTCAAATGAACTTGTAGTACCCGCATTAGCATCAATACATATCACTACAGCTGGAGTATCTCCACAAGCATTTGAATATAACACAGCAACACCATCAAAATTTAAGTCGAATCTAACATTCACATTTGCTGTTTTTGCAACAAAAGCATACCAAACATCTTCATCAGGTGTTCCTAAACATTCAGCAGCAATTCCAGAATCTGTTGAGTAATCAATGGTACCATTTGTAGCCGTTGCTAATCCAGCACTGGCAGTATCCGTTTCTTGAACTATAACCTGGGCATCTGTACATTCATCATTACTAGGGGCTGTAGTAAATGTAAATGGTCCAGACCAAGCACTTGTATCGTTTCCACCACAATCTGCTCTTACATAAGCGTCATATGTATTACTTGCTGCCAGAGTCCCGAATGCATGTGTTCTATTTGGCGTAATCCCAGAAGTTGTAGCAGTTCCTGTAACGGAACCTCCTCCAGTTATATCAACTAATTCAACATCCCACTTTGATTCAGTACCTCCTGGTCCTGTACTCCAATTAAAAGTAGCGCCAGTTGCAGTAATACCAGTAAATGTACCTGACACAGGTTCAACACATGATGGTGGTTCTCTTACCAATACATCATCAATAAACCACTGAGACTTAGCGTCTCCTTCATATTCAAAAGCCACATATACTGTCGCATTGGTTGGAAGGGCAAAAGTGCCTTTAATTCCCCAAGCTTCTGTTCCTATAGCACTAGATAATAATACCCAGGTTGCAGTATTCAAATTAGAGCCATTATAATCAATAGAATAATATACTTTATTTACAGCTGGAACAATAGGTTCTTTAACGCTTTCGTAATAAGTCAACTCAGGAGCTGTCGCAGCTGACAAATTCATAACAGGTGTAATTAACCAACGATGTTTGTTTAATGCTGGATCAGGTTCTCCAGGAAAAAAATCATCAAACCAGGCAGATTTAGCCCCTCCAATTGTATTATTTCTTACACTTGAGGCTCCCCAAGTATAAGTTCCTGCTGCAACATCATTGTTAGCACCAGCTGGATCAGTCCAATCTGTTGGCAAAAAACTACCCTCGAAATCTTCAGTCAGGTAGGTTTGGGCAAAGAAAGCAGATGACCATGCAAGCATGGTAATTAATAGCGTAATTTTTTTCATGTGTATACAATTTAGTTAAGTTTATTTTCGATTATGTATTAAATTTATATCAAAATGATGATTATTAGCACATTAATCGTTAAAACATAAAATATACACGTTGAAAAGGATTACAATGAAAATATAACCAATATGAGCAATGCATTTTAACAAAAAAAAGGCCTTACAAAATGCAAGGCCTTTTTTTAGAGTATTATAGTCTGTAATTATTCTTTCATGAAAGGTTCCATAACCTCATTACTTACACCCATATTACTAAAACCACCATCATTATAAAGGTTTTGAAGCGTAACGCGTTTTGTTAAATCACTAAATAATGAAACGGTATAATTAGCACAATCCATTGCCGTTGCATTCCCTAATGGTGACATTTTATCTGCATAGGCAATAAACCCATCAAATCCTTTAACTCCCTGCCCAGCAGTAGTTGGCGTTGGTGATTGAGAAATTGTATTTACTCTTACTTTTTTGTCTTTCCCAAAGAAATAACCAAAACTACGTGCAATGCTTTCTAAATACGCCTTATTATCGGCCATATCATTATAGTCAGGAAATACCCGTTGTGCGGCCATATATGTAAGAGCAACAATACTTCCCCATTCGTTCATTGCGTCATTTTTATACAAAGTTTGCATCACTTTGTGAAATGACATTGCTGAAACATCCGTTCCTTTTTGAGTCCAATCATAATTTTGATCAGTATAAGCTTTTCCCTTTCTAACATTAACAGACATTCCTATTGAATGCAAAACAAAATCAATTTTGCCTCCTAAAATTTCCATAGATTGTTCTACCAAATTTTGCAAATCTTCTAAAGATGTTGCATCTGCAGGGATAATTTGAGATCCAGTTTTTTCTGCGAGTTCATTAATTTGACCCATTCTCATAGCAATTGGTGCATTTGTAAGTACAAATTCACCGCCTTCTTCATGTACGCGTTCTGCTGTTTTCCAAGCTATTGAATTGGCATCTAAGGCTCCAAATATGATTCCCTTTTTTCCTTTTAATAAATTGTATGACATGTTATAATTGGTTTAT
>Ga0105356_10003567_pt1 | contig 15279 bp, 14 predicted proteins | sample GOMGulsemesocosm_3_FD_83502 | JGI IMG/M metagenome (GOLD analysis project Ga0105356, IMG submission 83502) | Methane-oxidizing microbial communities from mesocosms in the Gulf of Mexico - GOM9D Gulf of Mexico | ecosystem: Environmental > Aquatic > Marine > Cold seeps | place: Gulf of Mexico...
AGTAATGGCTCGAAACGTTTTATTGGCTTAATGGAAATACTACAGTTAATGGTCGATGATAAAGAGAAGCAACTATTATCGAGTACTGGCTATAACGTTTCAATGACCGCAGACCCCTCCATCGATAAACTTGATAAAATAATTCGCTATATTCATAACCATTACACTAATAACCTAAGTGCCGATAAAGTAGCCGAATTAGTACATATGAGTACCAATCACTTCCACCGCTTTCTTAAACAACGTACCGAACAAACTTTTACCGAAATAGTTAATCAGTTGAGGATCAGCAAGGCCTGTTCATTATTAATTAATTCAAAAATGCCGATTTCGACTATTAGTGATACTTGTGGTTTTAATAACATTTCTAATTTCAATCGACGTTTTTTACAATTTAAAGAGATGAAACCTAGTGAATTTAGACGAATTTATGAGGGTAAGGCTGTGGTTTCTTAGGTTTTAGCTATTTTCAAAGATAAATTTTATTAAATATAAGACGAGCGCTGGATCGAAATTAAAATAAGCCTTTAATCAATAAAAGTGAATGAGAAAGGTTCAATAAATTGATATTGTTAGGCTCCGAGTAATCCCATAAACTTAAAGAAACTAGCTTTACTTGCTATATTATCCCTCTAAGGTTTTATATTTATGATAAAAAGCGTTTTAAAAACTATATCTCGTCGAATGCTAGAGTTAATTATTAATGATTGGGTCATTACAAAATTAGTTATCGTTTATAAGCGTGTTTTTGAAGATAAAGTTAGAAAGTCAATTGGTGAAGTATCACTCTTATCTGTAAAAAATAAAGGGAGTAACTGTAAATTCCAAGGTGATGTAAAGATTTATTATTCGGACGGCTTACAACTTGGAGATGATATAAGAATTGGTTTTGGTAGCTTTTTATTTGCTTTAGGGGGGATTTCCATTGGTAGTAATACTCAAGTTAGTCGGAATGTTGTTATTTATTCAGCCAACCATGACACAGAAAGCTCTGCAATTCCTTATGACGATCAATATCTATTAAAACCAGTAAAAATAGGTAAATCAGTTTGGATTGGTATGAATGTACTTATTTTACCTGGCGTTGAAATTGGTGATGGGGCCATCATAGGCATGGGAACAGTCGTATCAAAGAATATTTTACCTGGTGAGATTGTCGTTGGTGCAAGTCAAAGAACTGTTAAATGTAGAGAAATGGAAGCATTTAATATATTAGATAAAAATAAGCAACATTTCGCAAAGATTTGGCCTAATAATTAATGAGTAAAAAGCTCTATAGCTCAATAAAAAGAAGCCTGATAGGCAATTTATCTGTTTATTTATTACAAATAGTCTCTATGATCTTCTATGCTAGGATGTTTACTCCTGCAGAATTTGGCATTGTAGCGTCATTACAAGTATTTATAATATTTTTTCAACTATTTTCAGACTTAGGCCTATCTCCTGCACTATTAAGTTTAGACCGAATAAAAAAGGACCTAAGAGATAGTGCTTTTACATTTACAATCATTCTAGGAAGCATTTTAGGTGTGCTATTTTATGGCTTTACTTTCATTTTAAATATGTATTATGGGAATGATTCATACACTTTTTATGGTATATTCATTTCTATTTCAATTGTATTTCAAACGATGGTAACCGTGCCTACCATCGCCTTCCATAGAGAAACTCGTTTCTATTCTATTGCCTTAGTTAACATCGTTACTGAATTACTTACATTCGCTGTAGTAATAGTTTTATTTAAACTGGATTACGGAGTCATTATTTTATTTGTACGAATATTGCTTTATTCAATTTTACGATTTTTAATGCTCTATATATTATCTAAAAATACTAAACTTGGCGCTGGAATGCTCAATTTCAACTTCGCACATTTGTCGGAAATAATTCAATTCACAGCATTTCAATTTTCATTCAACGTTGTAAATTATTTCTCAAGAAACTTAGATAATATTCTTATTGGAAAATATTTGAGCATAGAATCTTTAGGACTTTATGATAAATCATATCAACTAATGAGATATCCTCTTCAGCTCATAACTTACGCTATTAATCCAGCGATCCAACCAATTCTAAGCAAAGAAAAATTAGATATAGTCTTGAAAGAACACAATAAACTAGTCATAAAACTGTTAGTCTTATCAATACCTATCGCCTTATTCATCGGAGGAAATAATGATAATGTTGTATTATTATTATTCGGAGAACAATGGACTAAAGTAAGCCCTATAATAGCTATTTTGAGTTTTATTATTCCGATACAAATGGTCTTAGCCAGTTCAGGATCCTTCTTTCAATCAATAAACAAACCAAATCTTCTTTTCTATAGTGGGGCCATAGCCGCAGTTATTAACATTATTTTCATAATTATAGGAGTATATATAGGAAGCTTAACAGCCATTGCAACTTGTTTATGCATTAGTTACAGCATTAGCTTTATAGTAATATATTTTTTCCTATTTAAATATGGCTTTAAAGTATCATGCAAGAACTTCTATTTTACTATAGGTAAAATAGCCTTAAGTTACTGTCCCGTCGCTATCATTTATTATATTTTTCATATCCAGAAATTAGTAACAAATATTCTAATTATTGATTTATTAATTTCAGGCATACTTCTTTTATGTTTACTCTGCATCTTTAACTTTAAGTTACTAAAGAACACATTATTACCAAAAAAAGTAACCATATATTGATTCTAAACCAAAGAAAAACCCCGTTAAAACAGTGGTTTATTTCAACAGATTACTATGTTAACTTGTTTTAGAGTCAACATTATTTAAAAAGGTAAGTCTTGCATATCAAAAATGACATCTCAGTTATCATTACTACATATAATAGCTCTTCATATATTTCTAATAGCATTAACTCTGTTTTACAACAAGTTAATGTAAATATTGAAATTATAATTGTTGACGACTTATCTAACGATTTTAAGTTGCTAAAGCAAGTAGTTAGTACCTTCTCTAAAAATATTTATATTTCTGTAATACAGCCTAATAAAAAAGGCAACGCCAATATCTCGAGAAATCTTGGAGTTGCCAATGCTCAATACGGTTTCATTGCATTTCTTGATGCTGATGATACTTGGAATCCTGAACACTTGAGCTCGTGTACCCAAAAAATTAAGGAGGAATCTTTAGATGCTTGCTTTAGTCGAATAGAATTAATTGGTAATAAAACAAGAATTAAATCAATGCCTATTTATAAAACACAATCCGATATCTGTGAGTTTATTTTTAGCCAAGGAGGCATATCGGTTACATCAAGCTTAGTTATTCGTAAATCTACCCTGACAAAGGTACAGTTCAATGAAAAACTGTTCAAGCATCAAGATTGGGATTTTTTAATTCGCTATACGAGTATATTCACACTAGGTCAATCTTCTTATTTTGGCTTAAATTATACTTTATCTACCGGTAATAACATGAGTTCAAAATTTAACTTCGATGCTTCAATTTATTTTATGAACAAAACATTAGAGGCACAGTGGCATTCTATATTTTTAGCCTCTCAAACAACAAAACTATTATCAGAAAGAAACTATTTAGAGGCTGAAAATTTACGTGATAAATTTTTCAAGTCATACTCTGGTAAAAAAAATGAGCTTAGCTTATTTAATAAAATGGTTTTATACAGCACTAAGAGAAAGCTATTCTTCCTTGCAATTGCCAATAGTTTTATTTTCTATCGTTCTATTAAGAAATCCCTTAAGCTACTAAAGCTTATTATTTTTAACGTTACACTTAGGTAAGTTTATTATGACAATTCCCAAAATAATACATTATTGCTGGTTTGGAAATACAGAAAAACCAAAGGAAGTCATAAAGTATATAGAAGGTTGGAGGAAAATTTTACCTAAGTACGAAATTATAGAATGGAATGAAAAAAACTTTAATGTATCTATAAATAAATATGTAGCAGAGGCTTATAATGAAAAGAAATACGCCTTCGTTAGTGATTATGCTAGATTATTTGCTCTTTATAGACTTGGTGGTATTTATCTAGATACTGATGTTGAAGTTGTAAAATCACTTGATGATCTCTTGAACCATCAAGTGGTAGTTGGCTTTGAAGAAAAAAACTATGTCGCTACTAGTACTATTTTGGCAGAAAAAGAATCTCCATTTATTAAGAGCTTTATGGATCTATATCATAAAAGGCGCTTTATTTCTTCAGATGGAACCCTAGATTTAACCACGAACGTGATTAAAATGACAAATTTGTTATTTCAATATGGCTTGGTTTCTAATGGTGAGCCGCAAAAATTGTCATTAGATACAAAAGAAGCTATTACTGTATTGGAGCAAGAAAAACTGTCTCCTTATGATTACATACATCAAATAGATAAAAGAAATAACAACACTTACACAATTCATCATTTTGGCGCCACATGGGCCAAATCTTCCTTTAAGTTTAAAAGATTGTTTAAATATATATTAATCAAACTTATAGGAATAAAATTGGCACAGCGAATTTTAGCCTCATTCCGATAAACTAAGAACTTATTACATGAAAAATATTTTAATTTCGTCTTTTGATATGGAAGTCGGCGGAGTAGAAAGAAGTCTAATTAGCATGCTTGATAATTTTGATTATCAAAATTTTGAGATAGATCTTTTTTTATACAGCCAAAGTGGCGACTTGCTCGACTTGATTCCCCGTCAGGTCAATTTACTCCCGGAAAAAAATGAATATAAAACAATAAGGCTCTCAATAAAGGAAATTTTCACAAGAAAGATGTTCCTAATTGCATTTGCACGAATTTTTGCGAAATTTAGAGCATCTTTAGTTAGAGTCAAAGATTCAGGGTATCTTCAATCACAATACATATGGCAATATTGTTCACCATTTTTTCCAAGCAAAGTAAAAGAGTATGATATTGCTATTAGCTATTTATGGCCTCACAATTTTGTTGCGAATAAGGTCAATGCTAAAACTAAAATCGCTTGGATTCATACTGATTATTCTGCAATAAGTACTAATCTAAAAATAGATCTACTTGCATGGAGTCAATTTGATTTTATAGTTTCTATATCTACAGATTGTACAAAATCATTCATAAAAAAATACCCCTCATTAAAAGATAAAATAGTTTTAATCGAAAATATTACAGCACCTGACTTCATAACTAAAATGTCAACTAAACCACTGACAAACAATATTTTTTGTAAAGAAAACTTTAATATACTATCCGTCGGAAGGTTGTGCTACCCAAAGGCTTTTGATAAAGCAGTTCAAGCTTTAAAATTAATTCATGAACAAGGCTTCACAAATGTAAAGTGGTACATAATTGGCTATGGCCCTGATGAAAAACTGCTCCGCGAGCTAATATCTACAAACAAAATAGGTAAAAGTTTTATATTACTAGGGAAGAAAAGTAACCCCTATCCTTATATAAAGGCATGTGACATATATGTTCAACCATCAAGGTATGAGGGTAAAGCTGTTACCGTTAGTGAAGCAAAAATTTTAGCTAAACCTATACTTATCACGAACTATTCAACAGCTACGAGTCAAATTACTCACAAACAAGATGGGATAATTTGTGGTATTGAGATAAGTGACATTGCAAAAAATATTATTGATTTGTATAAAAACAAACCTTTAAGAGAGCAAATCAGCTCCTTTTGTAAAAAAGAAAATTATAATAATAGCAATGAATTAGACAAGCTCTACAATTTAATTAATGAATAATTTAAATTTTAAAATTACGTGTATTAAGCAGAAAAGATCTATGCGACTAAAAAATACTTCTAATAGATTTTTCAATACTTATATTGAGCTATAAAAATGCTGCCTTATTTCATTGCCAATATAATCGCAATATCTTTTATGTACATTGGCTATTCGTTCAAATTAAATAATTTGGCTTTAAAATTTTGCTTGGTGCTTTCAGCTATTCCAATTGCCGTATTATGTGCTTTTAAAAATATAAAAGTAGGTACCGATACCGCTAGTTATGTATATTACTTTAAAAAAATTATTACATTTTCGGATTTTTCTAACATTGTAAGCACCCAAGGTGAATCAGGTTATTGGTTTCTTAATTTCTTAGGTCATTTTATTACTGACAATTATTTCATCATTTTTTCATTTACTGCCATTATTGTTACAACATGCTATTTCTATAGCTTAAAAACGTTTAATTTAAAAACGCTCTCATTAATATCTCTATTACTTATTGGACCATACTATTTCCAATTAAATGGTAATCGTCAAGCAATCGCTATAGCAATTTTTGCCGTATCCGTCATTTTTATTATTAAAAAGCAGCCAATACGCTTTATAGCATCGATATTGATTGGCTTCTTATTCCATAAATCAATGATCATTTGTTTACCACTTTATTATGTATTCAAAGGAGAAATAAGAACCACTAAGATCGCAATTATACTTTTAGGCTTTCTTATTTTATTAATATTTTTTCAATCATTTATCAATATAGCTTCAGAGGTTGATGCAAGGTATTCATCATATGGTGATCAGCAAAAAACACGCGGTGGTGTCGTTGTTTCTCTATTTAATATACTACTCTTAGTTTGGTTTGTATTTTGTAGAAAAATTAATGCTCACATTTTGGCAACGAAAATATATGATACATTCCTTGTTATATACTTATTAGGAGCGTTAATTAGCCTATTATCGGTAGTTTTAGGAGTGGATCCTTCAGGTTTTTTAAGAATGAGTTTATACTTTATTCAAATGAACATATTTCTCTTACCCATGACAATTAATAGTTTCAGGGACAACAATACTCGTTATATAATCTCAATTTCTGCTGTTTTTTTAATGGTTTGCTATTTTTACCTAACCACATCCACTTTTAGCAATTTGACCCCTTACACGTTTAATCCAATAATAGAGCGTCTAAATGAAAGTTAGTATTGGTATTCCTTTTTACAACGCTGGATTATTTCTCAAACATGCTATTAATTCAGTACTACAGCAAGACTTTATTGATTTTGAATTGATATTGCTTAATGATGGCTCATCTGATGACTCTCTTAAAATTGCAAAGTCATTTAACGACAAACGTATCAGAGTAATCAGTGACGGTAAGAATAGAGGTCTACCTGCTCGTTTAAACGAATTAATTGAGCTATCTCAAGGAGAGTATATTGCGCGGATGGATGCTGATGATGTAATTAGCACCAAGAAAATAGCACAACAAGTTAACTTTCTTGATGCAAGCCCTAACATCAATATTGTATCAACAGGCATGTGCTCTATTACCAATAATAATCAAGTTATTGGATATCGAGTAGCAAACAACCTTGACAATGCATCCCCTTCAATTGCCACAGCAGTTTTTGGAAAAATGGATATTGCGCATGCTACGATAATGGCTAGAAAGTCTTGGTATCAACGCAACTATTATAATACTAATGCTAAATTGATGGAAGACTACCAATTATGGGTAGATGCAGTAATTAAGCAAGACTTAGCAGTTGGATATATACGCACCCCATTATATTTTTATCGCGAAGAAAGTAGCATTTCACCTAATAAAGCCATTAAAGCCTACATTAATCAATTTAGAATTGTTCTGTCGCTATATTTCACACACTTGACAATGAGTGAAAAAATAAAATTTTCATTACTTACAGGGATAAAAGTTGCTACTGTCTTTCTTTTGAATTTGGTAAACAATTCAAATTACTTATTACAATTAAGAAATAAAAATACCTTACAAGATCCAGTAGTACTGTCAAAGCTACAAAAGGAACTCGACACAATAGGATTAGATTAGTGAAGAAAATAGCCTTTGTTACAGCATCTCCCGAAACAATAAGCTCCTTTTTATTGGCTTATATTAGCGCTTTGTCAGAATCACATGATATTCATATCGTTACAAGCATTCACAATAATCAAACGATAAGAAACTTATCATCAAACGTTACAGTTCATAAAGTTAATATTGAGCGAAGCCCGAAACTAATCGCTGACTTTAACTCATTAATAAGTCTAATTTCTCTTTTCAATAAAGAGAGCTTTGACATTGTGCATTCGTTTACCCCAAAAGCAGGATTACTAGCACAAATTGGCGCTTTTGTGTGCAGAACACCAATACGCTTACATACATTTACAGGACAAGTTTGGGCAACAAAAGTAGGTATTAAGCGACTTTTTCTCAAGTACTTAGATAAAATGACAGCATACCTTGCTACATTTTGCTTAGTTGATAGCCCTTCTCAGCAAGAATTCCTTATTAAAGAACAGTTATTAACAGCCAAAAACTCACGTGTATTAGCTAACGGATCAATATCTGGAATTAACATAGAAAATTTTGCATACTCATCAGACACTAGGGATAAGCTAAGGGCAAAACATAATGTCGCTAAAGATCAGTTTATATTCCTCTTTGTTGGCCGATTAAAAATTGAAAAAGGCGTACCAGAACTCCTTGCCGCATTTAAAAGCATATCAACGCAATATGATGCAAAGTTATTTCTCATTGGATCTGATGAAGATAAGTTAAAGCCACTATTTAATAATCAAAAAAATATTGAATACATCGGTTTTAAATCAAATATAAGTGAATATTATTCTTTTGCAGATGTATTATGTCTACCAAGTCACCGTGAAGGATTTGGCAATGTAATTATAGAGGCTGCAGCATGTAAATTACCTTCTATAGCCTCTAATATTTATGGTCTGTCTGATGCTGTAGAAGATGGGTATTCAGGATTACTTCATACAGTAAAAGATGAACCCTCGATCGCTGGCTGTATGGAATCATTATTAAAAAATGAGAATACTCTGAACACAATGAAAAGCAACGCTCGATTAAGAGTCGAAAATACTTTTGATGAAAAAATACTTGTCAGGGAGTTTTTGTCATTTTATAAGCACATCATTAAAAGTTCATTAAAATAACATTGTCGAGGTATTTATTAAAAATCATGATATTAAAACGAATAATTGACATTATAATAGCAGGCGCAACTTTATTTTTATTGCTGCCCATCATATTAATTACAGCAATCATTATACGGTTAAAGCTAGGTTCTCCAGTCATGTTTAAGCAACCTAGGCCGGGATTAGATAGTAAAATATTTCAAATGTATAAGTTTCGCTCTATGAACAATGCTAAAGATGTAGATGGAAACTTATTACCTGACAGTCAACGTTTAACCAAGTTTGGTAGATATTTGCGTAAAACAAGCATAGATGAACTTCCCAGCCTCTGGTCAGTATTAATAGGAAAAATGAGTTTAGTAGGTCCAAGACCCTTGTTAGTGGAATATTTACCACTGTATTCAAAAGAACAAGCTCGTAGGCATGACGTGAAGCCAGGTATCACTGGTTGGGCACAAATAAATGGACGTAACGCCATTAGCTGGCAGCAGAAGTTCGAACTTGATATTTGGTATACTGAGAACCAAAGTATCTGGTTAGATATCAAAATATTATTTTTAACAGTCAAAAAGGTATTTTCCCAAGCAGATATAAATGCAGAAGGTGAAGCAACCATGAGCAAGTTTACTGGAAATAATCAATGACCAAGAAAAATAGAAAATTGGCAATTATAGGTGCTGGTGGCCATGGTAGGGTAATCGCTGACTGCGCGCAGGCAATGAGGGTCTATAGTGAAATTATTTTTCTTGATGATGGATTTCCTGAGCGTAAAAATAACCTTTCTTGGAGCATTATTGGTAAAAGTATTGATTGGAAAATTTATCTTGAGGAATATGAATTTGCTATTGCCATTGGTAACAATAAAATTAGATTATCATTATACCAACAGTTAATGTTAAACAAAGCTACCCTACCAAATATTATACACCCATCAGCCATAGTGAGTACAAACTCCTCTTTTGGAGAAGCAAATGTTGTTTTTGCTAATAGTGTGATTAATCCTGCTGCCACTATTGCAAATGCCTGTATTATTAACACTGCTGCCACCATTGATCATGATTGTCAATTAGCCGACGCAGTACATATTTCACCCGGTGTACATTTAGCAGGAACAGTTACCGTTAAAAAATTCTCATGGCTTGGTGTTGGTAGTTGCTCAATACAAGGCATTACCATTGCAGAAAACTGCCAAATAGGTGCAGGTGCCACTATTATCAAATCGACCCAGCCAAACGGCTTATACCTTGGCACACCCGCAAAACGTATAAAAGAATTAAACGAGGAATAATAACGTGCTTAATACTCAATTTTCCCCTTGGCCTAGTTTTACCGAAGAAGAAGTTAACGCCGTCAGTGAAGTACTACGCTCAAACAAAGTTAATTATTGGACCGGTCAAGAAGGCCGCGAATTTGAAAAGGAATTTGCTACGTTTACTGAGTGCAAATATGCCGTTGCAGTTGCTAACGGTACCTTAGCATTAGATTTAGCTCTGCAAAGCCTGAATATTACAAACGGTGATGAAGTAATTGTAACCCCTAGAACTTTTATTGCCTCAATTAGTAGTATTGTCAATGCTGGTGCAACTCCCGTATTCGCAGATATAGAATTGGATTCTCAAAATATTAGTGCCCGTACTATTAGTGAGGTTCTGAGTGAAAAAACAAAAGCAATTATCTGTGTGCATCTAGCCGGTTGGCCGTGCGAAATGGATGATATAATGTTAGTTGCCAATAAAAACGATATCTTTGTTATTGAAGATTGCGCCCAAGCCCATGGAGCAAAATATAAAGGTCGTTCTGTTGGTAGTATCGGCCATATCGGCGCTTGGTCATTTTGCCAAGATAAAATAATGACCACCGGTGGTGAAGGCGGCATGCTAACCACCAATGACGAAAGCATTTGGCGTAAAGCGTGGGCATTTAAAGATCACGGTAAGTCTTATGCTGCTGTGTATGAAAAACAACATCCACCAGGGTATCGTTGGTTACATGAATCTTTTGGCACTAATTGGCGTTTAACTGAAATGCAATCTGCCATTGGCCGTATCCAAACCAAACGTATGCCGACTTGGCAGAGAACCCGTAGTAGCTATGCTCAAAAAATTTTTGACTGCTGTAAAAAATATGACTTCATTCAAGTTCCCCAAATACCCGATTATATCGAACATGCTTTTTATAAATGCTATATATTCGTTAAACCTGAGTTGCTTAATAAAGGTTGCTCACGCAATAAAATAGTTAACGCTTTTACTGAACGAAATATTCCCTGCTATTTAGGTAGCTGTTCGGAAGTTTACTTAGAAAAAGCATTTGATAGCACCTCTTTAAGACCTGAAAAATTATTACCTAATGCCAAAGTTTTAGGCCTAAATAGCTTAATGTTTTTAGTTCATCCTACCCTTACCCAAAATGAAATTAGCCTCACTTGCCAAGCTATTTATGATATTTTTGAGGAAATAGCAGACACAGAAAAATAAAGTGTTATGATAACAACCATGTAACAAGGCATTAATAAAACTAGTGAAAGTTTTCATATGAAGTTACATTAGTACTTCATAGTAATTCAATTTAGTTAATGGACTGACAGTAGGATAAAAGGTTCTCTGCATGATCAGGAAAATAGATTTAATCCCCAGTAAAGTTAAATTACTTCTGGTATTAACCTATGATTTTGTCGCGCTAATTTTTGCCTTTATATCTGCCTACATTGTCCGAATGGGTGCATCTAACCTCGAGTTTACTCAAGCCGAATGGTCTGTATTTATCACCGTCTCTTTATCGACCATGCTACTGTTTTATTTTTCCAATATCTATCGATCTGTCATTCGTCACTTTAACGCCAAGGCTACGATTAAAGTTATTGGCCTATTATTTATATCTAGCATTATCTTCATTTTGGCTGGTAAATTTTACGAAGCCTTTGTTCCTCGTGCCGTACCTTTATTATTTTTTACCATTTCAGGAGCCTTTATTGCTGGAGCACGTGCAACATTTGGCATTATTACCACTAACAAGTGGTTTGATGAACGAGAAGGCGTGGTTATTTATGGTGCAGGCAGTACTGGACGACAACTGGCCAATACTTTGAATTTGGGGAACAAATATCAGCCTTTAGCTTTTATTGATGAAAAAAGTCGTTACCATGGCCGTGAAGTAGCTGGTATTCAAATTTATGCTTTAAATAACATAGATCAACTTATCAAGCGTTTTGGCCAATTCAAGGTGCTCATCGCTGTACCAAAAGTCAGCCAAGCACGAAAACAAGAAATAGTCAGTGCCATTGAACCCTACGCCTTAGAGTTATTGGCAATTCCTGATATGTCAGACATAGTTTCCGGCAAACGCAAAATAGATCAACTTCGAGAAGTATCAGTAGATGAGCTACTTGGCCGTGATCCCGTCACACCTATCCCTGAGTTACTCAAAGATAATATTACCAATAAAGTGGTCATGGTTTCAGGTGCTGGTGGGTCAATTGGTAAAGAGTTATGCAGACAAATAATACATCAAAATCCAAAAAAATTAGTTTTACTCGATGTTAGTGAAGCCTTCCTCTATGAAATAAACCAAGAATTAACTGTCTATTTGGATGAAATAGATAGCAATATTCCTATCGTACCGTTAATCGGTAATGTTCAAAATGGTATGTTAATGACCTCTATTTTTCACAGTGAGCAGGTCAATACTATTTATCATGCCGCCGCGTACAAACATGTACCGTTAGTAGAAACTAATGTCATGGCTGGTGTATCAAACAATGTGTTAGGCACATATGAAATAGCTCAAGCTGCCATATTTTGTAATGTAGAAACTTTTGTTTTAATTTCTACCGATAAAGCGGTACGCCCTACCAACGTAATGGGCGCAAGTAAACGTTTAGCCGAATTAGTATTACAATCATTAGCACCACGAGATCACAATACCCGCTTCGTTATGGTACGTTTTGGTAATGTATTAGGCTCTTCAGGCTCTGTAGTTCCGCTGTTTAAACGACAAATAAGAGCTGGCGGGCCAATTACGATCACTCACCCAGATATTATTCGCTATTTTATGACCATTCCCGAAGCCGCTCAGCTTGTTATTCAAGCGGGAGCCATGGGCAAAGGTGGTGATGTATTTGTTTTAGATATGGGAGAACCGGTTAAAATCGTCGATCTTGCGTACAAGATGACGCATTTAATGGGGTTTACAATAAAAGATGAAAAAAACCCTAATGGTGAAATTGAATTAAACTATACAGGTTTACGCCCAGGTGAAAAGCTCTACGAAGAGTTATTAATTGACGATCATGCTCAGCCAACCAAACATAGTCGAATATTAACCGCGAATGAGCGCTCTTTGTGTTGGGCTGATGTTAATGTAATTTTAAATAAAATCAATGACGCGATGCGTGCTGAAGATGCGGAGCTATTGCGCAAAATATTATTGGAAGCCCCCCTAGGCTATCAACCAGAAACTAACAAAGGTAAAAAGCCTAAAATGACATTAAAAGATAAAGAATCCGCGGGCGGCTCTAGTAACCACCCCGCACTCGATGATGAAATAGAAACTATAAACAACCTATAGGTCATCTATCGAAATTCTAATTCAACTATTTAGCTAATAACAACCATGCATTTACGTAGTCAGGTAAGTGCTTATTTGCTTGATAATAATCCGTCCAACCACGATAACTGCCTTTTAAAAAATCCAATTGGAATAAGTTATTATCAAATGCACCACCTTGGTCAGCCAATACGCCTATCTGATTGACTTCGATATCACCAGTACGATAATTAACTAAAAAAGCTTTACCTAAACCCAATTGTTTTACATTTCCTGCAAATGTCACCTCAGGTAATATCGCGATTTTACTGGCTAAAGTTTTACCGTAGCCCATAATACTCGGCACTTCGGCGAAATACCAATAACGTGCTTGTTCTCGTTTACCTAAGGTATAATCATACGAAATTCCATTATTACGATGCACATTGAAATAACGTCGTTTGCCATCAACCTCCACTACACCAGTACCTTGTAAAAGTACGTCATGCAACGCCTCTTCCGTTAACCAAATTAACGGCTTAGCTAACTTTTTACTTTCAAACACGCCTGAAATAACCTGTTGACGAGTATACTGATAGCGGCTAAGTGTAGACTTTCTTTCTTGTGCTTGTTGTTCAGTTAGGCCCTGCTCATCAAACGGCAATGCATATAAAGCTTGTTGATATTTTCCAGTTTTTACCGCACTAGCGTCTAGCAACTTGGTGTAATACTTGGTAAGAAATATCTTATCTGAAGGGATGTTTAGTAATAAGCGCTTTTTAACTTTGTTATCGCTATTATGAGCTAATATATTCGCTTGTTTTTTATCGGGTAACCATCGAAAAAATTCAAAATTTTTCTTTAGAAATTTGTCGTCATTCAACCTGCTTACGGCGTTATTCTTTTTGTCTTCATTATGAATTTGACAAATGAAAGCCAATGTCTTTTTTACTTTAGCTAAAGTTATTCCTGTAACAAATTTATCACCGGCATGAACAGCAAAGTCATCATTAGGAAATTTTGAGATGTAGTCTTGAGTATTATTAGCAACTTGACACAAAGCTTCACTATTAATCAATGAATTGCTACTAATCTCAGGGCTTTCATCAAGAATAAATTTCGCCTGAACAATAAGAGAATGAAAGTAAGTTACGATAACAAATAATAGAACCAATATATTTTTCATAATATCTATTTTATTTCTCTAACAACTTGTCTAACGCGTCGATAAATTCGGCACTGTCTGGTGCTACCCTAGGGCTAAAGTTTTCTACACGTTTGCCAGAGCCATCGATTAAATATTTATAGAAATTCCATTTAGGCGAACTTGATTTTTCATTTAAAAATTTAAATACAGAATTGACATCACTGCCTCTTACCGCACTTGTCGACAGCATAGTGAAAGTTACACCATAGTTGATATAACAGATATCAGCCGTTTTCTGCTCATCATCTTCTTCTTGAAAAAAATCATCAGAAGGGAAACCAATGACCACTAAGCCTTGTTTCTGGTACTTTTTATGAATCGCTTCAAGTTGTTTAAAATGTGGGGTATAACCACAATTACTCGCTGTATTAACTATTAAGACTGGTTTTCCTTGAGTCAGATCGCATAAATTGACTTTTTCACTTGAATGTAATTTATTGAAACTGACATCGAGATAACTAGGGCACGAATTGGCATAGCTATTTGTACTGATAAACATTAGCAATAAAGCAATGCTGTAGAAAAATAATTTCATTCAAAGTATTCCTATCTTTATTAGTTGTTTAATAATTGATTTTATCTTAAAAACTAAGCATTTAAACTGATAATGCTTGTATTTGTTTAAAAAAGTAAGCAAATTAACATTAATATTTGCTTTTCGATGAAATAAATTCTTATAAATTAAG
>Ga0105356_10003572_pt1 | contig 15267 bp, 8 predicted proteins | sample GOMGulsemesocosm_3_FD_83502 | JGI IMG/M metagenome (GOLD analysis project Ga0105356, IMG submission 83502) | Methane-oxidizing microbial communities from mesocosms in the Gulf of Mexico - GOM9D Gulf of Mexico | ecosystem: Environmental > Aquatic > Marine > Cold seeps | place: Gulf of Mexico...
TACAGTTGCAATCGAACCTACCTATGTGAATATAAACTGGGGTATTTGGTCTTTTACAAGAGAAGAATTACTGTCAGATAAAATTTTCATAGCCAAGTTGATAACTTAGCCTCTTATATAGGTATAGGGTCTTCAATGATAAGCGGGAAAGATTTAATAACCAAAGTATGGAAAGAAAAAAAATTAACAAAGGGTGGAATTGTAACTTTGGTTATTTGGGGCTCTGTTCTTTTTAATAAATCAGAATTATCAAAAGTTAATGATGAAATACAGCGCCGAAGCTCCGTAAGAACGATCTCTATTCAATAATGAATAATCTAATTCTCCAATTACTTTTAATAATACTCATAACATTGGCGATGATTTTTGGTTGGTCTTATACAGATACACGAATAGAAGAAGATATTTTTTTTATGGTATCCGTATTGGTAACTATTGGATATTTAAATTTTTTATCATATAAAGTGACTAATATGAAAAAAGACATAAAAAATGAAAGTTAGGTTATTAATTTTTATTATCTGTAGCACATTGCCTATGCTTTTCCTTAATGTGCAAGCACATGAGAAGTGCTCCTTTAATTCAGATGGGTTGCAACCATACTCTGAAACAATAGAACTAGAAGGTTTTGCTTTTACGACTAATTTATGGCGATTAAAAACAGATGATTTTGATTTAACTGATATTGACCAATCTATTATACAACAATCGATTTATCACCGTGCTTTAACAACATATCAACAAAAAACGTTGGAAGATTATTTATTTTACAAAACGTCAATTATTAGTAAAGGGGGAACTAAAAAAGAGCAATGGAGATTGATAGAAGCTAAACCCTTACAGGGCGAAAGTATTGATCTATTTTTCGTCGAAGTTGGTAGATCTTTTGGCATTTTATATTTAAAAACTGCAATTTCAGCTAAGTTAGATAAAGCTGAAATAATTAAAGCTTCGAGGTTAATACGTGGTATTTCAATTCACACTTCAAAAATATGTGGTATTGAAAAGGGTCAAAATGAAAGCGATTAATTTTTTAATATACATTTTTATTTTTTGTATCATTGCTTTTACTTGGTCAGTGTCAAGCGATGAAACAAGAAATACAATGGTATATGCACTAATTACATTCTTTCCTATTTTATCGTTGAAAATGATACACCAGTTATGGAAAAAATAATCTCCTTCATTCTATTGTAATTAGTTTTATCAAGCTTCATTACTTTCTAAGGTTCTATTATTTAGAATTTAAAATAAATTTTGTGCTTAAGGGTATTCGTGGCATCAATAAGAAGCTGTAGATAGAAAAAAGCGATCCTTCCAATCAGTGTTATTCAGTGATGGTGCTTGGCCATATATGAATATAGCAAACAAATATTAATAACGGCTTACATGTGACAACTGTTTAATGGAACCAAGCCTTTTATCAACAGACCCTATCAGCTTCAATTTTCAAAAAAAGGCCATGAATGAATTCAGGGCCTTTTATGTGCAAACCAAAATACCATCAATGGCACGTTAAATATCTTAGCTAATTAACATTACTAAAAAGAAAGATTTTAAAAACGGTAAGTCAGTTTAAGACCTAAGCTATCTACATCATTCTGAGAGATGAAATAACGAGTATAAACTAAAGCTAACTGCCAATTTAGATTAAATTGATAGCCTGTATTAATACCTAAATAAATGTCAGTCCCCGATTCTTTATGCATGATAGTGTCATTTTCATAAGTACTTTTTAGTTCATTCTTCCAGTTGAAAACACCTACACTAGCACCAGACAACCAGTTGTCTTTTTTAAAAAATTGATAATTCACCTCTAAAGATAAGCCATTGCCCAGAACAGGCGTTGCTTTTGAAACTACTTGATGATATTCGCTTGGGTCTAAACTTTCAGTATTTAAAATAACACTCGATTCACCTAAATCAATATATTTTGCAGTAAGTTTCCAGTTTGAGCTAAATTGGTAACCAACTCCTAAAGACCAAGCTGAATCACTATCATCGATATATTTAATTTGTGATGAGGGTATTTTATTTAAGTTTTCATTATCTTTGACGGTTATGCTACTTAACTCAGCATCAACAGACCATTTTCTTAACCACACTTGTTCATTTGCTGCTACATTAGAACTGGCAATTGTTAGTGCAGCAAAAGCAGCGCTTCTGACAATAAGTTTCTTTTTTCTACGTAACATAATTATAGTAGTTAGCAATAATGTTATTGCTCCACCAGTTGAACCAGAGGAAGTGTTTTTTATTTCAGTAGGTACATATGCCTTAACAGTTATAATAACATTCGCTTTGGAAGTTGCTGATTTATCATCGGCAATCGTATAAAGAATATTATCAATGCCATCAAAACCTAATTTTGGAGTATAGGTTAGAGTTTGATCTGTATTAATAATCACATTACCAAACTCTACACTTGCTTGAGTAATCGTTAGAACATCGCCATCAGCATCAATATCATTCGTTAATACTGCAATATTAATAGGTGTTTTATCATTTGTTGATGCAATGTCATCATTTGCAATTGGTGCTATGTTGTTTACCACTGTAACTTCAACAATAGAATACGCCGAACCACCATTATTATCGCTAATGCCATATTGAATTGTTGCCATACCAATGAAATCATTTAAAGTTTGGTATACTAATTGGTTGTTTTCTATAGCTACGTCACCAAAATCAACATTAGCACCACTAATCTTTAAATCATCATTATCAGTGTCAGTATCATTTGCTAATACATCGATAATAACTTGATCATCCCAGTTCATAGTAATCATATCTGGGTTGGCAACAGGTAAATTATTATTATTTAATAATACAGCAACACCACCAGGGTCCACTATAGTCGCATTAGCTGCTTTATCATCATCGTTTGGACCACCATCTTCTATAGTAAGCTGAACACACCAGTGCCCTTCTGTTAATCCTGATGTCCATATATCTTGTCCTGGAGGTGGACAATACCCAGCTTCACCTTCTGTAGAACTTACTGCATTCTTTTCATTTTCTACAAAATCAACCCATACACCATTTTTAAATTTACGATAAACAGCCCCTTGCGGGATAGGTAATATTTGTGGAAATACAATCTTATAAGTTTGACCTTGCTGTGGTAAACCTGAAGCTATAAAGTCAAATAACCCACCTATATTTTGTGATTCTTCATCTGATGGTAACTCACTTTCGAGTAGTTGCACTCCTCCTGTTTCATTAGCTGAAACAGTAGAACCTTTACGTAAGCATATACCAGGTTCACCTTCAACCAAGTATTGATTTGAGCTTTGTAACTGTTCTTGCATCACATTACATTCATTAATTGCGTCTAAATAATCAGGAATGCCATCATTATCAGAATCACTATACCCTTCTTGATTATCTGGAATAAGATCACCATCAGAATCTCCACTACCTAGCTCAGTAAGCTGTGAGGTCACTTCAATATAAACAACCTTTTGAGTTTCAAGTGGTACATTTGCATCATCTTGCGCCTTTACACTGATTTGATAAATTGCAGGCGATAATCCTTGGGGGTTAAAAGTAAATTCATTTTCAATTAATGAATTATTAATAATCCCCTCATGTTCGGTTGTCCAACTAATACTATGATTATCATTTGGATTAGCATCCGTCACGTTCGCTTTAATACGAACAACATCCTCATTATTAACCACTAAAAATCGTATTTCATTCATTTGAGATACTTGAGTATTAATTAGTGGCGCTATATTTTCTTCAACAATTGTAAGTGTATGTGTAGAATTATTCCCTAGGTTTAAATTATTATCTAAGTTAATAACAATAGTTTCATTGCCTTCAGCGATATTATCTTCAAAAATAGTAAAATCAATAACACCTTCTAAACCTTCTTCTATTATAATTTCTCCATCAATTAAGTCATGGTCATTTAAATCAGCCGTGCCTGAAACAGAATAAGTTATAGTAATAGGATATTGAGGTGGTTGACCATTTAGGTAAACTGAAATACTACGTCTTGTACCTTCAGATGATTGTATATCTTTTTCAATTGAAATAAGTGGATAAATGGCTACTTTTTGACTTGAAATAGAAGCATTATCTTCACTATCTTTTGCTTGCCAGTAAACAAGATGTTCACCAGGCTCAAACAAGGTATTATTATCAATTAAAGATACAGCAATTGGTTCACCACTTTTATCAATAGCTGTTGCTACTCCTAATTCTACCTTGGTAAACAATCCAATTGCATTAACTTCAACATCAGATGGCACTATGATAGTTGGTAAATCAGCATCCGATGTTTGTTCTATTGTTAGAGATACATGCGCAGAATCAGTTTCTTTATTTTCATCTTGAATAACATATTCAAAATTGATTTCGTTGACTGTATCAATTGCTTGATATATGAGTTTATTATTTTCAACAAATACAGTCCCCACACTTGCCGAGGCTCCAATAATATTCAACTCATCGCCATCAATATCCGTATCATCAATTATAACATCAAGTATATATCGACCATCACTTGAAACAGGTAGAACATAAGCATTATCTTGAGCTATTGGCTTATCGTTTACAGGTAATATTGTAATGTTAACTGTGGCTATATTTGAGTCAATAGTACTATCGTTTACTTTAAAAGTGAAAACATCAGTGCCATTAAAATCTGCTTCAGGTGTATATAGCCAGCTATCGCCTTGGTTTACTAAAGATCCATCTTTAGGTAATGATTCGATATTATAAGTAAGCTCATTTTCATCAATATCTAAGGCAATTAGGTTTATAGAAAAACTTGTATCCTCATCTAATTCAACATGGCTATCTTCAGCAGTAGGAGCTGTATTGACTAAAGCAACTTCAACAATAAATGCAGGAAATAATACATTTTCAATACCGTCAGTAACTGAAATTTTAATATCATTATACATACCAACATGTTCACGTGAAGGTGTACCCGATAACCCACCGGTTGATGCATTAAAGCTTGCCCAGCTGGGTTTATTCTCAATAGAGAAAGTTAATGTATCTTTATCTGCATCTGAAGCTGTAGGCACAAAGCTATAAGACGTATCTTGATTTACTTTTGTGATAGGACTACCGCTAATTACAGGTGCATCATTAACATTTACCACCTCTATGCTAAACGGCGTTAATGATACTGTTTCAACACCATCGCTCACTGAAATTTTAATGGTATTGGTTGTACCAATATGACTATTCTCTGGTGTGCCAGTTAATCCGCCAGTTAAAGTATTAAAACTTGCCCAGCTGGGTTTATTCTCAATCGAGAAAGTTAATGTATCTTTATCTGCATCTGATGCTGTAGGCACAAAACTATAAGACGTATCTTGATTTATTTTTGTGATAGGACTACCGCTAATAACAGGTGCATCATTAACATTTACCACCTCTATGCTAAACGGCGTTAACGATACTGTTTCAACACCATCGCTCACTGAAATTTTAATCGCGTTAGTTGTGCCAATATGACTATTCTCTGGTGTGCCAGTTAATCCGCCAGTTAAAGAATTAAAACTTGTCCAGCTTGGTTTATTTTCAATAGAGAAAGTTAATGTATCTTTATCTGCATCTGAAGCTGTAGGCACAAAGCTATATGACGTATCTTGATTTACTTTTGTGATAGGACTACCGCTAATTACAGGTGCATCATTAACATTTACCACCTCTATACTAAACGGAGTTAGCGATACTGTTTCAATAGCATCACTCACTGAAATTTTAATCGCGTTAGTTGTGCCAATATGACTATTATCTGGTGTGCCAGTTAATCCACCTGTTGAAGTATTAAAACTTGCCCAGCTAGGTTTATTTTCAATAGAGAAAATTAATGTATCTTTATCTACATCTGAAGCTGTTGGCACAAAGTTGTAAGATGCATCTTGGTTTACTTTTCCTATCGGTGTGCCACTAATAACGGGAGTATCATTAACATTTACCACCTCAATACTAAATGTTGTTAAAGAGACTGTTTCAATAGCATCACTCACTGAAATTTTAATCGCATTGGATGTGCCAATATGACTATTATCTGGTGTGCCAGTTAATCCACCTGTTGAAGTATTAAAACTTGCCCAGCTAGGTTTATTTTCAATAGAGAAAGTTAATGTATCTTTATCTGCATCTGAAGCTGTAGGCACAAAGTTATAAGACGTATCTTGATTTACTTTTGTGATAGGAGTTCCGCTAATAACAGGTGCATCATTAACATTTACCACCTCAATGCTAAACGGCTTTAACGATACTGTTTCAGCACCATCGCTCACTGAAATTTTAATCGCGTTAGTTGTGCCAATATGACTATTATCTGGTGTGCCTGTTAATCCACCGGTTGATGCATTAAAGCTTGCCCAGCTGGGTTTATTTTCAATAGAGAAAGTTAATGTATCTTTATCTGCATCTGATGCTGTAGGCACAAAGCTATAAGACGCATCTTGATTTACTTTTGTGGTAGGGCTACCGCTAATAACAGGTGCATCATTAACATTTATAATAGGACCAAAACTATTTGATGTAACACTTTCTACACTTCCTTTACCATCTACATAACTCGCTATAACTGAGATAAAGTTATCTATATCGTCACTAGTTAACGTATAAGTATTACCTGAAGATACCGTGGTATTGCTTCGTTTCCACGTATAACTAATTGTACCAAGTCCCTCTATATCAGCTAATGTATTACTTACAGTTAAAGTTGCTTTTTCTTTCGCATCACCCGTAATTAAAACGACACCTGTTGGTAAGTCATTTACAGCTAGAACAGTAACATTAACTGTGATGCTATCAGAGCCTCCATTTGAGTCACTTACTTGAACAGCAAAGCTATCTGTACCAGTAAAATTAGCCGTTGGCACATAACTAACATTACTACTTGCTCCAGCATCACTTACATTTGCAACTCCATTTGACGCTGTATTTGAAATAGACCAAGTTAAAGCATCATTATTACCATCACTTGCAGTTAAGGAAAGAGAAAATGCAGTAGGTGAATTATCTTCTGCCATACTAACTGTTACGCTTGAACCTTGTGCAATGACAGGTGCAACATTCGGAGGTATTATATTTTTAATAGCGGTATCAGAAGCTGCAATACCTATATTTGAGGCTAAATCAGTTAAAGTAACACTTAATGTCAATGTACCATCATTTAAGCTTGATACGTTTACATTTGAAATTTTATCTGTAACAGTTGAAATGGTGCCTGATCCAGTAATACTTCCGCCACCACCAGAACTCGTAAGAGTATAGTTATAAGTTGTTCCAACTTCAGCTCCAGAAAAAGTAAAGGTCAATGCAGATGCATTACTCGCAGTTATATTACTGTCAATTGTAGCGCTATAACCTGTCGGCCCCGTTGAGTCTTCTGTTATTGTAGGTACATTGATATGAGACGATTCATTTGCATTGCCAAAATCTGCAATCACGACATAATTAAATACTGTGTCATCAGATAATGATGCACTAATAGACCAGGTACCACCAGCAACATTATCAGTAGCAAGTGCACCTCCGCCATCGGAAATACCATCGTTATTAGCATCAAGGTATAAACCAACAATGATCCCATCTGTTGTATAAGTACCACCAATGGTTTGGTTTATAGCATCAATACTTATGGCATTATTAGGTGTAGATACTACGGGAGCAACTTTACTAACGACTATACTTGCAGTGCTATCACTGCTATCCCCTTGCGTAACAACTGTTATGAAATCATCTTCAGCCCCCAAATTGTATGTAGTTGCATCAGCTGAAGTAGTGCCATTTTTATTTAAAATAGCATTTACACCGACAATATCCGCAACACTTAAGGTAAGGCTAAACGTTGTTGCATTAGTGATATTAACATCACTGGTATCAGTTAAAGTATAAGTCGCATTAGCTTGGCCTGTAAAAGTTAATTTTGAGGCATCAATATCAAAGCCACCACCATTTACTGAAAAATTTGCCCCTGTTACAACTAATTGCCCTAATTTTTCATCATAAATAGATGACGTTATACTTGGCACTGGCCAGCCATTTACAGTGATGGCATTAGTAGTATCACTAATATTAATAGCAGGATCAGCACCTGTATTCCAGTCCTCAGCAGCCGCTAAATTATAACTCGTGTTGTCATCTGACTGTGTACCGTTTATATGCAATAACAAATCAACTTGCGTTTTATCTGCTCCAGCTAATGTTGTACTAAAACTTGTTGCATTAGTAAGTTCAACATCTGTGGTGGTTGTAAGTGTATATGTTCCTCCTGCTTCACCTGTTAAGGTCAAAGTTGACAAATCAATATCATTTGAAGTCCCAGACTTTTGTAATAGATTAGTACCGGTAACTGATATCACACCTGTATTGCTATTATATATAGCAGAAGTAATTGAAGGGCTAGCAATATTGCTCGCTATCATTGTGTTGAGGGCATCAACGACATTAACCGAAGCTGCTGCACCTTTAGCCCAGTCTTCTGCGGCAGCTATATTGTAAGTCGTGCCACTGGTTGAATTTGTTCCATTTTTATTTATTAATTGCTGTACCGCAGCTTTATCAGTTATGTCTAATGTCAGTGAAAAACCTGTAGCTGAGGTTCGCTCTACATCAGGTGTACCTATCAATGTATATGTTCCAGCCCCTTCACCTGTAAATGTAAATAAAGACGCATCAATATCATTGTTACTACCAGAGATATTTGGAATATTTGTGCCCGAAACGGCTAAAACACCTGTAGTTGCATCATAAGTTGTAGCTGTAATGGCAGGGACAAAAACATTACTGACAGTCATACCATTGCCAGAGGTATCTGATGTATCACCTATCGTGACCCCAGTCATAAAGTTATCGGCAAAAGAAATATTGTAATTTGCCCCGCCCGTTAAGCTGGTTCCATTATTGTTAAGTAATGCATTTACAGCTTCTCTATCTGTCGCACTGAGTGTAATGGTAAACTGAATTGCACTGTCTATATTAACATCTGATGTATCTGTTAAAGTATAAGTCGTGCCATCCTCTCCCGTGAAGGTAATCGATGATGCATCAACATCCAAACCACCACCATTGGCAGAAAAATCAATACCGGTGACAACTAAAACACCTGTAATAACATCATAGGTTGTTGACGTCACTGCAGGTTGCGGCCAGCCGCTTACATTTATCGCATTTGTAGTATCAGCTGTATCCCCATCAGTATTTGCTGCATTAAAATCGTCTAAAACACTTAAATTATATGTTGTGTTATCGTTAGAGCTGGAGCCGTTAACATTTAGCAGCGCTTCAATATTTACTACATCAGTTCCACCTACAGTTATTGTGAATGATGTTGCACTGGTAATATCTACATTTGAACTTTGTCCTGTTAAAGTAAAAGCTCCACCTGCTTCGCCAGTAAAAATGAATTTAGTCACATCAACATCATTAGTCGCGCCACCTAATGCAACAAAATTAACGCCTGTTACCATTAAGGCTTTTGTATCTTCATTATATGTTGCCGACGTTATACTAGGAACAGGTACATTGCTCACAGTAACAACATTACTTGTACTATCAACAATATTAACAGCAGGATCAGCACCTAAAGCCCAATTTTCTGCTCCAGCAAGGTTATATGTCACACCTCCTGTCGCACTGGTTCCTGCTTTATTTATTAGTTTTTGTATTTGAGCTTTATCAGTTGCATCTAAGGTCAATGAGAAACTGGAGGGTGATATGCGTTCAACATCACTTGTTCCCACTAAGGTATAAGTATTTGAGTCTTCGCCTTTAAAAGTAAACATAGATGCATCAATATCATTTGTTGCACCATTTATATTTGGAATATCTTCACCGGTAACAACAAAAATACCCGTTGAGCCATCATATGTTGCTGATATAATTGTTGGAATTGCAACATTGCTCACAGTAATGGCATTACTATTATCGGCTGTATTAGCTAATGTGACCGCTGAAATGAAATTATCGCTGGCAGCTATATTGTATGTTGTAGCACTTGTAGAAGCAGTACCATCTTTGTTAATTATGGCATTCACCGCTGCTTTATCTGTAGCACTCAGCGTAAAAGTAAATTGTGTAACGCTATCACGCTCTACATCAGCAGTATCTGTTAAGGTATAAGTTGATCCTCCTTCACCTGTAAAGGTAAAATTAGCAGCTGTTACATCATCACCAGATCCATTTTCTTCAAAATCAATACCAGTGACAACCAAAACTCCTGCGTTAGCATCATAAGTTGTTGCTGTTATGCTAGGTGATGGCCAGCCACTTACAGTTATAGCATTGGTGGTATCTGATGTATCAGCATCCGTAAAGGCACTAATAAAGTCATCTGCTGCATTAAGGTTATAAGAGGTACTATCGTCAGCACTTGTTCCATTTGTATTTAATAGCGCTTCAACATTTGAAACATCAGTCCCACCTATTATTACAGTAAATGACGTTACACTGGTTATTTCAACATTTGAACTTTGCCCTGTCAGTGTAAAACTTCCCCCCCCTTCACCTGTTAGGGTTAACTTTGTGATATCAACATCGTTGATTGCTCCTGACTTGGCAATAAAATTAGTACCCGTAACCAATAAGGATTTTGTATTTTCGTTATATGTTGCTGAATCAATTTGCGGCGCAGGAATATCAATATTAACCGTGCCAAGCGCAATGTCTGCGCCACCACCCGTGCCAACATTTCCCCCATCATTAATTTTTGCACTGACTGTTGCAGCGTCATTACCATTCGCATCAGCAGCACTGGTATATTGAATATTACTTATCGTATTAATATAAGTATCAATATTGGTTATTGAACCTGTTAAGGTCAAAGTGGAAGTGCCTGAACCACCGATTGTTACACTTCCACTATCAGAGGCTGCTAGAATGCCTGCACTAGCTGTAAATGTCATAACAAGGTTATTTGCAGCAGAATCAATATCAGATAGCGTTAAACCAGAGAAGTCTAAATTACTTGCTATATTGCCAGTTACAATTATATCGGTTGGAAAAGTTCCTGTTTGTGTAGGATCATCATTAACCGCAACAATATCAAACTGTACTGTATCGTTGTCTGTCCCGCCTTTGCCATCGCTAAGTTGCATTTGAATTGCGCCAGCATTAGTGCCAGCTAAATTTGCAGTAGGAGTAAAAGTTAACGTATCTAGGGCTGTATTAATATTAGCTATTGAACCACTAAAAGACATGCTTGTATCATCAGCCCCATCTCCAGAACTAAAAGGTAACCCTGTTGTTATAGAGCCAGTACCACCAGTAAAAGTTAACGTAATTGTTTGGTTATCGTTATTAGCATCACTGATATTTATATTATCTGCGATTGCAACATTAGTGTCGTCTTCATTAACTGTTGGTACAGAAGGCAGCGTATTAACAGGTGGATTATTAGCTGGAGCACAATGTCCATGAGATGGGAAAGTAAGACAAGAACTTGTATGTAAAAAAGTTTTACTTCCCAAAACAAACAAATCACCACTTATGCTTGCCACTTTATTAATAGAACTTGTTAAAGAAGCACTATCTAATATTATTTTTAATAACTCAGCATTTGATTGATTATCAGTCGGTTTAATTTGTGTTTTCGTCAAAGAGTTTGACTTTGAAAATGCAGAAAATACGCTAGGTTTTGATAGACTAATATTATCAGAAGCTTGAGTTGGATTATGTGATGATTTTTTTTCCAGGCTGAATGGAAAATCGGCTTTATTTTTAGTGACAACAACGGATTTATTATCTTTTCGCAATGAACTGAAATTGCGACTAGATGCATCCCCTAAAGGTGCCGCAACGGCCATTAAAGGCAGTATTGCTTTAAATATATTTTTTACTTTTGTATTTTTACTGACTGACTTATCGTCTTCACTATTACTCATCAATTTTTCTCTTTGACTTTATACGTACTTAAAGGAGGTCATTTCTAATCTTTTTTAAACTAGTTAAAACTTTAGCTATCAAATAATGGCTGCAAATCACTATGGCTAAAATGGTTTCTCATTCGAGGGTGGTCCGGCTCTATTAATTCAGGGAAATGACTATCAGTTATGACCGCGATATCATATATCTGATCAACATTTCCATTAAACTTAATAAAACCAATTATTTGTTTTTCTTTGTCGGTTTCTTCTATATTTATTAACCAAACTCCTGAAAAAGTTTCATCGTATAGTTTACTTACAGGTGCGGGGTTTGTGACATCAGCCATCCTAACCTTCGATAAACCAACCATCATAATAGGTCCGAAAAAGTCCATACCTCTGGTAAAACCTTGTAACTCAACAATAGTTTTTGTTTGTTTACTGATAGGATCATAACTACACACTTGACCATGGCCTGAATTACAAAAATAAACCTTATCGTTATACCAACGCGGTGAGTGGGGCATCGCCAGACCATCAAGTAAAATAGTATTAGTTTCAACATCCATCAATGTGCCATCAAATTTATTGCCTTTTCGCCACAAACCTGATGCATCATATTTTGAAAAAGTAGTAACATAAGCTGGTTTGCCATCTTTTAATGTCATGCCATTTAAATGACATCTATCTTCAGGAGCTAATTCCGAAATGAAATATGGCTTCCAACGGGGGACAAAACTATAATCAGGGGCTAAAGTACACAAACATGAAAAGCTTGAATTAACCGCCCATAGTCCTTCATCACCCCATTGAATATCGTGAATATTAATCATGCCAGTATAATGCGCTGAACGAGTAATAAAGCACGCATCGGTACGTGAATCTACAGGAGCCATTTTACTTTCTTGCACTTGTTTAAACTCGCCTAAGTTAATTTCAAGCTGTATTTTTTGTGTTTCAGTTAAGTTAATATCAGCCAATATTTGCGCTATTTTTATCTCTTCTTCAGACGTTTCTTTTTTTGTTTCCTGCGAACTTTGCTTTTCTTTTGCTTTAATACGTGGAGCAGTTATGTCATTTTCGATTGTAGTCAATGGCTGTTTAATTTGATCTAACATGCCATCTTCTCGCTGAAAATTAATAACTTGGGTGAAAGTACCTAAGGTAATACCTTCTTCATAAGCTGTTAACCCCATAGGACGATGAAAGCTTTTATAGTTTACATCTAAGTCTTCGCCATCCGAGCGCAATAACATAAGACGACCAGCTTGATATGAGGTGAAAGCTAACGAGATACTTAATTTTTTAAATAAAGTAGGAATGTTACTTGTAAATTCACAGCTAAAATCCATTTTTTCATTATTTTTAGCATCTGAGTACTGTTGAGCAGTCATTAATGGACCCCAAGTTTATTTGTTATTTGATTTAGTGTCAGTTCAGGGTTGTCTGATAGCATTAAAGCGATATAACCACTCGTAATTGCTGCTGCACGAGAAGTTGCACCAAACAAAGATTTAGGTCTTAATTTAATGACATTAACTGCCCAACCAGGTGCATATAAATCTACACTCTTACCAAAATTACTTGATGACAGTTTTTTATTTTTTTTATCTATTGAACCCACAACAATTGCTTTATCTATCGCAGATTCAAGGCTAAATTCTTTGATTCTTTTTCCTGAGTTTCCTGCAGAAAATACAACTGATATCCCTTTACCATTACGTCCTTCAGTAGCCATAAAGTCAACAACGTCTTTTATTGGCTCTAATAAAAATAGAGAATTCCAACTTGCATTAATAATGTCAGCCCCTGCTGTTTGTGCCATATAAAAACTAAGTAAAGTGGTAGATGTCCATGTATCAAACTGACGTATTGAAATAAGTTCAGCCTGAGGTGCTATGCCCATATTCTGTTTCGAAGTTGAAAAAATAGTGCTAGCCACTTGTGTTCCATGTCGACCAAAATAATGAGTTTTAATCTGGTTTTGTGAATTGAAATCATAATTAAAAACCTGATTAACCCGTTGTAATTCTGCTACAGAAACATCAATACCATCATCAATAATAGCTATCTTTATACTCTTACCTTTATTACTTTCACTGAGCTTATTAATGTCACTATAATTTATATATCTTTTTAATTTTTTAGGTTTAAATTTATCATTTAGTTTTTCAACTTTACTTAATGATATGGGTTTAACTTTTTTAAATTGTAAAACATCAGGTTGAACCAAACGAATTTTAGGGTGTGACTTTAATAGCGTATGTGCAATCAGCATACTTTCAATACTATCAAATTCTAATAAATAATAGCTTTGTGAACTTAGTTTAAATAAAGTGATTTTATTTACTATTTTGGGGGCTAAATTGCTAATTTCATTAGGTGATAAAAAATGATGGCTTTTAATAATTAATCTGTTGGAAATACGTAGCATCAAATTTTTATCTTCAACTTGATAATCTGTATTACTAATTTTAGTTAATTTTATGTTTTCATCAAAATTGAAGTAGGAAAATGAGTTTGCAAAAGAAAGAAATGGTATAAGTAAAATAATAAAAACCCCCATTAATTTAATGGACATAACCACACCCCGAAAAACGTCTTAACTCAAAAAAACACCCATATTGTAATCTTTTATGTATGATTGTAAAGAAATGTACAGCACCTCTTTGATATTTCTATTAATATGCTTTTCTTTGTGCACTACCATTTATTCTACAAGTTCTATTTTCATACGAAACATGTTTATAAATAGCTTGTTTAACTTCTGTATTGGTTAAAGGTATTATTTTTTTAGCCATGATGCATCAAAGTAGTTATTTGATCCTCCGTGGCACATAAAAGACTGAATATAGACAACTTGATTGGATTAAATGGAATAGAAATCATTTAAAGTATTGTTTTAAAACGGGAATAAATACAGATAGAAAGTGGCGGTGAGAGTGGGATTCACAACCAGCAAATTACTATCACATAACTTCATGTTTTTATTTAAAATAATTATAGCACACATTTTTTGTGACAGACAATTGTGACAGAGTTATAGATTAAATTGTTCAAGTTTTAAGAGAGAAACACTTCACCATCTACAATAGAACAAGACCAACAGGCGTGCTCCTTAGTAAGGAGCACGCCTAAAATTCATTTATAGTTTAAATTTTCTAAATGAAGTTTGTTCACTTCCGTAGATTATAAAATGGTATGAAATTAAGGTTTTTAAGAAAAAATATATAAACATATAATGTAATATGCATGATTTTAGTTTTTCAGTAGATAAGTTTAAAAAATACTTAACATTCAATAAAACTATTTAAGAGCAGTATCGGTATTTAATTTTTAACCATCGATTTAATGATATTTAAAGTTTATCCAATAAGAGGTGTCATATAGTTCCATGTTTTAGTATTAAAGGTTTATA
>Ga0105356_10003573_pt1 | contig 15264 bp, 13 predicted proteins | sample GOMGulsemesocosm_3_FD_83502 | JGI IMG/M metagenome (GOLD analysis project Ga0105356, IMG submission 83502) | Methane-oxidizing microbial communities from mesocosms in the Gulf of Mexico - GOM9D Gulf of Mexico | ecosystem: Environmental > Aquatic > Marine > Cold seeps | place: Gulf of Mexico...
AATGAAGCGGGTACGCTTAATTACGACTGGTATATTGCTCCGGATAAAAAAAGTGGCAAACTGCTGGAAACCTATGAAAATCAACAGGCCCTTGAAACTCACCTTTTAGGCCCAGTGTTTACCGAAATAGGTCCACAGTTTAAGAAGTCTATTCGCTGGCAAGCCTTTCAATCTTTTGGTGAATTACCGCCGCTATTCCATGAGTTATTAGGAGCCATTCCTAATGAAAACTGGCCCACCGCAGCCATCAAGCTGCGTGGTTAATACCCGATTCAATACAACAATAAAAAGTGAAAACAAGATGAACGATAAGCTATTTAAAATTTCAATGGCCAGCATCGCCGTTATATTTACAGGTATATTTTGCGCAGTGGTACTACCACCGCTAATACAAAACCCGGACATTGTGGCTGCCTTTGCCGCGGGTTTTGTTAACCCCTATGCATCGGGTTATTCTGCTGACGTGCTGTTGTGCTGGTTGGTGCTGGCCGTTTGGATACTATATGAAGCCAAGGTACTTAAGGTAAAACACGGTTGGTGGTGCCTGTTACTGGCCATGATGCCAGGAGTGGCGGTGGGGTTTCCGGTGTATTTAATTGTACGTTTCAATCAGGTAAGCCAGCAGAGCGTCAACAAAGAGTAAGCTAACCAGCGGTAATCCACTGGCCCACGAAGCTTAAACCATCCGTTTCGTGAGCCCGTTAAAAACACCATTCATTGAATGCCTAATCCAAACCCTATAATTATTACGACGTGTTATCTAATCCTAACCACCCAGTGCCTGGTCTAGTTTGGGTGTGCACCCTTTAACATCCTTAAGACGCTGTGTACCGTATGCAATGGTTGGATGAGAGTGACTCTGTATAGCTTCTGCATAGCTGGGTCGTTTCTGTAGTTGCTGCCAATAACGATGGCAGGCGGGTCGCTGGCCATTACCTAGAAATAAATCAAGGCAATCCGCTTGCTTAAACCTCTCAAATATTACCAGCCAGCTTACATCGGCAAGCGTAAATTGATCACCGAGAATCCAGCTGCCTTGGTGGCTATTTAATTGCTCTTCCAACCTATCAAGGTGAGTCCCCATATGCAATCGGCCCTTTTTGTAAATATTCATAACAGGCTTAAGGTGATGAAAGTTCTTTAGATTCACCAATTTAAGGGTCATAAAAAGAACCGGTCTGATCTTGTCAAAATGAAATAACAGCCCCTCAGCTATTTTCCAATAGGCCACGCGCTTAATCATTGAGGAAAACAGCGGCAGTGTTAACCCTGGTACAGCATTTCCGGCACTCTTCTCCATTTCGTTTAGCGGGTCACTGGTAAGAGAGGTAGCATCAACCCATTGTTCCATCTGCATTCGTAACTCCGGATCCTCTGGAACCAGGTGGGCACTGCCTGCCGGAGCATGCTGCGCGGCATAGCGAATTTGCTCATGAGATTCATAAACAGGGTGACCGTTATGCACCAGTACCGGAACCGTGCCAGCTGGATTAACCGCCAGTAGATGACTGCGTAAAGATTCATACGACCCGGTTTCAATGAGATCTATATGATGACTGTGGTAGCTGATACCAAGTTCCGCCAGACAGATTCGCGTTTTCATGGAGCAAAGTGATAGTGCATTATGATAAAGCTCAAATTCATGTTCGTGGGGAAATTGTATGTTCGCTTGATAACCAGGTGATACCGGGTGACGCTTGCGACGCTTACTTTCAAGCCACCACCAGCCAAGACAAACGGCTACGCCCAGATACAATATTGTATTTAACATGGTCTAGTCTTCCTCATATTATTATTGTCCCAATATTTAGGGCGAGTACATTTATCTTTATTTTTGATTTTCTATTTCATACTGAAAGCTATAAGCATCTATAGCCGCGGTTAGTTTTTCAATATGTAATCTTGTTACTGGCTTAGGCATAGAGATATTGGCCATACAGCCAAATTTCTCATGGCGGCTCACACTTACATGACAGCCTGTGGCTTGTGATTTATCCAGGATCTCTTCTAGATGCCCTTGGATAACATCTTCAATTTGCCACCAGGAAAGCTGAGGTTTAAAGATTTTTCCCACGGCCGTCACCGGCATATCTTTTATAATATGAATGGTTTTTGGAACGGCCGCCCTTTCTTGTATATTGGCTACCGCATAATCCATGATTTGTTGTGCACTTATGCTTAAATCATTAAGCGTTAAATACACCACAGGCACTTCACCGGCATAACTGTCGGGACGGCCAATAGCGGCCACCAGATCCACCCCCTTCATGGCGGCAAGAGGTTCCTCAATGGATTTAGGGTCTATGTTATGGCCACCGCGTATGATTAGTTCTTTTTTACGACCGGTTAACCACAAGTAGCCGTCTTGATCCTTGCGACCCAGGTCACCAGAGTTAAGCCATTGCTGGCCATCCACATCAATCCATATATTGTCATTGTGTTTAGCTTCAAGATAACCAGAAAATACGTTGGGGCCACGAAGCGCCAACACGCCAATTTCATTTGGTGCCGCTTCTCTCAAATACTCATCCTTGTCATCCAGCATCACTATTTTCACCTGGGAAAAAGGCAAGCGTATGCCAATTGAGCCAATGCGCGCTTTATTTTCCATGGGCGTTAAGCTGGAAGCACAGGTGGCCTCGGTTAGACCGTAACCTTCTAATAGCTTGATACCGGTTTTATCCTGGAAATTTTTGAATGTTTCCACCGGAATGGGGGCCGCACCTGAAATGGCAAACCTTAATGAAGACAAGTCGCACTGACTGGAATCGACATTCAATAACGCACCCAGCGCGGTGGGCACGGCACTGAAAAAACTGACCTTTTTGTGTTCAATAATATTAAAAAAGTTTTCAACCACTTTTTCTGAGCGGAATCCACCCGGACCCGCCAGTATAATGGGCACCCCCATGGAAAGTGGCATGAGCCCGGTGGCAATGGCGGCGTTTACATGAAATAAGGGCAAGCCTACCAAGGCTTTGTCATCTTCTTGTGGCCCCTCTTGTGATAGTAGGGCCGCGGACATCATGGCGGCATTGGCCACTTCATTGGCATGGCTGTGTAAGGCAATCTTGGGTGTGCCGGTGGTACCGCCGGTATGAAACATGGATGCATGGTCTTGTGGGTTAATGACTCGACCACTGACTAATTTATCGGCCGGATACTTTTTTAAGGTTTTTTCAAAATTAAGTATGTTTTCACCGGGGTTCGACTTTCCAAACAGTACCAATACGGTTTTGAGCGTGGGTACCTGGTCTTTAATCTTCAATACTTTTTGCCAGATATCATTGCCTGGAGCGTTACCCAGGGCAATCAACACTTTGGTGCCAGCGGCATTAAGAATGTCACGAATCACTTCGGCTTCCAGTAACGGATTCACCGGGTTAACGATGCCGGCCGCTTCTGCGCCCCACAATGCAAAATGCGTTTCGATGAAATTTGGTAATAACAGGGAGACCACATCGTCTTTATTCACATTCAAGTCATGTAACAAGTTGGCACATTGATTAACACCAGAAAACAACTCCTTAAAGTTTACCGATCGGTTAGGGCAAGCAATCCCTCCTAACATCTTGTGAGCCAATTTAGCCTTCAAAGGGATCTTGTTTTCATCAAAATAATCCCCTCTTAAAAGATATTGAATGGCTGTTTTTTCTGGATTGATGGCGGCGCCATTTTTAATGGCTTCATAGGTTGTATTACCGGCTAAAAACCCCTTTAAACCTTGTTTTTCAATTTCTGCCAGCCTTAACAGGTAGCCATCTTGCGCTTCAAGTTCACCTGACAATGTTGGCTTTGATATTTCTTGTGGTGCTAGTGCCATATTTTCTGCTGACATATTATTTCCTCACGTATTAATTAAAGGTGCACTTTCGTGTGTTATTAGGTTGACTTGATCAGGGTACGCAAGCGTTTAAATGTCAGATCATTCTTTGCAAATAATAGTTTTATTACCTTTACCAACAAGGACGCTCCCATCTTGTTGCCAAGCATGTCAGTAGTGATCTCCGGGCCCCATTGATGAATGGATTGTGAGTTAAAAATGCCATAACCCGTTGTCACACTGGCATCAAACATATCGCCGTCGCAGTAGTGTTCAAATTGAAAGCCCCAAGGATCACGCCAGTAATCAAAAATTTGACTTCCTAAAATGTGACGACCGATTCCCCATGAGTGAGTATGTTTTTTATTTTTCAGCCACTTTTGTCCCATGGCAATTAAATCTATATCGGCGACTTCGAAGGCAGTATGCAAATGCCCTAAATCTATGGCCGAACCAATGGCCAGGGTATGGTGATCACTGGGGGTTGAACCTTGATCACATCGTAAAAATCCCACTGTGGGCAAAGGCTGACCTTCTAACATCTGAAAATCAGAGACTATTAAACCCAGAGTATCTTGATACCAGTGAATGGCTTGCTTGATATTACTCACCCCTAAAACTGTATGACCCAAGCGTGCAATAGGAGGCGGGCCAAATTTAGGGCGTACCACCTCATTTAAACGCGGTTTTTGGGTAGGTGTATTCGCTTCAACGCTGGCCTGATAATGGGGTAGATCACTGAGTTTATTGAGGCCGAAGTTCACCTCTATTGTGTTTTTTTCAGGGTCTTGTATTTGAATATAACTACCACCCAGAGGACAAGTTCTATTTTGGATGTCCACCTGTAGGCTTTCTGCTAGTCGTTCCAGTTGTTGGTAACTGTCTACCGCGAAACCTGTGGTAAAAAAGTCATCATTGCTTTCTTGCAATATAACCATGTGACTGGCTTGTTCTATGCTGCGAAAATACGCTGTAACTCCATTTTTTATGTCCAGGATTAAACCAAAGTCTTGAAAAAACTCAATGGCCTTACTCAGGTCTTTACGCCCATAACGCATATAGGCAAGGCGGTTTACCTTTACGATTGGATGTTGGCTCCTTTCGTTAATTGGGCATTCTTTTTGTAATTTTTTTTCAATTTGTTGATTTTTCATAGTTCCCCCCTAGTATCAGTAAAAGTAATGAGTGCCTGGATTAGTGATTACTGAAAGTTCCCAATACTTCTTTTAATAAATTCGTTTAAGGTCTGTGGTGATCGTCCTAGAATATCATTGACACTGCTGGTGCTTTTCTCTCCGGCACCACCCATAAATAATTTGGCCATTTCAAGCTGATGCCGAACCATGCGCGCAGAATTCCCCTTTAAACGCATGACAATTTTACTGAGCCATAACGGAACCTTTTTATAGCTAACGGATACACTTAGATTTAAGCTAAGTAATCTTGTCAGCTCTAAAAATGAGGATTGTTCACCGGTAAGATAAAAAGTCTTAGCGGCATATTTAGGCTCAATCAGTGCCTGTGCTGCGCAAGCGGCAATATCTTGTGCATCGATGAAACTAAACCCGGTATTTTTATCGAACGGCATCATAATTTTATTTTTACTTTTCACCATGCTCGCGGCCTGATCAAGCAGGTTTTGCATGAAAAAATTACAACGTAAGATTACATAGTCGTCGCTTGATTGCTTTAAGTGCTGCTCTATTCTCCAATGTTCGCGCCCGGTTTCACTGCTGGAGTGGGCATCTATAGAAGCTTCGCAGCCTGAAATTTTAACGATGCGTTTTATGCCGCATTTTTTGGCGGCATCGATGGCGGTTAGTTGTTGTTTTTCCATGCCTTCACCATGGCCAGATAACAAAAACAACGATGTGCCGCCCTTAAATGCGCTGTTCAGAGACTCAGGTTTATCCAGATCACCAAAGCGAATTTTCTGATCGGGTAATATTTTCTGCGCTTTTTTGGGGGTGCGTGCCACCACCACATAATCTTGTGAAAGCTGTTCTAACTGTTTGACCAATAACTGGCCTATGGTACCGGTAGCGCCTAATACAATAATCATAAAAAACCTCGTTATATTTAAATTACTTCAATGTTCGATCATGAGTACAGCCCAGTATTAAGGGGTGACGTATTGCTCTTGCTGACTAAAACCCATTTTTTCCAGAACTTGTTCGGTCATATTTTCGGCATTTTCAATTGGGCCGTCATGCATCACAATTTGGTCCGGCCTGACGATGACCAACCATCCCATGGGCACCGAATTAGGCAATAAATCACCCTGACGATCTTCCCAGCAACAGGTTTGATTAGGACGATTTAACACTTGCTGCCTATGACAAACTTGAATAATTTCACCACCAAATGCTTGCCATCTGGATTTCATCTGGCTTGATAAATGAAGGCTTGGATCAAAACCAAAACCCATTATTCGAAACTTACCGGCCGCTACGTCATCACTGTTAAGAGTACGTCCATCTATATTCTGAAGCGGTGTTTGCATGATGGGGTGGCCACGTTTAATGCGTTGCCCACCTGATATAAATAAACCCTTGGAAAAGGCATTTTCCGGTTTGATTTCCAGTTCCTGTAATAGGCCTTTAAAATAAGGCAGGCATGACATTAACTTCACCAGTCCGTGGGTAACAAGGGCGGCAATTTTATTTTGAGGCATCACCACCTTGCCGGTTAACACCGCTAATTTCACCATGGCTTTGGCATGGGGGCGGCGCTCTAAATCATAACTATCCAGAATATGACTATGGCTTGCACCTTTAAGCACGGAGGCTATTTTCCAACTTAAATTGGCGGCATCTCGTAAACCGGCCACCAGCCCCTGACCCGCAAATGGCGGGGTAACGTGGGCGGCATCGCCAATTAGAAAAATACTTCCTTTGGAAAATTTGGGCGCCGTTTTGGCTTGAAAACGATAAACCGCTTTGCGCTCTATCCTGGCATCATGGTGAGGAAACCAGGGAGACAGGAGTTTATTAATGCTTTGATCTTCCATGAGTTTTTTAGGATCTTCATCTTTTCTTAGCTTGAACTCCCAACGCTCACGATCACCCGGAGCCGGCATGTGAGGCACCGCACGCTTGGGGTCACAAATAAACTCGATATGATCTTGAGCACTCTTTATTTTTGAGCCGTGTATGTCTTTTACATCCACAATCAGCCAGTCTTCGTCGTATTTCTTGCCCCCTTTAAAATCCAACCCCAAGGACTTGCGCACCGAGGAGTTTGCCCCGTCTGCGGCAATTAAAAACTGGCATGTAATCACATGTTGATTGCCTTCTTTGTCACTTAGATGCGCTTCCACCCCTTGCTGGGTTTGTTGGCTGTGACTTAGGGAAATACCCCGATGCAAGCTGAAACCACCTCGCTGTCGCAGTCTTTTGTGCAGCGCTGCTTCCAACTCGGGTTGAAAGAAGGTCACCAGTTTAGGGTGGCAATCGATCACGCCCGCGGCATTTATACGAGCAATTTCACCAAATAAAGGGGATTTAAAAAGCACACTACCAATGCCCATACGCTGAAATGAATGTTCATCTAGGCCAGCCCATTGCAGGATTCGTAGCGCCTCGTTATCCAGCGCAATGGCCCTAGGCTGTTCAAAAATTTGTTCCGCACGATCTACCAGAATACCGTTAATACCATGACTGGCTAGCAGGTTCGCGGCAGCCATGCCCACAGGTCCGGCACCAATGATTAAAACATCCACCGACTTTGGTAGTGATTTCATTTGTTAGGCCTCCAAACGTACAACATGGTTTTGCTTGCCCAGATCAATCACCCCATCGGTACTTTTAATGGAGACCTCCAGCTGATCGCCATGTTGTAAATATTGCGGGCGCCTCTTTTGGCTTTTATTGAATAACTGCCATTTTTTACTCTCGGGAAATAAGCCCAGCAGTTTCACCAAAAACGGTGAAGGCAAGCCCAGTGCACAACCGGAAGGGGTACCTGTCATCAAGACATCACCTGGCTCAAAATTCACGACCTGTGAAAACTCGGTAAGGGTTTCGGCTGGCTTAAAGACCAGGTTGCGAGTGTTGTCCTGCTGGCGTACTTCGCCATTGACCGACAAGCTTAGGTTCAGGTCATTCAGATAATGAAACTCATGGGGCTCAAGTAATACCAGGTAGGGGCCCAGCGGACAAAAAGTGCGGTAGCTTTTACCTTTGTGAAACTGCATCTGTGGAATTTGAATATCACGGGCGGACACATCGTTGCCGATGCAAACGCCTGCCACTAGGTCACTGATATTGTCGTTGCTTACCGTGATGGATTCCCGGGTGGAGGCGCCCATTACCAGGGTTAGCTCCACTTCGTAATCGAGTAATTCAACTTGCTTGGGTTTAATGATGTCGCCACTGGGGGTAGTGATGGAGGCTGCGCTCTTGGTAAAAAACATATTGAATTTTTTAGCATCAGGATTCACACCCGAGTCAATCATGTGCTGGCGATAGTTGGCGCCCTGGCACAAAACCTTGGCATCCTGAGTAATGGGCGAGAGCAGTTGAACATCCGTTATTTCGCTGCCCAGCACGGCTGTTTGGGCAAGTTGCTTAATTTCTTTGCGGCCAAGCTCGAGTAAGGCCTTGGTGGAGGTGCACGGCACGTCAAGCTGGTAGGTTTGGCTGCTGTGGTACACGCCCCAGACAGGGCTGCCATTTTTTTCAAAGCGGACAATATTCAACATATGCACTCCAATATTTTGAAGCCGGCCAAACCCAGGCTAATGGCCTGTTTTAGGGGGCTTCTGACTTAGTGGTTATTATTTAAACAATCAGTGTATTTTGAATTTATCTCAAAAATGAGAGAGTGTCAATTTTAAATGGTTAGTCAAAAATGAAGAATTGACAAAATTGCGTCAATTGATAGAGTGGCGACCTATTGATACTAGAGAGCTTTGTATATGCTCCTGCCTAAACGCCAGCGCACTCGCGCCAAATTACTCGACGTCACCCAGCAAATGATCATTGAAAGTGGCTGTCATGCATTGTCATTACGGGATATTTGTTTTGCTGCAGATATGTCGGCCGGCACCATTTACAACTATTACCGCAACCTGGAAGAGATATATGCCGACGTAGAACAAATGATGATAGCGGCCTATCACCACACTCTTAACGAGGCGGTGCAGCATATTCAAGACCCTGTTTGTCTAGTGGCGGCATCGGCACGACAAACACTGTCCAATGCCTTGCCGGGCTGTGCTTTTGGTAAGATTATTTTTGACGGCAAGCTGCCACATGACAATCTTATGATGAGCATTCGCGACAATTTTATTAGGGATATGATGGCGGCCCAGAAAGCGGGTGTATTTGTCATTGAAAAACCGGCTGCTCTGTTAGCGATGATTACCGGCGGCATGTATGGCGCCATGAATGATCTTTATCATGGCAGATTACCTGCCAATGCCATCGAAGACCTGGCCGAAATTCATTTACGAATGTTGGGTGTCAGCGCACAGAAGGCTCAAGATGTGGTGCGTATGCCATTTGATTACCAGCCCTTGCCTGAGCTGCCCTTGTCTTCTGCCAAATGGTTGGAAGCATTGACTGAATCTCCTAAATAAATGCATAAGATGAATAGCGGCAGACTTTAAAACAGAGTGTTAGTGCAACCGGTCGACAATCGAGTTTTCTCAGCTGCCCTTTTCCATCACCACGGCTAATATCTTGCCCATCATGAAGGAGAAGGGTTCTGTTTGTCTCAAAAGCCCTCCAGGGTCTTGGGCTAAGGCAAGAAATCACTCATGCCTAATCTTAAATAGCATCAGGGCGCAATCGCGCTTAAATAGTTTATCCCTGCTTTATATTGCAACGGACCGATGGTCATCGTTTCTTAATTGATATCGTAAACCACAATATAAGTGCGAAATATTGTTAAGCAGAAGATGAACTTAGTGGTATATTTCGCGCTCTTTTTAGTGATGGCCCAATCACATAACTTTGGTGCTTAACCAGTCATGCGATTAAGGGCTTGGCTGTGCTTATCGATCAATTGGTGCTTCAACGCGCCGATAATATGCAACCCTAAAATAAGGTAGCAAAGATAAGGTAAAAAAACTTTGTGCAAAAATCCAAATAATTGCTTTAAATCATCATTAGGTGCTAGCAACGAGGGAAAGTCCCATGCAAATAAGTGAGAGGGTTTATCAGCAAAACTACTCATGAGGTAGCCACTTAAAGGCAGTGCCAACAATAGAAAATATAGCACCCAATGGACAGCATGAGCGGCGGATTTCTCCCAAGGTTTAAGAGATTTTGAAATGTCTGGCCTGTCATTTGACAAATTCCAAACGATGCGTACCAACACCAATAAAAACAGCGTAAACCCTAGCGTTTTATAGATGACATAATATCCATGCCTATACCAGGCATCTTCAGGAATCATAGTCATGTAAATTCCCATGGGAATAAGTGCAAGAAATATAATCGCTGAACTCCAATGAAGATAACGGGACCATGCACCATAACTTTGCGGTTGATTTTTAATCTGTAAGGTTTCAGATCCGGGGGCCAACTTTTGCCTGAACAGCCAGGCTCCACAGACAAAGGCGATTGCACCCTGTATCAAGAGCAATGACGGTTTAACGTCATCAATATACGGGATGACTGCTGGTCGAGTTTGATAACCTAAAAAGCTTTCGATCAGTAAGGCCAGGCCCACGAACAGCAGCATCAAACTTGCAAACTTAGCTCCAAGTTTTCGCCATTTAGGCTGGCTCAGAAAATAGGCAGCAACAAATGCCAAGGCGATAAGAATAAAACTGATAATACTTTCGGGGTGACCCGCTAATCTGTGTGTCATAACTACCCTCCATTAGGTAACCACCTTATTGTCAGAATAAAAGGCTTTATCAAAAATAAGTAAATATTTTGTTTAATACAAACATTCACGAATAGACTTTGGCGTGGTACCTGCCAAAATTTCAAATGCCTGTGTAAAATTACTCGCTTCACAAACCCTAAAAAGGTGCTATTTCGTAAATATTTAGTTTCAATTTTTGATTGTTTCGAGTGCTAATTTATACCGAAATGCATCTAACCGTTTTGTATAAATGAAGCAATCTCCTGCCAGACCTACAGCTAACTAACGGCGATGCCTTCAGTTCTTGGCATTGTTTAAAAGAAGAAGGCCTGATTCTGGAACTGCAGCGTTTATAGTGAGTTAACTTGCCAAGGTGAACTAAGCACACCTTGCCAAGTCAAATCGATTACGCCCCAAACGAGCCCGTAAAAACGAATACACTCGAAAGAACCCCCTAATCGCTAACGGTTCATAAGCCACCAATGCCTTCTTGTAACTGGGGCGGCTCTCCATGGATTTTTTCCAGGCAGTAAGATAGGGGTAGTTTGAGAAAGGAAAATTCATCAAATTCATCCGGTGAATATTGACGATCCAGGTAATGTCGGCAATAGAGAAATGCTCGCCCGCTAAATATTGGTGTCTCGCCAGGCTTTGCTCCAGGCTATTAAACGCCATGTGCATTTCACAGATAGCCTCTTGAATTTTTTTCTGAGGCAAGCCGGCTTTCGAAGAAAACTGGGCATGAAATGCCACGAGGTCTTTATCATTGTGAGCTTCTTTAAAGTGTTGCAAATCTTTTGCATTCTTTTTAGCAGCAATTTTAAACAGGAACTCGTGGGACAATACTTTTAAAGATCGCTGCACCTGGTCCGCCAAGGTGAGAATCCCCCCTAATTGCTGTTGGTCAATATCCTCATGTCGCATCAACCTTTTGTTAGGAAACTGTTCATCCAGATAAGCGAGAATATCAACAGACTCCACCACCACAGTACCGTCATGAATCAGGGTGGGCACCACCCCTTTGGGGTTTATACCCTGGTACCAAGGAGTCACGTGTTCGTCTTTAGCCAGGTCAAGGTGATGACTGGTCCAAGACAGTTGCTTCTCCTCCAGCATGATTCGAATTCGTTGTGAGCAGTTACTCATGCCAAAGTGAAACAGGTGTAGTCCCTGCCAAGTGGTGACTTCTTTATTTTTTGGAATGATAATTCCCATAACTGGTTACCCTGTCTAACTGCCACGGTTAATAAATTTGCACGACGACCATTCACGCTCCTTGCCCGACACCACACAGCAATCACTGCATGGATCCGCCCCTTGGCTTTAAGGCCCTTTGCGGGCAGTCATGCTAAATCAGCGCGACCTTTTCCCTGCCCTTTCATGCGATTGACTCTATAACATCGGGAACAATACTTAATATTTGAGAGATCGTCAAATATGGCAATATGTCATTTACACCAATAATAGCCCTATCCCCTACACTTTTAGACAAAGTGTCATTTGTGATACACTGCCTGACTTAACGTTCAATACAAACCTAAACCCATAATTTTAAGGGTTTTACCTTTTACGACGGCCACCAATGCAGGCAACTTGAAACCATGACTAGCACAGCCACCGAAAAACCGAACCGCCAAACCCGTCGCAAACAGAAAACTCGCGAAAAACTGCTGGTGGCCGCCAATGAGATCTTTCTGGAAAAAGGCGTGGATAACACCACCGTCACCGACATCGCCGACCGCGCCGATGTGGCCTACGGAACCTTCTACAATTATTTTAAATCGGTAGAAGACCTAGTACCTGTTGCGGTGGAAGAGATACTGCAAAACCATCAGTTAGAGGTAAGAGAACTGCAAAATCAGCATCAGGACCCTGCCATGCGGGTGGCAATTGGCGTGCATACTCTGTTCCGCAGTGTGATGTCTGGGCCTGCTATTAAGTGGCTCACGCAAAAACCCACTGTCATGGCAAATGAGCTGGCCAAAATTGTCGCCGACGACGCCATAACCGATATTCGCGCAGGGGTTGAAAGCGGTGACTTTCAAATACCTTGCGACTTCACTACCCTGCGCACCTTTGTTGTTTGGGGGGTGACTGGGGTACTAAATGAAGTCTCTAACCAACCAGATCAACTGCAGAAATTTTCGGACGGCATGACCAAGATCTACTTAAGGATCTTAGGGGTTAACGATGTTAAAGCTGGTAAATTGGTGCAAAGCTGCTCTGCCCAATAAAATTGGATTGCACTCAGCCCAATGGCGTCTTCGCCAATGGGCTCCTGTTCAATACGCTTTAGGCACCTTTTTTAAGCACTGCGGGCCGCCAAAAACTGCGCCAAATCAGCGTCTCTGTCGCCATTGACTACCCTGGCATGTTCACCACTATTAAGTTTTTTCAGCAAAGCCAAACCCTCTGGCATTACCGCCCACAAATCTAAATCCAATAGTTTTTCAGCCACCACGCTTGCCAGGTCAATGGTGTACATAAACATGAAGTCGGCGTAACTCTTCGAGCTGCCAGCCAGGTAAGGGGAGAAGCTAGCCAGTTGCTGTACCGCCCTCACACCCTTAACCAGGGTTTCCCGCGCCTTTGTTTTAACTTCATCACTAACCGTTCCACCAAAAAAGGCCTCCGGGTAACAACTACGGGCGGGCAGCTCTATATACAGCTCAAGTATCTTAACCAACTGTTTTACCCGCGCCCGCTCAAACGGGTCTTGTGGATAAAAGGCAGGGCCTGCCCGGGTGTCTTCTATGTAATCCAGGATGACACTGGCCTCACTGAGAAAGCCCAGATTGGTTTCCAGCAAAGGGATTTTCCCCATGGGACTCTTTGTCAGGAAAGCGGCCTCCTGGCTGGAGGCCGCCTTCACAAATTCGAACTCCCCTCCCTTCTCCAGCAGTGCCAATCGCACCACATTGCAATAATTACTCACCGAAAAACCGTGTAATTTAATCAAAATATGCCCCTCATTATTGAGTTTTAGTGCTTATTTGCCCGCTGCAGCCATTTAAATCGAGCCGCCAAGCAAAATTCGAAATTCACCTAAAGCCACTAATCTTAAGGGGTTCAGAGCAGCTCTAGGCCCCTCCCCCCTATTCTCGCCAGATTCTTTGATCGGCGGCTATTGACCATAAAATCATCAACCGTTAATATTATTGCACAAAGTGTCAGTTATGACCAAGAGTCATCTACGCTAAGCAAATTCACTCTAGAAGGCGGTATTAACTATGATTTGCCATGTCATGCATTTTGAACATGAACAACAAAAGCAGTGGGGCGTACTGGTGGACCAACAGCTATACCCCCTAAGCGCCTCTTACCCAACTACCGCTTACTTTATAGAGCATGGCCGAGAAGCCGCTTACCGGCTGCAGCAGGACATTCGCGAGGGTGTGTCGGTGGGCTCGGTGGATTTAGCAGAAATACAAGAACTGAGCCCAGTGACCAGTGGTCGAGTACTGTGTCAGGGGGCCAATTACCGCCAGCACATGATTGACTCCGGCATGAATCCGGATGATAAAAAATACAATATGTTTTTCACTAAATCCTCCGCCAGCGTGTGCCCTGGCAGCAGCGATATTGTGCGCCCCACCCACATAGAACTATTAGATTATGAAGTGGAACTGGGCCTAGTGATTGGCCAGCACGTTAGCGCCACACTAGAAGTAAATAAGGACAACCTGCATCAATTGGTGGCAGGCATTGTGATTACCAATGATGTATCTGCCCGCGACATTCAATTCTCCCAATCACAGTTTTACAAGAGCAAGAGTTATCGAACCTTTTGCCCGGTGGGCCCAGTATTGTGCCTATTACAACAAGAAGACATGCATTACCTGGATGAACTTCAGTTGGAACTAAAGGTAAATGGCGAGACCCGTCAGCAGGACTCCAGCGCCAATCTGGTATTTAAACCGGCCGAAACCCTTAGTGAGTTTAGCCAGGTGGGAGACCTGGATATTGGAGACCTGGTATTAACCGGCACCCCCCATGGTTGCGCCTTACAAATTAGCCCAAGCTTTATTAAACAAGTGTATTCCATGCCAGAAGACACCAAATGGGAATTCTTTAAAACCGAACAAAAGAAAAATGGTCGTTACCTTGAACCCGGCGATGAATTAACTCTCACCATAAAAAGTGATGACGGCAAGCTTGATCTTGGCATGCAAAAAAATCAAATTTGTAGCCCTGAACACGCCACTCTTTAAACCTATACAGGAGAGCAACATGAAGTTTAATTCTAAAATTTTGATCATAGGCGGCGGCTTTGCTGGCGCCAGAACCGCACAAGATTTGGTAAAACATGGTTTTAACGATGTCACTCTAATTGACAGAAAAGACTATTTTGAGGTGACCTACGCCACTTTGCGAGGTATCACTCAACCCAATAAGTGGGGTATATCATCGCGTAAAAAGTATACGGATTTTTTTAACGGCCGTTTTTTGCAAGCCAGCGTCATGGAGATGAGTAAAAACCAAATTTACACAGACAGTGGTGAGCTCATTAGTTTTGACTACGCGGTCATTGCAACCGGGTCATCCTACCCTTCGTTTCAAATTGGCAAGTCCTCCAGTGCATTAAGCCTGGAACAAAGAAACATGCACTTTGAACAGGAAAA
>Ga0105356_10003577_pt1 | contig 15251 bp, 20 predicted proteins | sample GOMGulsemesocosm_3_FD_83502 | JGI IMG/M metagenome (GOLD analysis project Ga0105356, IMG submission 83502) | Methane-oxidizing microbial communities from mesocosms in the Gulf of Mexico - GOM9D Gulf of Mexico | ecosystem: Environmental > Aquatic > Marine > Cold seeps | place: Gulf of Mexico...
CAGTGAGTTAATCCAGAAAAGAATGATGAGATGTTAATTTTGTTTGAATTCTATAATTCAGGTTTTTTATTTTCAAAGCGGAGCATTGAGGGAAAAACGAAAGTAGTGAGTTAATCCAGAAAAGAATGATGAGATATTAATTTTGTTTGAATTCTATAATTCAGGTTTTTTATTTTCAAAGCGGAACATTGAGGGAAAAACGAGTATAGTGAGTTAATCCAGAAAATAAAAATGTGATATGAATCTTGCTTAAATTCTGTAATTTAGATTTTTTATTTTCAAAAGCGGAGCTATGAATAGAAAAACGAGAGCTACGCCTTAATCTAGAAAATAAATATGAGATAATAATGGTGGTTTGGCTTTTGGTTAAAGCCAACAAATAAAATTAAAAAGATGAAAAAAGTAGTAACTTTCGGGGAGATTATGTTACGATTAGCTCCTACAGGATATTTAAGGTTTTCTCAATCAACAAGTTTTGATGTGATTTATGGTGGTGGAGAATCTAATGTAGCAGTATCACTTGCTAACTATGGTGTACCTGTAGATTTTGTAACGCGTCTTCCAAATAACGATATTGGTCAATGTGCTATGATGGAAATGCGTAAACGAGGCGTTGGAGTTGATAAGATTGTTTATGGAGGAGAACGATTAGGGATTTACTTTTTAGAAACTGGAGCGGTATCAAGAGGGAGTAAAGTAGTGTATGATAGAGGGCACTCTGCTATGAGTAGTATTGAGCCAGGAATGATTGAATGGGACGTTGTTTTTGATAACGTGGCTTGGTTTCATTGGACAGGAATTACACCCGCGATTTCTCAAGGAGCTGCAGATGCATGTTTAGAGGCTCTCAAAATTGCGAGTACTAAGGGCATTACTATTTCTACTGACCTAAACTATAGAGCTAAACTTTGGGAGTATTGTGATACTGCTAAACGAGAAGAAATAATGACTGAATTGACCTCTTACTGTGACATAGTATTGGGAAATGAAGAAGATGCAGAAATGCATTTTGGGATCAAACCAGAAGGTATTAGTGTGCAAACTGAAGGCCATAATGTAAAGGCAGAAGCTTTTTTATCTGTTTGCCAACAGATGATGGAAAAGTTCCCTAGAGCAAAAAAAGTAATTACGACGCTTAGAGGGTCTATCTCTGCTTCCCATAATTCATGGGCAGGAGTTTTATATGATGGAGACACTATGTATGAATCTCCACAATATCAAATTACCGATATTGTAGACCGTGTTGGAGGCGGTGATTCCTTTATGGGAGGATTGATATATGGATTGTTAAAATATCCAGATGATGATCAAAATGCATTAAACTTTGCTGTAGCTGCCTCATGTTTAAAACACACAATAAAAGGAGATGCTAACTTAGTGACCATATTTGAAGTAGAAAAATTAATGGGGGGAGATGCCTCTGGTAGAGTCGCAAGATAAAAACAAATACAATGGCAAAATATTCAAGATTACAAGTGGTTCAAAATATGATAGATACAGGCCTTGTTCCTTTGTTTTATCATGACGATATTGAAGTAAGTAAAAAAGTATTGAAAGCATGTTATGATGGAGGCGCACGATTGTTGGAATTTACAAATCGAGGTGATTTCGCTCATGAAGTGTTTGGTGAGCTCAATAAATATGCACTTAATGAGCTACCCGGAATGATGTTAGGAGTAGGATCTGTCACTGATGCAGGTGTGGCATCACTCTATATGCAATTGGGAGCCAATTTTGTAGTAACACCAGTGCTTAGAGAAGATATTGCAATAGTATGTAACAGAAAAAAAATATTATGGTCACCGGGATGCGGTTCGTTAACTGAAATTACACGAGCAGAAGAACTTGGCTGTGAGATTGTAAAGTTATTTCCTGGAGGCATTTATGGCCCCAACTTTGTGAAAAGTATTAAAGGGCCACAGCCGTGGACCATGATTATGCCTACTGGAGGTGTGTCACCAAATCAAGAGAGCTTAGAGAGCTGGTTTAAAGCTGGTGTTACCTGTGTAGGGATGGGATCGAAACTTATTACTAAAGACCACCAAGGAAACTTTGATTATAAGAAGATAAATAATGTCGTTCGCAATGCTCTTGCAATAATTCAAGCAGTTAAGTAATTTAAATTTTGAGTAAATATTGTACATGTGGGCAAAACAATAGCACTCCATTAACCTTCAAACATGATAGTATAATTGAGATGTAATTGTTGCGCTTATTAGAGTGATTTGAATCTATTTTTTCAGTATCATCTCAGGGGTTGTCACGGTTCTAAATCCCAAATGTTCCAGTGAAGAATCCATACTTGACCCCATTCGTGATGAAACCCTGTAACTTGCACAATAAGAGGCACTACATAGAAAGGACCCACCCTTCATTACTTTCTCTTTGATATAAGGATTATTTGGATTGTACGCCTTAGTGGCCCCTGTTGGATTTATTAAGGGTGTGTTTAATTGACTAACTTCACTATAATAGTTTGTATTATACCAGTCACTTGTCCATTCCCATACATTACCAGCCATATCATAAAGTCCAAAATCATTTGCAGAGTATGATTTTACAGGAGCACTTCTTTCATAGCCATCTATTTTGGTATTATCCACAGGAAACTCACCTTCCCAGCTATTCGCACTTCTTGATAATTGTGCAATATCATCTCCCCAAAAATATATAGAACTATTTTTGTTTCCACGGGCTGCAAACTCCCATTCGGCCTCTGTTGGTAGACGTCGTCCTGCCCATATACAATACGCTTGAGTATCTTCATAAGAAACATGAACCACAGGATATTGGTCTTTGCCCTCAATATTACTTTCTGGACCATTTGGGTGTTTCCAATCAGCTCCAATACTCCATAGCCACCATTGTGAAAAATCAAATAAATTGGGTACTGATGTTTTTGTTTTTTTAAAGCGCAATGAACCTGGTTGTAAAATAGAATCATGTGGCTTGGGAGTGCCTTCTGGGAGCTGTTTTTTCATATCCTCCCAATCAATTTCTCGTTCGGCGGTTGTAATATATCCAGTGTCTTCAATAAACTTCGAAAATTGAGCATTGGTTACTTCTGTGATATCCATATAAAAACCATCCACAGTTACTACATGACTTGGCTTTTCATGCATCATTGCAATGTTATCCTGAGGCACTGCTCCTTGTTTAAAATCACCGCCAGGAATCCAAACCATGCCTTCAGGAATATTAGTAGGCACATTTTTATTGACAATTAGGTTCCTTTCTTTACAAGAAAAAAGAATTAACAAACATAGAATTGGAATGAGTCTTACAATTTTCATAGATTATTTTGAGCTTTGTTGTTTACAAATTTATGTATAATATTACTTATGTATTTGTTTTTTGTAACGTATTTGGGGTCTTTCTTTTCAAATCCTTGTGCTAAGGATTTGTTGATTAGAAACAATAATCCTTTTAAGATATAGTTAGATACGAGACTCTCACTTTTCTTTTTTGTATCTTTCATACTTCAATCTAATAGCCTCATAATTTTGATTTGCCTGTAGACCTATGGAAATGACTTTACCTATAATTCCCATTGCCCAATACTCAGATGGAAGTAAATTGATTCTTGGTATTTTCTTAACAGCGTTAGGAGGTATGATTCTTTATTATGCCTTTAAAATGTTTGAAATTGGTTATGTCATACGAAATAAAAAACCGTTTTACAACCATTTTTATTTAAGACTCAAAACACTTAATCTCTCTCAGCTTTCCATTTTAAAACAGCAATTTTCATTTTATAATGAACTCCCCATCAAGCAACAACGGTATTTTGAACATCGTGTGGCAGCATTTATTGCTGATAAAACATTTATTGGTAGAGAAAAATTGAAAGTTACCGACGAAATTATGGTTTTAATTTCGGCTACAGCAGTAATGTTGACTTTTGGTTTTAGAGATTTTTATATTGGTCTTATTGACAAAATATTTATATATCCAGATGCATTCTTTTCAAAAGTAAATCAAGAATACCATAAAGGTGAATTTAATCCGAAATTGAAAGCTTTAGTGTTGTCTTGGGAAGATTTTAAACAGGGATATGCAATTGGTGATGATAATCTAAACCTTGGGGTTCATGAGTTTGCACATGCAATTCATTTAAATAGTATTAAGGAAAGGGATGTTAGTTCTATTATTTTTAGAGATTCATTTAGAGAACTTACTGAAATGCTAGCTAATGATGAATCATTACGAAAGACTTTGATTGCCTCAAAATATTTTAGAGTATATGCCTATACAAATCAATTTGAATTCTTAGCGGTTTTAGTTGAGTATTTTATGAAAACTCCGAAAGAGTTCAACACGAAATTTCCTAAAGTCTATAATAAAGTTAAGCAAATGCTGAATTTTAATTTCCCTGGGTATTAAATTCACCCTTTATGAAAGATTAGATTCCCAAACTCCATCCCAACGAAACTTTAATTAGGTTTTTAATAGGAAGCGTTGTTATAGTCTATCCCCAAAGTGCCAAGTAAAGTAAGAAACAGAATAAGTGCCGGTGTCAGTATAATTTTGAGAAGCCGTTTTAAGGATGATATGAAATTATTATGCTTTATGGCTCTAAACATAAAAAAGTGCTTCGCAAATAATTGTTAAGCACTTAATGAAGTGGTCTAAATGTTTATATTGTTTAATTGAGTAATGTATCCATTTTTTTCTCTTAATATTGATTCTGGAAGAGCACCATTCACAAATTCTACTATTTCAGATCCTTTCATAAAGAATAAAGTCGGTCTGTTTAACATACGGGCATTTTTTTATATTAAACAAGTAATGGGGGATAAACTATTAACCTCTTGATAATGTAGCTTTATTACTGGGGTCTTCAATGGATAAAAGACAACCTAATTAAGAGACGCCTTGTCTCTAAGGGGATAGGTTATAATTAATTATTAACTAGCAACGCCTATTAAAATCCTAATTGTCGCATTACGGTTAATCGGTCAAAGATTTGTGTATGTCCGCTAATTAATCCATCAGTAAAATGATAAATCGTGATGCCATTGGTTTTAATGGTTTTTTTTGTTGGAGGAAGGTCACCGATGTAGCCTAGGTTGGTTCCCGTTAAGATCCAAGTGATAGCCACATGGTTGTCATCAGGAATTGCTGAGATAATCTCGAAGTGCATGTCTGGAAACGAATTGAATGAGAAATTCAACCGTTCTTTAAAATTGGTATGTGATAAAGTTTTGCCTTCCCAGGGATCGGTGTTATCTAAATGAATTTTATACTCTGGGTGGACATATGTTTCTACTTTGTCAAATTGTTTGTCATTCCAAATGTCCTTCATAAAGGCTCTTAAAAAGGTTTCTTTATTCATTGTCTTTTTGATTGATGTGCATGACTTATCGATTTTCTTTGATGGGATTATGCATAAATACATAAGCAAAACCTACTGCAAAAGCAGCATATATCACGGTTAATGAAATGATTATTTCTGAATGGATGTCTATACTGGACGCTATTTTTATCAAAGCAATGGTTCCAACACCAAAATGCATAAGGTTTCCTAAGGCAAGAGGTCGGTTATAAATACCTCCAATAAGTGAGCCTTTTGCCATCCAGTTCATTATGGCAAACCCTAGATAGAGGGCTGAAAGTAGTTGTAAAAATAGCATACTACTATTATTGGCTTGAGCATTTAATATGCTATCTATTTCTTGAGGTAAAAAAGAGAGTGAAAGTCCAATAGCGCCAGTAAAAATGGCACTTGGGATCATGAGTAATTTTGTGTTCATCCTACTGATTTAAGTTTTTATTGTAAAGGTAGTCGTGAGTCCTACCGAAAAATTACGGGGTAGTTTAGCAACCCCAAAAATGGCTCGGGAGTGAGCACCTAGTTCTCCTAAAATTTTAGTAAATATTTGAGATGCTCCATCTACAACCTTCGGGGCATCATCCCATTGTGCATCCGACTGATAATAGGCATCAATATGATTGAGCCCTATAATTTTTTCAAAACCTACTTTATCATGGATTTGTGCGAGAACATTTAAGGCACAAAGTTCCATGGCCTTAACCCCGTCATTGGTACTAATTTCGTTCCCGAGTTGTCCTTGATAAACATAAGCCTCATTTTGAATTGGAAATTGTATGGAGACATAGGCAATGTTGGCTCTAATATTTACAGAGGCATACGATCCTCCAGGTTTAGATACATCAGGGAGAGCGATGCCTAGAGTTTTTATGTTTTCTAAAATACTCATTTAATATTTCCCATATTTTCGAATGATAGCCACCTTGCCTTGATCTAATTCTAATACCTCCAAATTATTGCGTACAATCTCTTTTTCTTTGCCTGTTTTTTCATCTAAATAAGTCATTACGGCTTCGTATTTAAGAACTACAACGTCATTGCCATAAGTGACTTCAATTAGTTTAGCAAGATAAGAGGTATTGGCACCTAACCAGCGGGTCATTCCTTTTCTAATGACTTCTTTACCGTTAGGTTCCCGAGTATCTGACATATCATATGGAGGGTGGATCAGGGCAACATCATCAGTTAGTAATGCTAGGAAGTTCTCAAGATCGGTAATAGTTGCAGTAGGGGATTGAGTCTTATTCCACGTTTCAAAATAAGTATTAGCAAAGTCTTCTGGATTATAATTGTCTTGTGCATTGACTTGAAATGAGTAGATGAAAAGCGCAATTAGGGTGATATAAATATTGTTTTTCATTTAATTTATTTTTTTTAAATCGTTTTGGTATTCGACCAGCTTGGCATCTTTTTGTGCTTGGGCTAATGTAATGGCTTTTTTATAGTAAGATTTCGCTTTTTTGATTGCTTTTAGCATGACATAAACATCACCAATAGCATTTTGTAAGAGGGCAGAATCGCTGTTCTTTGTAATGAGTTGCTCATAAATATGAAGCGCGTCATCATGCTTGTTATATTTTAAATAGTATGATGCTAAAGACATGGCTCTACTTAACCTAATTCTATTAATCATATCCTTATTTTTAAATTCATTCATCAGTAATTCAAAATCGGCAAAACTGTCTGCGCGTATTGCATTTCTACTTAATGAAAACATTGTCCAAGGGGTTAGATCCACAGAGAGTCCGAAACGTTTGGCACGTTCTTTATAGTAATTATATATATATGGCAGACCACCTATGTCTTTAAATTCAGAGAGGCTTTTAAATTGCAATTCTGGATAATTGTGATAATACGCACGTAAGCCATGATAAATTCCAGGATAAGCAGTAGAGCGATGTTCTGCCCCTTCAATCACCCTATATCCCCATTGTAAACTCTCAGGAGCTTTGTCTTTTAAAAGTGCATCTAACTCATTAGTCCCGTCTTCAACCATGCCTTCACCGGCACTAACGGTTAAGTATAAATAGGACGCTAATCCTTTGTCCATAGTTGCTTCAAGCATATCTATTCTCGATAAGTTGTTAAAGCGTTTCTCATGAATCGGGTAAGGACTAGACGCAAGATGGGCATTGAATAATCCAGGCCTTTTGATCATACTTTCTATGACATAAGCCCCTGCATATTCCCATCCAAAAAGTAAACGCTCCTTTGAAGTACGGTACTGGTCTTCGATATATGAAATAACTTCTTTTTCAACAAATTCTAAAAAATCAGTGCCGAGAAAATGATTAAATCGATTGGGATATTTGTTATTGATTCCAACCACAATAAATTCGGGAGTGATCTTGGCGTTATTAGTGAACGTTTTCAAGACACTTACCCCATGTAAAAATAAACGTTGCCCATCTAGAATATACAACACAGGATAGTTTTTGTCTTGAGAAGTCTTATAACTGGCTGGAGTATATACTTGGATGGTACGGTCTTCATCCAATACTTTAGAATGAATCATATAATTTTTGCCTATAATGTTATCGTTGCCTTCTGATTGCGCAAGTGACACCATGGTTGTAATAAGACTTAAGGAAAGGATTAATCTTTTCATATGAATTGCTGTTTTTGATTAATAGGTTCAAATGTAAACAGTGCGAATGCATTTTTCAGATAACTGTGTTTTTTTATCATTTATTTAACTATGGCATTGAACTAATACCTTTTTATAGTTCACAATATCCTTATGTCGTTTCATTAATCATAATATTCAACGGAGTAGGTAATAGGGCTGTTCTTTTTGAGCATTGCACTAACACCACAATATTTTTCTTGAGATAAAGATATTGCTTTTTCAACTTTCTCTTTATTAAGTTCATTCCCGAAAATGCGATATATAATTCTGATCTCTGAATATACTTTTGGATGTTCATTGGTGAGATCTGCTTCAATATCGATGTCAATATTTGTGAACGGCACTCTCATTTTATTAAGAAGAGACACTACATCCATTCCTGTACATCCAGCTAAGGAAGCTAGTAATAGTTTCTTTGGACTTGGTCCAGAATCAGTTCCTAGTGGCGCAACAGTATCTATTCTTAAAGTATGGTTGTCTATTTGACTGTCAAAAGTCATTTGGTCTTTCCAGCTTGTTTTTATTTTATGTTTCATGATTCTGTGTTATTTAGTTTTAATTAATGCTTCTAAATCCTTTATTTTATTATGTAAAGGGGCCGTAATTTTATCAATATCTTCGGTTGTAAAGCGCTGTTTTATATGTTGTCTGCAGTTAATATCCCAAGCTTCAACTTTAAATATAATGGCGCGCTCTAACCTTGCTTTATATGATGTGTCATGTAGTGATTCTATTAAAGTATTATCATCCTCTATAGCTTCAGCTGTTCCCCAAATTTTGATTCGGGTTTGGGTGGCGTAGTTCATTAAAAAGATATAAGCCCTATTGTTTTCACCAAGATTACCAAGAGAGATGTATTGTTTATTTCCTGAAAAGTCGGCAAAAGCCAGATGATTATGATCTAGTACTTTTAAAAATCCCTTTGGGCCACCGCGATGTTGAATATAAGGTTGGCCTTCGGCGTTGGAAGTTCCCATATAAAAAGAGTCCATTGTATCGAGGAATGCTTCCAATTGTGGTGTGATTTCTGTTTGCCATCCACCAGATTGTTCCATTCGAGCATAGCCACTACGAGAATGGTGTTTTTCTTGTAATGCTTTTACCATGGGTGTAAATGCGATGTCACTGATATATTTCATTGCTTTTGTTTTGATTGATAGACTTGTGATAGGATCTTACATTGGTCTTCTAAAACTCCTGAGATCAATTCTGGTATAATTTGCCAATCTGGAACAGATTTGGTCTCTAAGATTTTCCATGTCGAAGTTTCCCCGCCCACATAGTTGGAAGGAATGCCATAAACAATGGTTTTAATTTGATGATGTCTAATAACATAAGAACACATAATACAAGGTTCATGAGTGGTATAGAGTACAGTATTGTCTAATGTATGCTCATTTGCAATGGCGTCTCTAATGGCTTCGATCTCTGCGTGTTTAGTAACGTCGTTTGTTGATTTTCCTGCTTCTCTACCAATACCAATGATACAATCATTTTTTACGAGTATTGATCCTACAGGTGGATTCCCATTTGACATTGCGTCTTTACCTAATTCTATACATTTTTTCATGTAATGTATATGTGTTCTCATGCTGCTAATTGCTATTAATTAATTTAGTTTTTGACTGATTTAGCGGTAGAAATAATATTGTAATTGATAAAAAATATTAACGGTATAGCATAAGCTATATGTCGTAAAAATGTAATTAGAGGCATCATTGGTGAGGCATCAATTCCTGCGACTCCAGCACCTAATAATGGTAGCATAAACAGCCATACTAAGGCGATCATTTCGGCAGTTACAAAAATGATTGGTCTTAACCATTTTGGTCCCCAAATTGAGGGCTGTAATCCTGCAAATAATATGGCCAATAAAATACCATTACCATAATGACCTCCTATGCCATAGGCTAGTCCTAATCCGGTTTTTGCTCCTAATAGACCTGGGATATCCCACCAGTTCCCCGTTAATAATAAGCCTGCTAGGTCAAAAAGTATTGTTCCTAAAATTCCTGCGATGATTGCGTTTTTCCAATTGATAGTTTTCATAATTTCTTAGTTTTAAATGATTGGTTAATAAGTGTTGAATTGTGTTGTTTGTTAAAATTGATTCTAATGCGTTTACTTGCATTTCCGATTTCTCGAATACTAAATTGCAATACTGGGTTTTAGTGTTGTTACTGATGTGATAAGTGTTCGCTTTTGGATTAATTAATTTGATAATATAAAGATGCTCCCATAGCAAGGGACATTGTTAAGTAATGCTTCCCTGTATGTTGGCAATATTATCTTTTGTACTAAAGGATTGTATAATAGTTAGGCAAAAAGACGACACCATATTTTTCTATCTGCCCAACTATTAATTGGAATTCGTTATTTGATATGATTCTTTTTTAAGAATTTTAAAATGTAGTTTGCTATTTCATCTCCTTTTTCTTCCAAAGCGAAATGCCCAGTGTCTATTAAATGAAATTCTAAATTTTTCAAATCTTTTTTATAAGGGTGTGCACCTACAGCTGGAAAAATATAATCGTTTTTCCCCCATACAATAAGGGTAGGAGGTTGGTGGTCCCTAAAATATTGTTGCCATTCTGGGTATAAAGGAACATTGGTTCTATAGTCATAAAACATAGCCAATTGAATCTCGTTATTTTCTTTTCTTGTCAGATGTTGTAAATCTATATTCCAGTTATCGGGGCTAATTTTTGAGGCGTCCTGAACACCGTGTGTGTATTGCCATTTTAATCCGTCTGGTGAATGAAACCCTTCTAAGGGTTTTCCATTTTTAACCGTGTAGTCATTCCAGTATTTTTTGATTGGAATCCAGAAGTCACGTAGGCCTTCATCATAGGCATTTCCGTTTTGAATAATTAAGGATTCAACGCGGTCAGGGTATTTAACGGCAATTCTAAACCCGATTGGTGCCCCGTAATCCATAAGGTAAATACTATATTTGTTTACCTTTAATTCTTGAAGAAATCCTTCTACGATGTTTGCCATATTGTCAAACGTATAATCAAACTCTTTGATCATAGGTTGATCACTTCTTCCAAATCCTGGGTAATCTGGAGCGAGAACGTGATAATGAACAGACAAGTCTGTTATTAAATTACGAAACATATGTGATGAAGTTGGGTAACCATGTAATAGTAAAATGGTCGGTTTGTTTGCATCTCCAGCTTCACGGTAAAATATATTTACTCCGTTCACATTTACATTTTTGAATAATGTTTGTTTGGGTGTAACTTCTGCTGTGTTTATTATTCCTTCTTCTGATGCCAAGTTAAAGGCAAAAGAGCCTAAATAGAATACTGCAAAAAATGCAATGCTCAATACTGATTTTAATGTTTGTGTTTTCATTGTTATTGTTTTCATTGTTGTTATTATAATGTTCGATCTGATTCTTGTATTTCAATCTCGTTAGCGCTCATATCTCTGATGCACATCAAGCCTTCTTTGTTAAATTCCCAATGTTCATTGCCATGTGTTCTGTACCATTGGCCTTTGACTTCATCAAGCCATTCATATTCAAAACGTACCGATATTCTATTGTCAGTGAAAGCCCAAAGGTGTTTTTTTAGTTTATACTCGGATTCCTTTTGCCATTTTTTAGATAAAAAATCTGCTATGGCTTCGCGCCCTTCAAAAAATTGATCACGATTACGCCATTTTGAATGTTTTGAATAGGCTAGGGATACTTTTATAGGATCCTTGCTATTCCAGGCATCTTCTGCGGCCTGTACTTTTGCTTTTGCGGTTTCCATAGTAAAAGGTGGAATTATCTTTTTCATTTGTTTTTTGATTAAGATTTGCCTGTATGTGGTTTGCTATTAATCTGATCTGATTTATGAAGCATACAGACAAGTCTGTTTGTATTTGCTATTAATTATTGATTTCTTTTTACAGTTAATTTCTTAAGCTAATAATTTAATACAGGCTCGTTTTGCCGTTTTTATGGGCCACTCATTTTTTTGTATTTGCGACAGGATAATGGCACCTTCAATTAAAATGAGTACTTCATCACCTAACTCTTCAGCTTCTATGTTGGAATACTGGTCTTCACTTTTTAAAAGCTCATGAATCCATGTCCGAACGTCATTTTTATGTAAAATGGCTTGGGTTTTAATTTTGTCATGATCTTCAGGTAAATCTGTGATTATATTTTGCCATCCACAACCTCTAAAATCAACGTCATTCAACCATTCTATTAAATAATCAAAACAGCCAATAACCTTACCTTTTGATGTGTTTTGAACGGAAACGCAATCTTTCAATTTGCCCATCCACATTGTATGTCTTCTAATTAAATAAGCAACAGCTATATCTTCCTTAGATCTGAAATGCTGATACATACTCGCTTTTGCAACATTGGCTTCGGCAATAATTTGATTTATCCCTGTTTGGTTATATCCATTAAAATAAAATAAATGGGATGCTGCCTCAATGATACGTTCTTTGACATTCAATTTTTTCATGAGACAAATATAGAATAGAATTTTATAAAACAGACAAGTCTGTATGTAATTAACATTACTTTAACATGTAAAAAAAAATTGAGAGCTGACATTTATCATAATTATTACCAGAGTAGATTGATACTTTTATTGTGAATTTAATACATAGAATTATGAGACAGAAGACATTAGTATCGGCAATTATGACAAAGGATGTTATTACCTTAAGCCACCAAGATAATTTAGAAACTGCTGAGCGATTATTTAAGTCTAATCATATTAGGCATATCCCTATTGTGGAGGGAAAAACTATAATTGGGATGTTAAGTTATTCTGATTTACTCCGTATTAGTTTTGCAGATGCTATAGATGATAATGAATCAAATGTTGATACGACTGTATATAATCTATTCACAATAGCACAGGTCATGGCTAAAAATTTAGTTAGTGTATCTTCCAGTACCACTATTAAGGAAGTGGCTGAAATTTTGTCTAAAAAAGAGTTTCATGCGATACCTGTAGTAAAAGAAGAGAAGTTGGTTGGTATAGTAACCACTACCGATTTGATAAATTTCTTGTTAGAGCAGTTAAATTAATAGAAGTAGTATTAAGCAGAATAACTAAATATGTTTTTTTAGACTATTCTGTGTATATTCTCTTATGGATATGCCACTCCAATTTTTAAATGCTTTGCGAAAACTAGATGCATTAGCAAAACCAATTTTGGCTGCAATTTCTTTAATGTTGTTTGTTTTTTTTAATTCAATAATGGCTAAATTAAATCGCACCCGTTTTAAAATATCCTTATATGAGGTATTTTCATTATTTAAATTGCGTTGTAAGGTGCGTTCGCCAACATTAAAATGATTGGAGACATCATTTAATACAGGGAATTTATAGATATAATGGCTTAATAGAAATTTTTCAACCTTAGAGGACCAGGTCTTATGGGTAGCATTAATGTGATTGTTACAGTAATCCAATATACTAATGAGCATTTCAGGATTGGCATTTAAAATTTTTATTTGTAATATTTCAATTGAGCCAAATATTCGATAATGATTCTCATTATTTATAGAAGGACTATTACTTGTAAACTTTAAAAGTTCGTCTCTATTCTTTAATTCATATGGCATACTTATAATAGCACTTTCTGAACTGCTTAATGTTAATACCTCCTTAAGCCTTAGGGAAATAGCAAGTGTAAGAAGACAAACCTGCTTAGATCTAGCTGGGAATAGGGTTTGTAAATGAAGGTCAGGTGAAATTTGGATATAAAAATCTTTTTTTCTAAAAATGACTTCAAATTTAATAAGATCTGTTATTAACCAGATATATTCTGATGCAAATAAAAGAAGTTCTTTTATACTAACTGCATTTTGAAAAAGTTGACCTAATAATCCTAAACTCTCTACAGAAGCATTTGCTCCTATATAAAAACCCAGTTCTGAATTGTTTGTTGTTTTGACACAAGCACTCCATATTTTTTCGGCATCGTCATCTGTTAGTACAAGTTGGCCAGACTTTAATTCTTCTATACTAAATCCAACATTCTTGCAGATTAATTCAGGAGAATAGCCTAGACTCTCAACAGCTTGCAACAACCTTAAGATTATATTTTGACTAACTAATAGCATTGTAAGTAATAAAGTTAAGTTTATAAACTTTATATGTTGTAATAATAACACACTTTATTTTAAAAACCATTTTTTGGCATGAATGGGCTTATTATTGGCGTGTTTGGACGCAAACAGTAGTTTATTTTTGAATTAAATAAAGATAAAGTTAGAAAAGTTGATTTAGGGATAAATACTTATCTAATTCATCTGACATTTAATTTAGAGGACCCTAAGAACATCGGCTTCAAATCTTAGAAGTTATTTAGTTAATCTAATGAACAAATGGTTATTATATAGTTTAATTTGGGATTGTGTCAATTCTTTATCTGAAAAGAAAAAAGGTATTCGTTATGAATACCTTTTTTTGATGTTTTATGATAAATTTTGAGTTTTTAATATAGCATATACTAACTCAAATATTTGAAATAACAAGTATTAAATTACTTGCTATGACATAAGATGTTTAAGAATTAGCAATAGCTCTTAAATCTTTAATGGTCTCAATTTGGTTATCACTTCTAAAGACATAACTTCCAGCGACCAATACATCCGCACCAGCATCGGTTAGGGCTTTTGCATTTTTGTTAGTCACCCCACCATCAATTTCTATTTTTGTAGCGGCACCTTTTTCAGTGATAAGCGCTTTTAATTGACTCACCTTGTCATAGGTGTTTTCAATAAAACTTTGACCTCCAAACCCAGGATTCACACTCATAAGACATACTAAATCGATATCATTAATAACGTCTTCGAGTAGGTTAATATTAGTGTGTGGGTTAAGTGCAACACCCGCTTTCATCCCTGCGGCTTTTATAGCCTGAAGTGTTCTGTGTAAATGTGTACAAGCTTCATAATGAACCGTAAGGATATCACTTCCCAGATCGGCAAATGTTTGGATATATCGATCGGGATCGACGATCATTAGATGGACATCAATTGTTTTATTGGCATGTTTGCTTATGGCTTTTAAAACCGGCATACCAAAAGAAATGTTAGGTACAAAAACACCGTCCATAATATCAATATGAAACCAATCGGCTTCACTTTGATTTACCATTTCAATATCACGTTGAAGGTTTGCAAAATCTGCAGCCAAAATTGAAGGAGCTATAAGCTTTTCACTCATTGTAGTTGTGTTAAATTTATGCTGCAAAAGTAGTGTAAAAAAATGAACCCCCGGTAATCAGCCGAGGGTTCTTTCATCAATCAAAAAACGA
>Ga0105356_10003580_pt1 | contig 15243 bp, 12 predicted proteins | sample GOMGulsemesocosm_3_FD_83502 | JGI IMG/M metagenome (GOLD analysis project Ga0105356, IMG submission 83502) | Methane-oxidizing microbial communities from mesocosms in the Gulf of Mexico - GOM9D Gulf of Mexico | ecosystem: Environmental > Aquatic > Marine > Cold seeps | place: Gulf of Mexico...
CTAATTGGGTCTTCGACATCAAGAAGAGCTCCGACTTGACGACTTACATCTGCACAATTATCAACATCAATGCCATTTTCATGATCAATAAAAATACGCAGTGTTGAGTGTTTACCCGCACTAACGAATTCTATACCTAATAATTCTACTCCAACCTCTTCAACGGCAGGGCGTAACATATCAGTCAATTTGTGTTCAAATTTAGCCAATCAACTTCTCCAACTTTCTAGCGTCCAGATACAAAAAAAGGGCTTATAGCCCAGCGATAACACTTGCTGTTTTTGCACTTTTAAAGGTACAAAAAAACCCCATAACCGGGGCCTATTTTCACTGACCCACGATGTTACTAATATAACCCAATAAATGCATGATATTAGTGTCTGAAGTGATAAAAAATAAAAACCGTTTTCACGCTAAATATTTTTCAGTGATATATCACCCCAGATGAGATGGCGGATTATATCGGGATAACCTCATAATCGCAAGCACCTTTAAAGGTTAATTAAGTAATATATTCATTCGTAATACTTAACTCAAGATGCGTCCTGACTAAAGATAAGTGGCAAAAGCAAATGAAAAACATTAACTAATTTTTAACAAAATTTATAATAAAAGTAAGGTAAAATCGTATAAGTATGCGACTAATTATCCGTTTGTTAGTAAATCGGTAATATTCATGCTATATAATAATTAACCGTTATTGATTAAAAAAAGCACTGAATATCATGAACTAATTAATAGTTTGCCTATACTATGAGTTAAGTTCTGAAAAATGACTTGTTATTAAATTAGCATTTAAAAAAATAATTAAGAAAAATTTTAAGGTAAATATGTATACATACTCGCAGTTGATTTCTAAAAATATAATAAGTGCTGCCGTTTTAAGTGTGATTTTTATAGCCATCGCTTTTTTTCTTACTGCAAATGATGCAAAGCAAAAACATATCATTCAACAAAAAATGATTAACGCCTATTTTACCCATACCTCTACTCAGCCAGATGCGATTAACTCATTAGCGACATCTTTAATGAAAAGTCAACAATTCGCTTTTTTACAGGTTAATAATTTAACCGATGAAAATATCTTTCAAGCTTCACATAAAGTTCACTGGCTCGCTGATTTTCTATCTCCCAAAAAAACTCAACAAACACTCCCACAAAAAGAACTCACTGTTGCTTTTCAAATAGACACATCGGTGCAGGCGCAGTTTTTATTGAATATATGCATTAGTATGGTTGTGCTTTCATTTTTATTCGTTTTTATCGCAGGTAAGTTTAGTGCTTTACAATTTAAAAGTGCACTTCAAGCTATAAACGAACAAATTAAAAACCAAGTAAGCCATGCACTGAACAATCCTGAGGATGAAAAAGAGTCCGACCAATTAGCGTTATTTGTCTTACCTGAGTTAAAGGCGAGCATCGCCGAGATGAAAGCAAAAATTAACCATCATATTTCTGATAGTGGTGCACTTGCCAAAGAGGCTTACATTGAGCCGGTAACAGAGCTTGAAAATCGAACGCGTTTTGTCCAGTACTTTGAAAATAAAAACGCAATCATCGACTTTGGTGTACTTACCATTACCCGTTGTTCAGAATTGCAAACCATTAACCAAATTCATGGTTACAGTGAAGGCGACAATTATATTTGCAAGGTAGCTGAGATCCTTAAAAAAGCTTGTACTAAATATCAATCCGCAAAAATCTTTAGATTAAACAGTTCAGATTTTGCCACTATTTTGCCTAACACTACACTAAAAGATGCCGAAAATTATGCACAAGAATTGACAGAGAAGTTTAACCAGTATCAACAATCTTCAGATTTAGACTCTGTTGGTTACACTGGACTAGTATATTTTGATAAGAGCAATCCTTTGGGTGAATTATTAGCTTTAGCCGATACCGGAATTAGCGTCGCTCAAACTCAGCAATTAAATGCTTGGTATGCACAAACTGATAGCAGTATATTAGAGAGTTCGAGTGCTACTTATGGTAATCAAAATTGGCGACAAGAAATAGATAATGTCCTAACAAACCAACGTGTGATTTTGTTAATTCAACACATAAAACCAACCAGCAGGAATGCTAAAGTTTATGGAGAAGTATTGGCTCGATTTTTAAATGCTAATAATGAAATGTTACCTACCGCCTCTTTTGTCGCTATGGCTGAAAAGCTAGATAAAATCGTTGATGTTGATCGGATGATAATTGAAAGAACTATCACTGAAATTTCAGAGAAAAATTTATATGACCAAAGCTTTGGTATAAATATCAGCGCCCGAACCATTCATGATGATCATTTTTTAATCTGGTTAGAAAGACGATTATTAAAAGATCCTACCATTGCATCGCAACTTATTTTTGAAATAAGCGAATATGGATTGCAGCAAAATATAAAAACCAGTAAACGTTTTGTTGATATGATCCACCGTGTTGGTTCAAGGGTTACAGTAGAGCGTTTTGGTGTAGGCTTAACATCGTTCAAGTTTTTTAGAGATCTCAAACCTGACTTTATCAAAATGGATAGCACTTATACTCGTGACATTGATGAAGATAAAAACAATCAATATTTTTTACGATTAATGGTGGATTTGGCACATAGATTAAGCATCACGGTACTTGCTGAAAGTGTTGAAAGCCAAGAAGAAAAATTTACTTTAGAAAAGTTATTTATTGATGGTTGTCAAGGGTTTTACATCGGTAAACCTGAGCAGATTTAATCCCCGTATAAAAGTCAACTTACCTGACTGTAAATAAAACCTTAATGATAAAGCTTGATAGTTAAGCCTCCATTCAAAGGGGGCTTACATTAAAAGTCCCCGTTTAAGACAGCATCTTTCACCCTATTTATTTATTGCATAAGCAACATTGTATCGACTGAGTAGTTGTCATCTGGCAAAGAAAGTCGGATAATAGAATTAATTTATTCATAATCATTAATTTAGCATGACTGACTACCTATTATTATTAGTGGGCACAGTATTAGTAAATAACTTCGTCTTGGTTAAGTTTCTCGGCTTATGCCCTTTTATGGGGGTTTCATCGCGCACAGAAACGGCCATAGGCATGTCATATGCCACTACTTTTGTGATGACACTCGCTTCTTTACTCAGTTACCTAGTTGAAAACTATGTACTAACGCCTCTTGGTCTAGAATACTTGACCACCATGACCTTCATTTTAGTGATTGCTGTTGTGGTGCAGTTTACTGAAATGGTGGTTCATAAAACCAGCCCAAACCTTTATCGTTCATTAGGTATTTTCTTACCACTAATTACCACAAACTGTGCGGTATTAGGTGTCGCATTATTAAATATGTATGCGTACCATAATTTTCTAGAATCGATCATTTACGGTTTTAGTGCAGCGCTTGGCTTTTCATTAGTATTAGTGATGTTTTCAGCAATGAGAGAAAAACTAGCTAACGCGGATATACCCACCCCATTTAAAGGTTCAGCCATTGCCATGATAACGGCTGGTTTGATGTCTTTAGCTTTTATGGGCTTCACCGGTTTGGTTAAATTTTGATGACAACTCTTTTAGCCATACTACTTATTGGCATAATTGGATTAACCTTTGGTGCCCTGCTTGGTTATGCATCGATACGTTTTAAAGTTGAAGGTGATCCACTTGCTGAGCAATTAGACGCTTTACTACCACAAACTCAATGTGGTCAATGTGGATATCCCGGTTGTAAACCTTATGCAGAAGCGGTTGCCAATGGCGAAGCAATCAATAAATGTGCTCCTGGTGGTGAAGATACCATCAAAAAAATTGCCGATATTATGGGAGTGGAAGTTCAACCACTTGATGAGAACCATGACGCCGATAATACACCTAAAATTGCTTTTATTATTGAGGAAGACTGTATCGGTTGTACCAAATGCATTCAAGCTTGCCCTGTTGATGCCATCATAGGAGCAACCAAGCAAATGCATACGGTTATCATTGATGAATGTACAGGTTGTGATTTATGTGTCGCCCCTTGTCCCGTTGATTGTATTGAAATGCGTCCTATCACTATGACAACAAAAAATTGGCAATGGGATCTCGATAGTATTCCCGTCGTGCAAGTAGATTAAAGAGGTTTAAGTGGAATCAGTTATCGAACGCATTGAGCAAGGGCATTTTTGGAAGTACCATGGTGGCATTCATCCACCGGAAATGAAGTTTTTAACCACCGATAAACCTATCAGGCCATTAGCCATTCCAAAAGAGTTAGTTTTGCCAATACAACAACACATTGGCAATGCAGGTGAATTATTGGTAAAGGTTGGTGATAACGTTGTAAAAGGTCAGCCACTTACTGCCTCCTCTTCCATGATGGCAGTTCCTGTTCACGCACCTACTAGTGGCACTATCACAGCTATTGAACAATCTATTATTGCCCATCCTTCTGGCTTAAATGATTTATGCATAAAAATAACACCCGACGGTGAAGATAAGTGGCGAAAACGATATATAACGCCAAATTATCAATCATTAACAAAAGTAGAGATTCTTGACAAAATAATCAATGCTGGCATTTCAGGCATGGGTGGTGCGGGCTTTCCTACGCACGTAAAAGTGAATACCAACGCACAAATTAACTACTTGATCATTAATGCCTCTGAATGTGAACCGTATATCACTGCTGATGATTTACTTATAAGAGAGCATTGCTCAGCCATTGTTGATGGTATTAAGATACTAGATCAGTTACTTGAGCCAGCATTTATTTTAATTGGCATTGAGGACAATAAGCCTGAAGCTATTAAAACATTACAAAAAGAAACTCAAGATATAGAAAAAATCAAAGTTTGTGTTTTACCAACCAAATATCCTACTGGTGGTGAAAAACAGCTGATTATGGCCTTAACTGGCACAGAAGTTCCAACGGGTGTCATCCCAAACTCTTTAGGCATTGTGATGCAAAACATCGCGACGTGTTTCGCTATTGCTGATGCAGTTATTCATGATACCCCTTTAATTAAAAGGGTTATCACGGTAAGTGGCCAGTCACTTGAAAAACCACAAAATGTTTGGGCTTTACTAGGTACACCCGTTGAGTTTTTATTGTCACAGTGCGGTTACCCTGAGCAAGTTAAGAAACACATCATCATGGGCGGTCCTATGATGGGCTTTAGTTTGCCAAATACCAAAGTACCGGTCATTAAAACCACCAATTGTATTTTGGCTCCTAGTGAAGCTGAAATTCCAAATCAAGTTAAAGAAGTTGAATGTATTCGTTGCGGACAATGTGCAGAAGTATGTCCCAGTCAGTTATTGCCACAAGACCTGCAGTGGAGCGCAAAAGCACAAGACCATCAACAACTTAATAAATTAAACTTATTTGATTGTATAGAGTGTGGAGCATGTGCCTATGTATGCCCTAGCCATATTCCACTGGTGCATTATTACCGAATCGCAAAAGCAGAGATCCGCCAACAAAATTTACTCGATATACAAGCAGAAAAAGCTAAGCAAAGATTTGAGGCACGAAAAGCCAGATTAGAACGTGACAAAATAGCAAGAGAAGAAAAACATAAAAAATCGGCTGCTGCCAGACAAGCAAGAATGAATGCAGGTACCGTTCAAGGCAACCAAGAGAAATCGGCTGTAGCAGCAGCATTGGCCCGAGTAAAAGCCAAAAAATCACAAAACAATACTGATAATAAACTTAATGACAATGATGTTCAGCCTCAAGAAGAACAACAAACGGATAAAAAATCACAAGTAGCCGCGGCAATTGCCAGAGCAAAAGCCAAAAAAGTTGCGGCTCAAAAAGTAAAAGAAACTCAAATAACTGCTGATACAAAGCAAGTAACAGTTTCTCAAGAACAATTACCTGAAAAACCAGCAAACAAAGCTGAAGATAAAAAAAGTAAAATAGCTGCTGCCGTTGCTAAAGCCAAAGCAAAAAAAGCAGCATCTTCAGCTGATGCTAAATCATCAGCACAAAGCAGTGATGACATTAAACAATCAAGCGATGATAAACAAACAAAAATCACAGCTGCCGTAGCTAAAGCAAAGACAAAAAAACAATTGAAAAGCACTCAACTTCAGCACGAATTAACGCCAGACGAAAACAATAAAAATGATGCAAAAGAAATAAATAAAACTCAGGATGTTACAGATAAAAAGGCACGAATTGCTGCCGCTGTTGCAAAAGCTAAAGCCAAGAAAAAACAAGCAGAGTCAAAATAAATTATGGCATACTGGATAGCGAGTTCTCCGCACAATCACCAGCAGAGTAGTACTTCTTCATTAATGCGTTTAGTCATTTATGCCACTATCCCGGGCATTATCACCCAATGGTATTTCTTCGGTTGGGGGAATCTAATACACATTGGTCTTGCGGTTGTAACAGCTTTAATCGCTGAATTTACCGTTTTATCATTACGCGAGAAAAAAGTATCCGAACAACTATTTGATGGTAGTGCGATTTTAACAGCAGTATTGCTCGGTATTAGTTTACCAGCACTCGCCCCATGGTGGGTTTCGGTAATAGGCAGCCTCTTTGCAATAGTCATTGTTAAACAACTCTACGGCGGTTTAGGACATAACCCTTTTAATCCCGCTATGGCCGCTTATGTAATGTTATTGATCTCATTCCCAGTGCAAATGACCTCATGGCAGCCACCAATTGAATTAATGTCAATCGCGTTAGATTTTGCCAATACCGCTTCAGTTATCTTTAGCAATTTCACCTTTGACGGTTATTCTGTCGAGCAATTACGTACCCATATTGACGGGTATACCATGGCAACCCCCTTAGACACGGTGAAAACCAATTTAACTCTCGGGATGACTATTGGTGAAAGTATGAGTAACCCTGTTATTGGTGAACATGTAGGTATTGGCTGGCAATGGATCAATGTTGCCTTTCTTATCAGTGGCATCTTCTTAATTTTTAAAAAAGCAATTCCTTTAGTGACACCTCTGAGTTTTTTATTAAGTCTATTTATTTGCTCATTGATTGCTTTTTTACTGAGCCCGGATAGTAATGCATCAACTCTATTCCACTGGTTTAACGGGGCTTGTATGTTAGGTGCCTTTTTTATTCTCACCGACCCTGTATCAGGAGCAACCAGTGTAAAAGGAAGAATAGTCTTTGGTGTATTAGCCGGGTTCTTAGTCTTCGTTATTCGTAAATTTGGTGGCTACCCAGATGCTGTTGCCTTCGCGGTATTGTTATGCAATATGGCCGCGCCATTAATAGATCAATACACCAGACCACGTACCTACGGTCATAAATAAGGAGAGAATATTATGCGTAAAGCAATTGAAAACAATGCTAAGTTACTCGCTTTATTTGCAGTGGCATGTACAACTCTTGTAGGTTTGGTCCATTTACTCACCAAAGATATTATTGTTGAGCAAGAACAACAGCAATTGCTCAATACGTTAAATGAGTTGGTCGACCCATCCACTTATAACAACGCCATTAATCAAGCATGCATTATGGTTGAACATGAGTTATTAGGTATTAAAACTCAAAAAGCTTATCTCGCTAAGAAAGGTCAACAACCTATAGCTGCAGCTATTACCACTACAGCACCCGATGGCTATAATGGTGATATTCAATTAATGGTAGCAATAAGTTTTGACGGTGTTGTTAAAGGCGTTAGAACGTTAAAACATAAAGAAACACCGGGCTTAGGTGATAAAATAGAGTTGCGTAAAAGCCCGTGGATATTAAGCTTTAACAATAAACAAATACTTGATAATAAAGACCGTCGGTGGGCAGTTGCCAAAGATGGTGGCATGTTTGATCAATTTACCGGTGCCACCATTACACCTAGAGCGGTAGTTAATGCCGTAAAACGTACTGTGACTTATTTTAATCAAAACAAAAAACAACTCTTTGATAAAACCGCAAACTGTCAGGAAGTGTTATGAATATTCCACAAGAATACAAAGAGCTCACTTGGCAAGGGCTTTGGAAAAACAACCCCGGCTTAGTGCAATTATTAGGTTTGTGCCCTTTACTGGCGGTCACCTCTACTGTCGTTAATGCATTAGGGTTAGGTTTAGCAACGCTCTTTGTCCTAATTTGTTCAAATGCAACCGTATCGGCAGTTCAACATTGGGTGCCAAAAGAGATCCGTATCCCTATTTTTGTTTTAATCATCGCCGCATTTGTCACCTGTATTCAACTATTGATGAATGCATTTACTTTTGACTTATATGAATCGTTAGGTATTTTCTTACCATTAATTGTCACCAATTGTGCCATTATTGGTCGTGCAGAAGCCTATGCATCCAAAAACTCTGTGAAACATGCCAGTTTTGACGGTTTGATGATGGGTTTAGGTTTTTTATTAGTGTTGGTTGCCCTTGGCGCTATTCGTGAAGTTTTAGGTCAAGGCACATTACTTGACGGCGCTGAACTGTTATTTGGCGATTGGGCAAGCCAATTACGTATAGAAGTATTTCATCTCGACAATCAATTTTTATTGGCTATTTTACCTCCTGGTGCTTTCATTGCGATGGGCTTTTTAATCGCTGCAAAAAATAAAATAGATGCTAAGTTAGCCGAGCAACAACCAAAACAACAAGAAGCTCAAATTGAACGAGTTCGTGTCAACTTTGATGGCTAACCTTTAACGTTACTTTCAAATAAAAAATGAATAAAACAAATGAATAAAGAAAAACGCTTAATAATGCTGACTCGTCTTAGAGACGACAACCCAAATCCAACTACAGAGCTCAACTTTACTAGTCCATTTGAGTTGCTTATCGCCGTGTTATTATCGGCACAAGCCACAGACGTTGGTGTAAATAAAGCTACCGCCAAACTTTATCCTGTCGCCAATACCCCACAAGCAATACTCGATTTGGGGTTAGATGGTTTAAAATCTTATATTAAAACCATTGGGCTTTTTAATACCAAAGCCGTTAATACCATTAAAACCTGTCAAATGCTGGTGGATTTACACGATAGCCAAGTGCCTGAAAGCAGAGAAGCCCTTGAAGCATTACCAGGCGTCGGCAGAAAAACCGCAAACGTAGTCCTTAATACTGCTTTTGGTTGGCCTACAATAGCTGTGGACACTCATATAGACCGCGTATCAAACCGCACTAAGTTAGCTATGGGTAAAAACGTCGTTGAAGTTGAACAAAAACTACTTAAAGTGGTACCAAAAGAATTCAAGGTGGATGTGCACCACTGGCTCATTCTTCACGGACGTTATACCTGTGTAGCTCGAAAGCCACGTTGTGGTGCTTGTATTATTGAAGACCTGTGTGAGTTTAAGGATAAGACTGAGTAGGCTTTGACTGCTTTTAAACCTGAAGCAGTCATCATTTACGAATCAAAACAATACTGTTTAATGATCACTTTGATCCTAAAGTGGTCTGCTCAATATAGAGAAAGATAAACGTTAATCTTTATAAACAACTCCTTGTTTCATCACGAATGTAACTGACTTCATAGTGCTAATATCTTTTAGGGGATCTCCAGATACTGCAATGATATCGGCTCTTTTTCCTGGAGCAATAATTCCTCTATCATTAACTCCTAATAGCTCAGCAGCAAAAATTGTTGCCATACGAAGAACGTCAGCTTCAGATATGCCATGTCGCAATAAAGATTCAAATTCAAGCGGTGTATCTGCATGCGGGAAAACGCCACTGTCAGAGCCAAAAGCCATCTTAACTCCGGACTTATAGGCAAGCGTTAAGCTATTCACAACTAAGGGTTTGAGATATTCATTTTTAGCTACCGTTGCTGCGGGAGTCTCAGGAGGTAACTCAAATTCGTTTAGGTAAGCTTGAGGTACCAAGTATGTACCTCGATCTTTCATGAGTTTGACAGACTCTTCAGTTAACATAGAGCCATGTTCGATTGAATCAACCCCGGCGATGGTTGCAGCATTAATTCCATTGGTTCCATGTGCATGTGCAGCAACTTTTAAACCAAGTTTATGTGCCTCGCGTACGATAACTTTAAGCTCATCTAATGCATATTGTTGCGCGCCTACCTCTGCATTTTGGGAAAATGAAAAAACGCCAGCCGTTGCACAGACTTTTATCACTCTAACACCATACTTTGCTTGATAACGAACGGCTTTTATCGCCTCCGAAATACCGTCTGCTATCCCAGATTCAGGACCTAGTTCGATAATACCAGGGGCATAACCTGTCCAATCACAGTGTCCTCCGGTCATCGAGATAGCGTGACCAGCCGGCCATATATCAGGACCTTCGACATATCCCGCATTGATTGCTCGCATCAATGCGACATCCGGAAAGCCTGGTTGAGCACCTAAATCACGAATAGTTGTAAATCCGGCATTAAGAACATCGCGAGAAAACTTAACGCCTTGCAATGCCCAATCAGCTGCCGTTTGTTTTGCGATTGCTGTAGTCCAATCATCACCAGTAAAAAAATCACTGGTAATGTGGGTGTGCATATCTATTAAACCTGGAAGTAATATTTGATTACTCAAGTCAATTACAGTCACGTTCATCGGTATTTTTTCAGGGTTAATGTCTTCAATGATGCCATCTTTAATAATTAATGTTGCTGGCAACACTATTTTGCCATTACGAACATCTAACATTCCTTTGGCTTTAATCATGACACTCGAAGATAAAGGTACTTCAGTAGTGGCAACAGACAACGGAACAAAACATAACAACAGTAAGTAAACAATGAAAAGTGATCTGTTATTAAGACAATATTTATTTAATCTAAACATTTACTTTCCTTATTTTTATTCTAAAAAAGTCAATTACAAATACTAGCCTACAATAAGACTCATAACAAAATTTGGCTTACTTACTTCACTCTAAGGAAAACTTATAGTACTGCAACCATGTTGGAAAAGCAGTCAACAAAGTGATTTTCATTACTTATGATTTAAAGCAAATACCTATTTACTTTAATTATCTTTTGGTTTGCCGACAATTGCTGTCGACACGCATACAGATCGCGTATCAAACCGCACCAAGTTAGCTATGGGTAAAACGTCGTTGAAGTTGAACAAAAACTACTTAAAGTGGTACCAAAAGAATTCAAGGTGGATGTGCACCACTGGCTCATTCTTCACGGACGTGTGAGTTTAATGATAAAACAGAATAAGCTTTAACCATTTAAAGCATTTCTAAAACATTAGAACTGAACTTATTTTGTCCCCTGAACGACAACAGCTCGATTAGTTAATTTTTATTCAAAGTGTATTTTATTATAGTATTGAATTTCTATATGCTGATGGACTTTTCCCTACCAGTTTCTTGAAAGCGGTATTGAAAGTAGTCTTGGAATTAAAACCAACGTCAAAGGCAATATTAGTGATTAACTTGTCACTATTCTGTAAAGCCTCCTTCGCTTCTTCGATCCGACAGCAATAACAAATTGAAAAAATTTAGTATTCAAAAATTGAGAGAGTGTTTCTGAAATATGGTTTTCACTTTCTGAGATAGATTCAGATAGCTTGTTTAACGATAAATTACCTTGTAAAACAATTTATCTTCTTTCATTGCATGTTCAAGTTTTGAGGCTATTCGTTGCATTTTTTCAGTGCTGAGTATTGCAGCTCTAGTCTGACCTCGACTCGGCTGAATAGTATGAGGTAAGCCTTTATCAGATTCATTAAGCACTTTTTGGTTGAGTGTCTTCTGAATAAAAATCGCCGAGTAGTCGAAAACTACTTGTTATAAAACTGGTTTGGTCTTCACATCCATAATACTTGTGTGAGTTTAAAGGTAAAACTGAAAAGTCTTGGTAATAAAAATACGTGGCCAATCAAACTTGGCCACGAAAGAACTCATGCTAGTCATTAAAAAGAAATAGGCTCGCCACTCATTATCTGAAGTAGGAATGGCGTTAAACCAAATACACCGATCAACATCAAGATAGTAAGTACTACCAATACTGAAGCTGCAATTAGTTTTAGATTGGCATTTCTTTTTGCAGATGCATAAAAATAGAGTTGCGCTGCCGCTAATGGCAAGAGAAAACAGGCAAATGTCCAGAAAGGGAAAAATGGATCTCCAAAAGCAGGTTTTCCTCCAAGTATTGTACCTGTGATCATATAACTGAAAACCCCAACCCTAAGAAACCATTGCGCATTAGCCACTATAAATAATCGTATGGCCCACTTTCTATGAGTAGCGATGTTTCTATTCCTAGCGTTTTTAACGGTGAAGTAGGCAAAGATAAGAATAAAGAAGCCATTAATACTCGTTCCAATCGCAGATATTGTGTCTGGACTAGCGCCTCTCACCCAGGATAGATAAAAACCAGAAATAGCTAAACATAAGACAGTTACTAAATAGATATAGCCATTTATTTTGTGGAATTTCGGGAATAGAGCACGCACTTTGGGTATCAATTGTAAGGCACCGCCAAATGCTACAAAACCAGCGCCAATGACATGAGCGGCGAAAGTGATATTTCCTGTAGTATCGCCTTCTTCATATGGGCTACTTCCTAGAGCCTCCCAGCGATTCCAAATTTCCATATTATCGTTAATAACTGAAAATCCGTAGAACGCCATAATATAATAAAAGAAAAGCCATTGACCGGTTAAAATTGCTATGAACCAAAATATTGAAGAATATTTTAATAACTTATCCGCGAGAGATACTTTCCTTTTTCTAGGAAATTCTACATTACTTTTACCGCTTTCTTCTTCGTTCGATATCGAAAGTTTTTCTGATATTCCTTCCAAAACACATTCCTCTAATACATGAAAATTATCATCAAATTCTCTAGGAAAATGTCATTACTGTCGTCCGAATGGGCACATTCGTACTATTTACTTATTATTTCGTCTGTTTTTTAGGCTAATGTGAATTTTTATAAACAGTGGGAGTAGCACCTACTATTTTTTTGAACGCCGAATTAAAAGTCGATTTTGATTTAAAACCCACTTCATAGGCAATAGTTGAAACTAACATATCGCTATTCATCAGAAGTTTTTTTGCTTCTTCCACTCTGTAGCTATTCACAAATTGGAAGAAATTAATCTTCATAAATTGAGAAAGGGTTTCTGAAATGTAATTTTCACTGACCGACACGGTTGTTGATAAGCTGTTTAGTGACAAATCTTCATCTCTAAACAGTTCTTTCTCTGCCATGACAGAAGATAACTTGTCAGCTATTTGCTGCATTTTATTATCTGAAATAACAGGTTCCCTTGTTTGAACCTTCTGTGTTTCGGTTTTTTCTGATTCGCTAAATTCAGATTGATTGAGAGCAAGGTGAGTGAATGACACTAAAACAACAAACTCAAATAACGACAACAATGAACCAGCAGCAAACCATCTGAACCCCAAAAAAGTTGAGGCGTAATTTGCAGCATAAATAAACCAAGCAAGTCCCCATAAAATTAATACTATTCGAAACCAATCCATTGAACGTTGCTCAATTGAAGAGTATTTATCCATTAACTGTTTTCGATGTTTTGCGTGCAACCTTAATGCAGCGATTAAATATGCAAAGGTAAATAAAATAAAAGCGATTGCTGAAAACAAACAGGTGTATATTGCTATTTGCCATAAAGCGGGATCACGAGTTGTAGGATCCGCCAAGGCAAGTTTTTGCTCTGGGCTCATGCTAAAAATAAAAGGTATCATAGCTAAGATAACCACGGCTGGTCCAAACGAAGCGATCAAATAACTCTTAGAAGGGAGTTTATTGTCCGTGGACATAGCCTCATACGCGTAAAAATATAGTGCAGGGCCTAACAACATTCTAATGGGCAGTTGAAAGCCAGCTAAGCCAGGAGCATATTGATAGGCACCAGAATAGATAAAAAGCTCTCCAAAAATATGAATAAGCAACAAAACTAACAACCCCGATAAATAATTTGTCTGCTTATGTTTAGGTTTATTGCTAGCACGAAAAAGTGCCGAAACAACAACCCCCATCATCCCTGAGTAAACCACGGTGGGAACTATATCAATTGCCATATTTTTTTCCGAACGAGTATTTGGGTATCGATTAACTCTTTAAATTATTAACGCCAATCATAACACCTAATCGCTTAAAGTTGTGAAGTGAAAACGTAAGCTTGAGTGTCTGATTTTAGCCGTATATTTACAGTCAGTGGGCAATAACGCCATCAAAATGCTATATTCTCTCCGCCCTTAATCACTTTTAAACTCAATGCCAAATAAATCACCAATCAATCAATATCAAGCTTTAGTTAGTTCAGGTCAAATTAGCTTTGATGCTTCTCAACAACAAGCTGTTGACCTAATACAACAATTATATTTAATTTTACAACCAGTAAAAGCACAAACTAAAATAAACAACAAAGCAATTAAGGGCATATACCTTTGGGGGAAAGTAGGACGGGGCAAAACATTTTTGATGGACTTACTGGTAAATAGTTTGCCTGACAATATATGTAAGAGACAACATTTTCATCATTTTATGCGAGATGTGCATAACCAACTGAAAGAGTTTTCAGGTAAGTCTGAGCCATTAAAATATATTGCTCAACAATTCGCTAAGCAGTATCGAGTATTGTGTTTTGATGAATTTTTTGTTTCTGACATTGGTGATGCCATGTTGTTAGGCAATTTACTGCAATTTATGTTTGAAATGAACATAGTCGTAGTAACTACCAGTAATTGTGCACCCAATGAGTTGTACCGAAACGGTTTGCAACGTGACAGATTCCTACCTGCCATTACTGCTATTAAAGAGCATACCCAAGCATTACATTTAGACGGCAAATATGACCATAGGCTTCGAGAATTAACTTATCAGCAAAATTACTTTGAATTACCTCATTCTACTGAGCAACAAGTAGTTCTGCATCAATCGTTGCTAAGTCGACTTGGTTTGGCGGCCTATTTACCAAATAAGTCCGATACGATTAATGCCTCAGATAGTACAATTAATATTTTAGGGCGAGAAATTAGCTGCATTGCTATAAATACTGAGCAAAATAAGCAAGCAATTGCTTTTGAGTTTTCAGCTTTATGCCAAGGGCCTCGCAGTCATTTAGATTACGTAGCATTAGCCAAAATATTTACTACCATATTACTGGTTAACGTGCCCCCTATGAGTGGTAAAGCTTACAAAAGAATAAAAGCCAGGGGCACTGAAGATAATGGTTTAAACAACGATACTTCAGCAGGAACAACCGGTAAACGTGAAGTAGTATTAGCGCCCATGGACGACGCTGTTAGGAGGTTTATCGCCCTAGTTGATGAATGTTATGATTGTAAGTTGAATTTATTGATGACTGCTTATGTTCCTCAAAGCCAGCTCTATAATAGCGGAACATTAATGTTTGAATTTGA
>Ga0105356_10003583_pt1 | contig 15240 bp, 13 predicted proteins | sample GOMGulsemesocosm_3_FD_83502 | JGI IMG/M metagenome (GOLD analysis project Ga0105356, IMG submission 83502) | Methane-oxidizing microbial communities from mesocosms in the Gulf of Mexico - GOM9D Gulf of Mexico | ecosystem: Environmental > Aquatic > Marine > Cold seeps | place: Gulf of Mexico...
GAGATGATTTATGTATCGAGTTTTGTTTTACCTTAAACTATCAATAACTCAAGATAAAAAGACTAAATCCACATTTATAGTGCGTTTGGGGAACTAAGTCGCCTTAGAACATTTTCTATTTCTTTAATTTCTCCAACATCACATTCACTGCATCTAAATGCTCAGGATTATTATGACACATGCCCTGAAATACTGCGCAGATATCAAGAAAATCAGGCAGCTCTGTGCGTTGTGCCATTTTCATCAATCGCTTAGTTAAGCGCAATGATGCCGTTGGTTTACTGGCTATTTCATTGGCTAATTCCATTACTCGCGTTATTAAGTTCTCAGGCTCAACTGTATCTAAAACTACGCCAATTTCTTTTGCTTCAGTCGCATTTATGACTCTACCAGTAAAAGTTAATTCAGCTGCTTTTTGATAACCAATTAAACGTTGCATAAACCATGCACCACCATCACCGGGAATAATACCTAAATTGACAAAGGTTTCGCCAAACTTTGCCTTGGTGGAAGCAATGCGAATATCACACATATTAGCTACATCAAAACCTGCGCCAATTGCAGGGCCATTTACCGCCGCAATCACTGGCACTTCTAACTTGTGTAACGCCAAAGGAATACGCTGAATTCCTTCTCTATAACGGTTTTCTAACTCCTGCACGTCGCCAGCGAAATCACCACTACGGTCAGCCATATCTTTAATATTACCGCCTGAAGAAAATGCCGAGCCGCTGCCAGTAACAACCAATACGGCGATTGATTTGGTTTTGTTAACCCAATTAACAACACTCACGATATCATCGGCTATAGCGGTACTAGTTAAGGCATTACGTACATCATGACGATTAAATGTTAGCATTGCTACGCTGTTAGTTACTTCAATGAGGCAATCTGTTAACTGTGGCAGTTTGTATTTTTGTTGGCTTTTATCTTCATTCATAAAAAGATCTCTTTATTTTTAGTTTTTTGCATTGTTATTTTTTTCTAGAGTTTTCACCTGTTGCCAATAGTCTTCTAAGCTAGCCAAATCATGATCTTCAATCGGTTTATTTGAATCCTTGACCTTTGCCTCAACACCATGAAATCGTTTAGTAAACTTTTGATTTGCTTTACGTAGAATACTTTCAGGATCTTGTTTTGCATGTCGACATAAATTAACCACTGCAAACATTAAATCTCCCAGCTCTTCTGCTAATGCCTCACTTGATGGCTCTCCTTGCTTGGGGAGTTCATCTTTTACTTCAAGCACTTCTTCTTCTATTTTTGCAAAGACATCTTCAATATTATGCCAATCAAACCCTACATGAGCACAACGTTTCTGAATTTTAGCCGCTTGTGACAGTGCCGGTAGGTTGTTAGGGATATCAGCAAGAATACTTATATTCTCACCTACCCTTTTCTCTTGGCGCTCTTTTGCTTTTTCATTTTCCCAATTCGCTTTTATTTCCACATCAGTGATTAAGCTTTCAGTTGAAAAAACATGAGGGTGACGGCGAATAAGTTTTTCACAAATAGCAGCGACTACAGAATCAAAATCAAAGAGTTTTTCTTCTTGACCTAATTGGCTATAAATAATCACTTGAAACAATAAATCACCAAGTTCTTTTTCTAGCTCCGTAAAGTCTTGTTGCTCAATTGCGTCGGCAACTTCATAGGCTTCTTCAATGGTGTGAGGCACAATGGAAGCAAAGTCTTGTTTGATATCCCAAGGACAACCTGTTTCAGGATCACGTAACTCAGCCATTATCCAACGAAGCTTTTCTATCGAGGGTTTGTCGTCAATCATATTCATTTTATCTAATACTTTATTGTCAGTTACCATTAAAGTCTCTTCACTTCTATCACATCATCTAATTGCGATAGTTTTAATATCAATCTTGCCAATATTTCGTTATTTGCAATTTCTAATGTTAATGACATGCTTACCGTCTGTTTTGTATGATCCGAATGGGTTTCCATGCCAACGATACTGACACGCTCATTAGAGATTATGGTTGAAACATCTCTGACCAAACCATGGCGGTCAACAGAAACAATTTGAACGCCCACTTGATAACTTTGGTTATTTTGTTCGCCCCATTGCACTTCAACTTCACGTTCGGGTTGTTGATTTAAGGCATTTTGTAATTGGTCACAGTCCTTCTGATGAATCGAAATACCACGCCCTTGGGTAATAAAACCTAAAATTTCATCGCCCGGTACAGGATGGCAACATTTGGCCATGTGCGTTAATAAGTTTCCAACACCTGAAACAGTTATTCCGTTGGCATCAACCGCGTGCTTTTGTGAATGTTGCGGCGCTTTAACCAAGCTTTGTGGGTCAAGCTCAACTTGAGGTTTCAGCTGTTCATCTTTTTGATGAATAAAATTAACCACTTGATGCAATCTTGCCCCGCCAGAGCCAATTGCTGCATGTAACTCAGCCATATTTTTGATATTAAAGCGCTTTGCTAAAGGCTCAATGTCAAATTGTTCAATATGCAGCTTTGCCAATTCTTGATCTAGCTGCTCTTTACCTGTTGCTATATTTTTGTCTCGATCTTGCAATCGAAAGAATTGCTGAATTTTAGATCTATTTCTTGGCGCATGAATATAATTCAAATTGGGGTTAAGCCAATCACGACTTGGATTAGGTATTTTACTGGTTAAAACTTCAACCTGATCGCCTGTTTGAAGTTTATGGGTAAAAGGTACAATTCGTCCAAATACTTTGGCACCAATACAACAATGCCCTACATTTGAATGAATATAGTAGGCAAAATCTAAAGGGGTTGAACCGACAGGCAAATCAATTACATCTCCATTTGGGGTAAAGACATATATTCTATCTTCAAAAACCTGACTTCGTAACTCATCTAATAACTCACCGCTCTCACTGACATCGTCTTGCCACTGTAATATCTTTCTCAACCAGCTGACTTTGTCATCAAAGCCAGTCGTTTTTCCACTGGCAGTGCCTTCTTTATAACGCCAATGGGCTGCAACACCTAACTCAGCATCATCATCCATTTGTTGAGTTCGTATTTGAACTTCTATAGATTTGCCATTTGGCCCTAAAACTACGGTATGAATTGATTGATAGCCGTTAGCTTTTGGCGTAGCAACGTAATCATCAAACTCATTTGCTAAATGCTGCCAATTGGTATGCACAATACCCAATGCGCCATAGCAGTCTTGTAATTTTTCTAAAACTACACGTACAGCTCTTACATCAAAAAGCTGTTCAAAGCCCAATGACTTTTGCTGCATTTTTTTCCAAATACTATAAATATGCTTTGGTCTGCCAAATACATTGCCTTGAATGTTTAGTGCTTTTAACTGGCTTGATAAATCGCCGACAAAATCAGCCATGTATTTTTCACGCACTAAGCGTTTTTCATCAAGTTGCTTAGCAATATCCTTATAAACTTCAGGGTGAAGGTAGCGAAAAGAAATATCTTCTAGCTCCCATTTCAATTGGCCAATTCCTAAACGATTAGCTAGGGGAGCATAAATATTGGCGGTTTCTTTAGCTGCAAGCACCCGCGTTTCTTCTTCGGAATTTTTAACTAAACGTAGATAACATAAACGCTCAGCAAGCTTAATAACAACAGCACGCACATCTTCTACCATGGCTAATAGCATTTTTCGAATGTTATCAATTTGACCATCTGATACGTTATTAGCCTGGTTATGTTGTAGCGATTTAATTGCGTCCATTTGACCAACGCCTTTACATAATAAGTAAATAGCTTTGGGAAAATGTTCTTCGATGTAGCTTAATTCAAGACACTTATATTGAATTAATGGGGTTAAGAACGCAGCACATAAGGAGTCTTTATCTAAATTTAAGCCAGCAAGAATTTCCACCATCTCAAGTGATTTGGTTTGGCATTCAGCGTTTGTTTCAAAATGGTGTTTTATTTTCTGCCATAATTTTTCAATCGCCTCATGTTTCGCTTGATTTATTTCTATTGAGCCGAGCCATTGTTCAAAACTTGTTTGAGACATTTGGTGAGATTTACGTACCGAAACCATTAAAAATCCTGTTTTATTCTGTTCAGAGTAAACTATTAACGTGTAAACAATACCATAGTCTCGATATGCTTTGTTTGTGAAAACATATCAACTAAGGCTATTTTTGTAATTGAATAGCCATGACTTATGAGTAAGGCACTATCTTTTGCTAAAGTCGTTGAGTCGCAACTCACATAAAGCACTTGTTTAATATTTAGTTTAACTAACTGCCCTATTGCCTCAAATGCCCCTGCTCTTGCTGGATCTAATAAAACTTTATCAAAGCTTTGCTTAGCCCAATCATGGTTTTGCCAATCACTATTTAAGTTAGCCTGATAAAACTGGCAGTTATCAATACTATTTAATTTAGCATTTTCACTTGCCTGAACAACCATATTATCAACGCCTTCAATACCAACGACGCTTGCAGCAATATCAGCGATTGGTAAAGTGAAGTTTCCTAACCCACAAAAAAGATCTAATACGTGATCGTTTTTATTTAATGCCAGCCAATCTATAGCTTGCTTGACCATTAATTGATTGACCTGATGATTCACTTGAATGAAGTTATTCACCGTAAATGTTAGTTTTATTTTTTCATTGATTTGATAAGTTAACGGCATAACTTCACATAAAGTAGAAATATCACTACCATTATCAAAAAATAGCTGCCACTGGTATTTTTGTGCATAAGCAAGCCAAACCGACTCATCTTTTGCTGACAGCTTTGACAATTGCCTGATCACTAATGATGTTTTATCGGTAGCAATCACTTCGATATGACCAATCGAATCTTTCCCTGATAATTGCGGTAATATCTCATTTAGAATAGGAAAAATATTGCTTAGAGGTTCAACAAGAACATGGCACTGCTTTATTTTAACTAACTGATTTGTAGATTTTTGGCGAAAACCAATAGTTGCAGTTCCCTTTTTATCATACTGCACGCCAATACGTGCTTTACGACGATAATGCCAAGGTTCACTAATGATTGCATTTTGCCATGGTAAATCCGCTGTAATGCCACTTCTTGCAAATAAATCAGTCACTTTTTGTTTCTTAAAGTCAATATGAGCTGCAAATCTAAAATGCTGTAAATCACAGCCACCACAACGCGAAAAGTGCTGGCATTTGGCTTCAATTCGTTGTTCACTTGCGGATTCAACGGAAATGAGTTTGGCTTTATAAAATTTGTTTTTTTGCTCTATTAGCTTAACGTGAATAACTTCATCAGGTAAAACTCCATCAACAAAAACAGGCTTTTTTTGATAAGAACCAACACCAGTACCGTTTATATCTAAACGATTAATTTTAATCTTAATTTCTTGCCCTGATGGTTGTTTTTGAGCTTTAGGTTTGAAAAAATTTGCCACGATTAACGATACCTTAGCGAAGCGCTATAATTTTACTGATTGTTGTGCCATGATAAGGATTATTATACTAAAATCTTCGGCTTACGTTTACTAAAAAATGCAAAAATTAAGTCTTAAAGACTGGGTTATTTTACTGACTATTGTGCCAACTACTTTAATAAGTATTACAATAGCAGGCTATTTTTCTTATAGCCGTTATGTCGAGCTGAATGACGTATTAATTGAGCGATCTCGTAGTATTATTGAACCATTAGCCATTGCTAGCACAGAAGCAATTATAGAAAGAAAAAGAGAAAAGCTTCGTAATTTAGTTAGTTTTGCCCATCGTAGTCAATCTTCCATCATTCAAAGTATTATTATTTTCACCAAAGATAATCAAGTATTTGTTACTAGTAGTTACAATAGTGATACTGAATTAATGCGCCTTAATGCTGGCGAAAGTATGCCAACAAAAACCATTGTCGAGCAGTCGGGCGATTACCTTGTTTTACGTACTCCAATAATTAATGAAAATAGTAATGTAAATGGACTCAATGAATCAACCGCCTTGCCAGAAAGTGTTGGATATATTGCAGTACAAATTAATAAAGATAAAATAAAATACGATCAACAGAGTCAGTTATTTATTGCCATTATTTTGGTTGTTTTAGGTAGTTTAATTAGCGGCATATTTTCAACACGGTTAATCAGAAATGTAACCCGACCTGTTAGCTCAATGGTGCAAGCAGTTGATCGCATTAGAGAAGGCAAATTAGAAAGCCGCGTGACAGGCCAACTCATTGGTGAACTAAACTTTCTTAAGAACGGTGTCAATGCGATGGCCCAGTCGCTTGGTGACTACCATGATGAAATGCAACGCAGTATTGACCAAGCAACCATAGATTTAAGGGAAAGCTTAGAACAGTTTGAAATTCAAAACGTTGAGTTAGATATTGCTAAACGTAAAGCACAAGATGCTAACAAGGTTAAATCTGAGTTTTTGGCGAATATGAGTCACGAACTAAGAACTCCGTTAAATGGGGTGATCGGCTTTACCCGTCAGGTGCTCAAAACACCTTTATCTGATACCCAAAGAGATTACCTCCAAACCATAGAACGTTCAGCTGCCAACTTACTCGCCATAATTAATGATATTCTTGACTTTTCTAAACTAGATGCCGGTAAAATGGTTATTGAAAAAATCCCTTTTTCTATTAGGGAAACAGTTGAAGAAACAATTAACCTTCTCGCACCTAGCGCTCATATTAAAAATGTTGAATTATCACTTAGAGTAGCAAGTCATTTAACCGACTCAATGATTGGTGATGCAATGCGTATTAAGCAGATCATGATCAACCTTGCCAGTAATGCGATTAAGTTTACTGATAAAGGCTCAGTCAATATTGATATAGATAGTGAGTTTATCGATCATCAAATTGCGGTTATCAAAGTGACTGTTAATGATACTGGTATTGGTATGAATACCGAGCAGCAAGAGAAAATTTTTGAAGCTTTTGGTCAAGCAGATAAAAGTGTTACTCGCTTATATGGTGGTACAGGCTTAGGTTTAGTGATATCTCAACGTTTAGTCACAGAAATGAATGGTGATATTGGTTTTATTAGTGATGAGAAAAGTGGCTCTACCTTTTGGTTTACTTTCCAGTGTGAAGTTAATCCAATCCCTGACGAATCGGTATTAGATTTACCCTCATTAGTCGATAAGCGTATATTGTATTTTGAGCCTCACACGCATAGTCGAATTGCGACAAGTGAGCTAATGGAAAGCTGGAAAATGCATGTTTACCCAGCAACAAGCCTAGAACAAGTAAGTTACGCTCTATTACAAGACGAGGGCTTTGATTACGCTTTAATTGGCCATGATGTCACACCTACAGCGTTAAACGAATTAAAGCAATTGATCATCTCTTTACAGAGTAATATCCCTTCCATTCATTTAGCTATAAACAGTAACTCTCCTAACTTACAAGAAGCACTTGTTGCTAGTGGTGCTAATAGTTGCTTGAGTAAACCTTTAACTCCAGAACGATTAAGCCGTGCCCTCGTTCCCCAGAAAATTGACTTAACTAATGCTTTACAAGATGTTTTAGAAAGTAAAATAGCGATAAAAGTACTAGCTGTCGATGACAATGATGCAAATTTAAAGCTAATAAATGCTTTATTACTAGAGCAAGTTTCCGAAGTTATTGTTGCTTCAAACGGTAAAGAAGCCGTCGAACTCTGTAGGAATGAAAAGTTTGCCTTAATATTTATGGACATTCAAATGCCGGTAATGGATGGCATTTCAGCTTTAAGTCTTATTAAAGCACAAACGTTTAATGACAAAACGCCTATTATCGCGGTTACTGCCCACGCACTAAGTGGTGAAAAAGATAAGTTGCTTAAGCAAGGCTTTGATTCTTATATGACCAAGCCAATTGACGAAGCAATGTTGAGGCATACCATTTATGAATATTGTGACCTTAACTTACTCGGCACGAAACATAGTCAAAAATTGGCAGAGCCGACTAAAGATAAAGCCCCTGTATTAACTGATAAATCGATAGGAATAGTTAATAAAGATGATAAATTAAACAATACCATTGATTGGTCGTTAGCTTTAAAGAGAGCAGGAAATAAAGCAGAGTTAGCAAAAGATATGTTAAAGGGCCTGGTAACGAGTTTACCCGAAACTAAGCAATTAATCTCTGATGCACTGACTTCACAAGATATTGAACAACTAAAAACATTAGTTCATAAGCTCAATGGAGCATGCTGTTATTCTGGCGTTCCTAACTTAGGAAAAATGACTCACCATATAGAAACTGAATTAAAAAAAGGTGCTGGGATTGATGATCTAGAGCCAGAATTTTTTGAATTTTTTGAACATATAGAAAGCGTAATAAATTACGCTCCAGATGTATTCAAACAACTTTCAGATACCCATACAGACTAATATAAAAGCCAGAGCCAATGTTTCAACTAAGGCTCAACCGCCACTCAGTTACTGCTCAGTTATTTGGAGAGTACGACAAAAGCAGTGGCATAGCTTTCTTCATCAGATAAAGATATATGCCAATGATTAGCACCAAGCAGCTTCACTAATTCTAATGCCCGACCAGATAATTCAACAACAGGCTTACCACTTTCAAGGGATATTATTTCAATATGCTGAAAAGAGACGCCATCAGCGATACCTGTACCTATCGCTTTTGCCATAGCTTCTTTTCCCGCCCAGCGTTTTGCCAAGTATGGCACTTTAAACGTGAGCTGTTGATATTTTTGATACTCGTTATCAGTTAATAACCGTCGAGCTAATTTTTCGCGCACAACATCAGACATTTTACTAAGCCGCGCGATTTCAAGAATATCTGTACCAATGCCAACAACTGACACCGCTTATTTCGCTCTAGCTTCAAGCATTAATTGCTTCATGTCTCTAACGGCTTTGTCTAAACCGTCAATAGCCGCACGTGCAATAATTGCATGACCAATATTCAACTCAATAATTTCAGGAATGGCAGCGATAGGTTTAACATTGAAATACGTTAATCCGTGTCCCGCATTTACTTTTAATCCTTGAGCATGAGCATATTCAATCCCTTGAATTAATCGGTCTAGTTCATGCTGTTGCTCTGCTTCAGTGAGCGCATCAGCGTATTGGCCAGTATGAATTTCTATATAAGGCGCTTTACTCAAAACAGCAGCATCTATCTGTGCTTTATCTGCATCAATAAATAAACTCGTTTGAATGCCTTCTGCTGCGAGTCTTGCTACGGCAAGGTTGATTTTTTCTTGCTGACCTGCAACATCTAACCCGCCTTCTGTAGTCAACTCAGCCCTATTTTCAGGTACTAAACAGCAAAAAACCGGTTTTACATCACATGCTATTGCAAGCATTTCCTCTGTAACGCCCATTTCCAAGTTCATCCGAGTTTGCAGAGTTTCTTTCATCACATAAACATCTCTGTCTTGAATATGACGACGATCTTCACGCAAATGAATCGTAATACCATCTGCCCCTGCATGTTCTGCAACGCAAGCCGCGTGAACAGGATCAGGGTACGTTGTCCCTCTTGCTTGACGCAATGTGGCGATATGATCAACGTTAATGCCTAATAAAATGTCATTCATAATTTTATTCTCTATCTTTTGGTAAATAATTGTCGGCTATTAAGTGGTTTTCCACCGAGTAAATGGTTAAGTACTTGCCGCATTAATTGTTTGTAACTTCTCATCACTGCTTTTTCAGAAAAGTCTTGTTGCGCTATCGCTGTTAAATGCTGTTTGTCATAACAAACTTGTGTTGTTTTATTCATTACGGGAATGAAACCTTGCTCAGGTAAATAATAGAACTTAGACACATGGTGTTCAAAGATTATTGAATAATCAATAGTTAACCCAAGTTCTTCGAGTAAGGTATTTTCAAAACGTCTTAAAATTGGCTCTACAGCTAATTGCTTTGCAAGTTCATGTAAACTCTGCTGATATAGAATATAGAGCTGTTCGTAAGGGATATGTTCCCCAAGTAGACGCACTTGTAATTCATTTAAATAAAAGCCGCTATAAAGGTATTCTTTAGTGAGTAGAAAAGACTTAGCACGCGCTTCAATACGAACAAGTGTTTTTAAATCTCTTTGGCCTTTAAGAACAATAGTCACCGGAGAAAAAGGCTGTAACAAGGCTTTTTTATTTGATTTTATCGAAGTGCCAATATAGGTAATTACTGAAACTTTACCATTAAATTCAGTTAAGAACTCAGCAATTACTTGATTATCTCGAAAGGGGCGAGAATGTAATAAATATGCATTCTGTTCGATTTCTATCATAAGATAATATAATACTAAAAGGTTGAATTAACCAGAGTAGTCGTCGCCGTAACCTAAACTGCGTAATGCTCTTTCATCATCAGCCCAGCCAGACTTTACTTTCACCCAGGTTTCTAAGAATACTTTTTGATCAAACAATTCTTGCATATCTCGACGTGCTTCTTGACCGATAGTTTTAAGTTTTTCACCTTTATTACCAATAACCATTCTTTTTTGTGTTTCTCGTTCAACTAAAACTAATGCATTGATATGTAGAATACCTTTGGCATCAACCTTAAATTGTTCAATTTCAACTGTAGTAGAATAAGGAAGTTCATCACCGGTAAAACGCATCAGTTTCTCACGGAGGATTTCCGAAGCCATAAACTTACTTGAGCGATCAGTAATGTAATCTTCAGGAAACCAAAAATCTCCTTCTGGAAGTGCTTTTATACACATATCTCGTACAACATCGACCTTATCGCCTTTATTTGCAGAAATAGGAATAATGTCAGAGAAGTTATGTTTCTCGCCTAATTGTTGTAAATGAGGGAGTAACGATTCTTTGTCTTGAACGTTATCCACTTTATTGACAACTAGAATACAAGGGGCACCACTTTTCTTCACCTTACTTAGGACAAGCTCATCGTCAGGAGTCCAATGAGTTCCTTCCACTAAGAAAAGGATCATTTCTACTTCGGCAATCGAGCTACTTGCAGCACGATTCATCAATCGATTTATCGCACGCTTTTCTTCATTATGAAGGCCGGGAGTATCTACCAATACTGCTTGATGATTACCTTCGGTTAATATACCTAAAATTCGATGGCGAGTCGTTTGTGGTTTTCGTGAAGTAATACTTATTTTTTGGCCAAGTAAACTATTTAATAAGGTGGACTTACCCACATTTGGACGACCAACAATGGCAATTAATCCACAATATTTTTCTTCAGACATGCTTATTTACTCGCCATTTTTTTGTTACTTGAATTTTTTCTATCTAATATTTCTTTTAATACTTTGTCTGCTGCTGCTTGTTCAGCTTTGCGACGACTAGTTCCTTTAGTTGTTACATCAATAGAGAGCTCTTTCGTTGTACATCGTACTGTAAACTCTTGATTATGAGATTGCCCCGTTGTGTCAATCACTTCATATTGAGGTAATGGAATTTTTCGCCCTTGTAAATATTCTTGCAGCCTTGTTTTTGGGTCTTTTTGTTCTTGGCCAGGTTTGATCACACTCAAGCGCTGCTCAAACCAACTCAATACTAAGTCTTTACAAGTATAGATATCAGAATCAATATAAACAGCGCCAATAATAGCTTCAACTGCATCTTCTAAAATGGAATCACGTCGATGACCACCACTTTTTAATTCCCCCGGACCTAAAATGAGAAACTCGCCTAAATTAAAATCACGGGCGATTTCAGCTAAAGTAACGCCTTTAACAAGACTTGAACGCATACGCGTAAGCTCACCTTCATCTTGTTTAGGAAACTGCTCATACAAGGTTTCGGCAATAATAAAGCCTAAAATAGAATCGCCAAGAAACTCTAAGCGCTCATTATGTGAGCCCTTAGCACTACGGTGCGTTAACGCTTGTATTAATAACGTCTGGTCATTAAAAGTATAGCCAAGTTTTTTTGATAATCTGGCGATAACTTGGGCATTATTTTTCATCATTAATGGATGGCACCTAAACGTTCAAAGCGTACATTAGTTGGGATCCAGCGTGGTAAAATACTGTCTTCTGCGCGATCAAAATCGAAACTCATCCAGATAAATACAGCTTCACCAACAAGGTTTTCTTCTGGTACAAACCCCCAGAAACGTCCATCTAAACTATTATCACGATTATCACCCATCACAAAGTAATGGCCTTTGGGTACGATAAATTCATCTCTTTGCGTACCCGCTTGTTGGCAAACAACCGCTTCTGCATAACCACAAAAGCTTTGCGCTTGCATCTTTGCAGAAACTTCACTATCAATTAAAATATCATGGGTCTTATTAGGCATTTTTGAACTATATACTCTTAATGTATCCGCATCGCCCGCTTTACCTTCATATTTTTGTTGGAAATCTTGTACAACATGTTCAAATTCAGGACATTGCTTATCCGACTCTTTACAGGCAGATTTAATATAAAGTGATTTATTTCGATATATCACTTTATCACCCGGTACACCTATTACGCGTTTGATATAATCAATTTTAGGATCATTTGGGTATTTAAATACCACAACATCGCCCTGCTCAGGCAAACCAACTTTAATGAATTTATTACGCACAACAGGATCACGTAAGCCATAGTTAAACTTATTCACTAAAATAAAATCGCCATCAAGTAATGTCGGCATCATAGAGCCAGATGGAATTTGAAACGGTTCCCATAAAAAAGAACGTAAGATCAAAACAAATGCAATAACAGGAAAAATTTGCACTGGTGTATCAATGAAAAATGGAGCTTCGAGTATTTTCTCAACAATATCATCACCAAGCTCACCTTCGCACTGAGCTTGCGCATCAGCAAGTTTCAGTTGCCGTTGAGGAAGTAAGTAATATTTATCAATTAACCAAATAACACCACTAATACTAGTGATAATAACTAAAAAAATGGAAAAATAAACAGCCATGTCAATCCTATTAATTATCTAACTTAAGTACAGCTAAAAACGCTTCTTGTGGCACTTCTACATTACCAACTTGCTTCATGCGTTTTTTACCATCTTTTTGTTTCTGTAGTAATTTTTTCTTACGGGAGATATCGCCACCGTAACATTTAGCAGTAACATTTTTACGAAGCTGCTTAACTGTAGTACGCGCAATAACGTTATTGCCAATTGCGGCTTGAATTGCAATATCAAACATTTGACGGTGAATCAGCTCTTTTAACTTATCAACTAACATGCGGCCACGCGAAACTGAATTAGTTCTATGAGTGATCATAGCTAAAGCATCAACACGGTCGCCATTGATCATTACATCTACACGCACCATATCGGCCGCTTCAAAGCGAACAAAATGGTAATCAAGTGATGCATAACCACGGCTGGTTGATTTTAATTTATCGAAAAAGTCCATCACCACTTCAGCCATAGGTAACTCGTAAGTTACTGCGACTTGATTTCCGTGATAAATAATGTCTTTTTGCACACCACGTTTTTCAATACATAAGGTAATAACATTACCTAAATGCTCTTGCGGTACTAAAATATTGGCTTGAACGATGGGTTCACGAATTTCGTCAATATTGTTAATTGCTGGCAAATCACTTGGGTTATCAATTGAAAGTAGATCACCATTTGTACACGCTATTTCATAGTTTACCGTTGGTGCAGTTGTGATCAAATCAAGATCGTATTCTCTCGATAAACGTTCTTGAATAATCTCCATATGCAACATGCCTAAGAAACCAATACGGAAACCAAAGCCTAACGCAGAAGAGTTTTCAGGTTCAAAAAATAATGATGCATCGTTAAGGCTTAATTTATTCAAAGCATCACGAAAATTTTCATAATCATCTGAGCTGATAGGGAAAATACCGGCATAAACTTGCGGCTGAACTTTTTTAAACCCTGCAAGAGCTGACTCAGCTTCTTTTTTGAAAAGAGTAATAGTATCACCAACCGGTGCACCATGAATTTCTTTAATACCAGCGATAATAAAGCCAACTTCACCCGTTTTTAATATACCGGTTTCAGTTTGTTTTGGTGTGAATATACCTACTTTATCAATAATATGGGTTTGTCCTGTCGACATCACCACCATTTTATCGCCTTTTTTCACTTCACCATTTATCACTCTGACTAGTGAAACAACCCCTTGGTAATTATCGAACCAAGAATCGATAATCAATGCTTGTAAATTACCACCTGGGTTACCTTCAGGCGCAGGGATATGTGCAACGATATCTTCTAAAACGTCTTCAATACCTATTCCCGTTTTAGCTGAACATTGCACAGCATCTGTGGCATCAATACCTATGATATCTTCTATTTCTTCACTCACGCGATCTGGATCAGCCTGAGGTAAGTCAATTTTATTCAAGATAGGACGAACTTCTAAGTCCATTTCAATCGCTGTATAACAGTTCGCTACCGTTTGAGCTTCAACCCCTTGACCGGCATCAACAACCAATAAAGCGCCTTCACAAGAAGCTAGAGAGCGTGAAACTTCGTAGGAAAAATCGACATGACCTGGAGTATCAATAAAGTTCAACTGGTAAGTTTCACCGTCATTCGCTTTATAGTCTAAAGTAACACTTTGCGCTTTAATGGTAATACCACGTTCACGCTCAATATCCATAGAGTCGAGTACTTGTGCTTCCATTTCACGTTCTTGTAAGCCACCACAGTGCTGGATCAAGCGATCTGAAAGTGTTGATTTACCGTGGTCGATATGAGCAATTATGGAAAAATTTCGGATGTTTTTCATAGATGAAAATTCAGTATAAAGCGTAGTAATTATAATAGTGGCGAGATTTTAGCTAATTTAGCGCGCTGGGGCTATCTTTTGTTGTGAATTATCAGCTGATTTCTACAATAGGGAGAGTAGATACTACAATTCTTAATATCCTTGGCGCCCATTGAGGGCAATTCGCTATTTTATTTTGTTGGGCTCTTGCGTAATAAAAACCGAGATATCCGCCAGAAAAAGCCAATATGATAGAAATAATTTCATGACTACTTAAAATGCCTTCAATCAACCATTGACCGATAAATGCACCGAGAATCAAACCAACGAGTGGCCAAATATAAACTTGCCAGGCAGATTTTAAAAGTAACTCTTCTGATAAGCCGATAACAACCGTATCGCCAAGTTCAACAGGTAAATCAGAGGTAATTTCTACACTGAGTTTTTTTTGTGGGAACGCTTTCGCAATTTGACCACTGCCACAGTTGTCAACTTGTTTACAGCCACTACAACTTGATTTCACGGTACTTTCTACCGTGATATTATTGTTATTAATGGCTGTAACCTTAGCTAACTCTTCGATCATGGCTTAATAGGCTGGGGAGCAGTCGCTTGTAATGAGATTGAATCTGCGATTCTTTTTGCTGTTTGTGAAGGGATTTTACCAACAAC
>Ga0105356_10003584_pt1 | contig 15239 bp, 11 predicted proteins | sample GOMGulsemesocosm_3_FD_83502 | JGI IMG/M metagenome (GOLD analysis project Ga0105356, IMG submission 83502) | Methane-oxidizing microbial communities from mesocosms in the Gulf of Mexico - GOM9D Gulf of Mexico | ecosystem: Environmental > Aquatic > Marine > Cold seeps | place: Gulf of Mexico...
CGATGTCGCTAACAACTAGCTCGTCAGGGGCGCGAATTATACAGTCGTTTGACTGCGTCGCAAGCCCTATTTTCATTTAATTTCAAACTACAGAAACAAATCAAAATATTTATTAAAGACTGCACTAGGCATATCGTTAACAAACACCCCGTATCGAGTTGGGCGGCGAATTATACAACCAGACTTAATAGTCGCAAGGGCTTATACGCAATAAAGCCACACTGCCCCAGCTAGCGTATAAACAGGTTGATTTATTTTTAAGAATGACTGGAGTGCTGTTCCCATTTATAGTTGGCCTATTACTATCATATATACGGACACAGCATGACCACCCCATCTATCCTCATTACCGGATGTTCTTCAGGTATCGGCCTGCGAGCTGCTGAGCTATTGCACGCGCGCGGCTATAAAGTGTATGCGACTGCACGCAAGCCACAGGACTTAGCCAAACTACGCGACATTGGCGTATTCGCATTAGAGCTGGAGGTCACCGACTACGGTCAAGTTGACCAAGTTTTAGATTTTATTGCCAAAGACAACAACGGGCAGCTCGGCGCCCTATTTAATAATGCAGGCTACTCCCAAGTCGGTGCTGCGGAAGACCTTCCCCTCGAAGCTCTAAAAGCTCAATTCGAAACCAATTTTTTTGCCCCTGTAGAGATTGGCAATAAAGTCATACGTCGCTTCTTTCGCCCACAAGGGCATGGCCGCCTCGTACAGAACACCTCCATATTTGGGCTTACCTCCCTGCCCTTTCGCGCGGCCTACTGCTCCAGCAAATATGCCTTAGAGGGGTTTTCTGATGCATTGCGCCAAGAGCAAAATAACTTTTCTACCAACATTCATGTCTCTATTATCGAGCCAGGGCCGATTGTTTCCCGTGTCAGGGAAAACAAGCAGCTCTATTTTGAAAAGTATATTGCTCCGATTATGGACAAGAGCCCCTACAAGGACACCTATATAAAGATGCAGTCGGCATTAGCTATGACAGGAAAAATACCGATGACTCTCGAACCTGATGCAGTTGTGGAGAAATTGATTCACGCATTAGAGAGCAAAAACCCAGCTCCGCGTTATTACGTAACTGCGTTGACGCATATATTTGCCAATGCAAAGCGCATACTGCCACACCGCAGCTTTGATAAATTTGCCGCCAAGATATCCAAGTCGGAAACGGGGTAGGACACAAACAAAAAGGCCTCGCAATGCTAGGCCTTTTTACTGGCTCAGCTCTTAATTACTGGCTTTCTTTGGCCACCAAAAAATCCATCACCTTGACCATAGTCGGGTAGTCGCCGGCTTGGCGCCCAGATGTTAAAAATTTACCGTTAACGGCCACAGCAGGCACCCCACGCAAACCATGTAGCCGCCCTGCCTGTATGGCTTGTCGACTCTTGGTTTCAACAGCAAAGCTGTTGATAGTATCTAGGATGATCTGTTTTTCCACGCCCGAGGCCTGTGACATCAGCTCAGCCAAATCCCCCGACGTACTCAAGGACTTCTTGTCTTTATGAATAGCCAAAAAAATCGCCGGGTGTGTTGTATCCGTTATACCTAACATCTCCGCCGCATAATAGGCTTTCGCATGGATCACCCAGCCCTTATTAAATATGGCTGGTATACGCTTAAATACTACATTTTTAGGCTTATTGTTAACCCAGTCATTCAAATGCGGTTCAAAGTCATAACAGTGCGAGCAGCCATACCAAAAGAACTCGGTGACCTCAACTTTTCCTATTGGTAAATCTTTAGGTGTTTGCGCCGGCACAATGTTTTGGTACTGAGTACCAGACTCAAAAGCGGGGGCAGCCTGAGCCTGTAAAGTAAAAGCCAAACTTAGGCCCGCTAGCAAAATTTTTTTCATCAGTCCGTATACCTATTTTCGATTGAGTGGCTGTTAGAGGCCAAGTAGTGTTTAGAGTTCCTGTAGCTATAAAGAGAAAACTGGTTACCACGCCTGATAGCGATAACTGGCTAATTCCTTATCTATAAGGTAGTCCAATATTTTAAATAACTTTTCTGGGCTGCCCGCCTGCTTCAAGCTAGTTATGTAACGCCCATTTACCACGAATGCGGGCAGTTTGGCCGCCTGGTAACGGTTGGACAGGTCCTCGGCATACATAAGCGCCGAATTAACAGCAATACTATCCATGGCTACCTCCACACTAAAGCTATCTTTACCGAGTCGCGAACCCAAAAAGTTGGCTACGAGGTCATTGCGATCTAGCACCAGCTGTCTATTTTGAATTTTACTGTATAAGCCGTCATGCAGATTAGACTTAGCCTTCAGCTCTTCAACAGTATAGTAAATGCGGGCTTGCTCCTTGCCATCTACAACAAAGGTGCTGGGGATTTTTTGAAAGATGATCTTTTTGGTATTGCTGTCCAGCCAATTTTGCAATGGCTCGTCAAATTTACGGCAGGCCTTACAGCTGTAGGAAAAAAATGACAGCACTTGTACACGATCCTTGCCCACACCGGTATCTTGCGGCTTTTTAAAAGTATCGTAGAAGCCCGTATAGTCTTCCGCTTGAGCAATATTGCTGCAAAGAAAAAACCCTAGTATCAGTGGTGTTAGCCTAGCCATGTCCATCACTTGATTTAATAATGATGTCTACATTCTACCGATTTCCCTATGACACGCCAGCTTTGATCGCCAGCCCTTGCTTAGGATGCTAAAGCCCGTTCTTTGGCTACTAGGTAATCTAAGATCCTGATCATGCGGGAAAAGCCCTTAGCCAAGCGACCATTCAACACATATTTGCCATTAATGATTAGCGTGGGCACTCCTGAGACTTCATATTGCTTTTGCAACTGCACCCCCTCCAGCACAGCGGCGCGGGTTTGTATATTGGACATTTGCCCTTCAATTGATACTGGATCAAGATCTGCCTTCACCGCAATAAAGTCTGCCAATGCGCCCATTTCATTCAAGGGCAGCTGGCGATCATGTAGCGCCTCAAACAATGGTGTATGAATTTTTTCATGTACACCCAAGCGCTGACCTGTATAGAAGACCTGGGCATGTACCAGCCAGCCTTTTTGCATCACCGAGGGAATACGGCGAAAGGATACCTGCTTAGGCTGTTTTTCCATCCATTGGTTTAAGTGCTTATCCAAGTAATAACAGTGCACACAGCCATACCAAAAAAACTCCAGTACCTGCACCTTGTCTTTACTCAACCCCGTATCAACACGGCTTTCTAGGCGAATATAATCATCGCCCTCGCGAAATCGCTCTGCCTGAGAGAACCCACTAAATAACACCAATAAAAGTACTAAAAAATATTTCACGCAAACTCCTTTGCTCATACTACACAGGCAACAGCGATCAGACTGTTAAAAATTCTTACAGTTCACCGTATGAATGCAGCCCAGACAAAAACATGTTTACGCCCAGAAAACAAAACAGAGTAACCGCATAACCAGCTAAGGCCCACCACGCCATCGCCCTACCACTCCAGCCATGCACTAGGCGAAAGTGCAGCCAAGCCGCATAATTTAGCCATACAATTAAAGCCCAAGTCTCCTTCGGATCCCAAGACCAATAACTGCCCCAAGCCTCAGCGGCCCACAGCGCACCGAGTATCGTTGCAATAGTAAAGAAAGCAAAACCTAGTGCTATCGACTTATAGATAATGTCTTCCATCAACTGAAAGTCAGGTAAGCCAGCCGCCCAAGTATCCTTTTTTTTAGTGATAAAGGTATCTTTAAGCAGCCAAGCAATACCCAGCATTGCGGATAAGCTAAAAGCCCCATAGCCGACAAAGTTGGCTGGCACATGAATTTTCATCCAGTAGCTTTTTAGCGCAGGCACGAGGGGCTGGATCTCAGCGCCGCCCTTGGCGTAGCTGTACCAAAATACAAAACCCACGGCGAGACTGATGGCAATAGACGAGAAAAAGCCAAGCTGGCGATTTTCAAATTTGTTTTCGTAATATAGATAGAGCAGTGCCGTGATAATGCACAGCAATACAAAAACTTCATATAGATTACTGACGGGGATATGGCCAAAATCAAAATCGATCAGATAAGACTCACGCCAGCGCACCGCTAAACCTACAGTACCCATCACCGTCGCCGCCCAAGTTAAGCCGGAACCCGCCTTATTGCCAAAGTCAGACTTAGCCAGTAGGCCAATTAGAAATGCCCCAGTGGCCATAAAATACAGAGCGCCCATCCAGGCGATTGCACTTTGACTAGACAGCATAAATTTAAGAAAGAAGTTACTTTCGCCCTTGCCAATTTCTGTACCATAAATCCATAGAGCACATAGACAAACCCCAGCCACAAGAAGACTAAACCAGCGCGTGCTTTTCCAGTACCAGCCCAAGCCAACCAAGGACAAGGACATGCCTGCCAAAATACCAACCTCATAGGAATCCATATATTGCTGGTATTGCCACCACGCCACGGCTCCACTCAGCAGCACAATAGCCGCCCATACATAGTCGAATGAGGATAAGCTCTTATACCAAGGTGTACTGTATTGAATCGTATCGTTCATGATGTTTTAGATTCCGGTGTTGACTGACGGCCCTGCTCTACGACCTGTTCCAGCTTCGCACTGAGCTTGGCAAACTCTTGCGGGAAGTCATTAGTTTTGCGGTGGCTTTGCCCCGCAAATAACAACTCATTGCCCTCTATCCATATCCACAGGCGCTGGCGGTTTAAATAGAACAACATAAATACTCCAGCGACCAACATCGCGCTACCCAAGTACACCCAGAACGTGCCCGGGGATTTGGTGATCTGCAGGCCGGAGGCTTGAATATGCTTAAAGCTTTTCAACTGAAAGAAAACTGGCGACTGATAGAATGGCAAGGTATTAATCGCCTCAACCGCCTCACTGTAAAATTGCCATTGTTCCGCAGTGGGTTCCTGTGGGTACAACTCACGGAAAGCTTCGCCCAATACGCTGCGCAATACTTTTAAATAGGCATTAAATACTTCTTCGCGCCTCACTTCGGGCACATGCTGCTGCATCTCTTGAATAATACCTTCATACCCCCCCTGTAAAAACTGCTGTAGCAATAACAGCATAGACTGGGTTAGTTGTTGAGCTTTCTCTGGCTGGCCTGATTTAGCTAAATCGGCCTGCACATTACGCGCAATGACCTTACTCATACGCTCTTTATCATGCAGCAGGCTTAATAACGCCATAAAGCGCTCTAAGCTATAGTTCTCATCCGCTGGGATATGTAGAAAGCGATAGGGCTCTGCAGGTGATGTACGCATACCGCTAGTAAAAAATAGTCGCCCCTCAAACTCTAACGGTAACTGGTACGTTTGATACTCCAGCGCCTGGCCCGAACTATTGCGCAAGCGCACCGTGAAATTGGGGCCAAAGTTCTTAAACTCCTGCTCGCCCTGCTCATCCAATACGGGGTTGATATTGAATAGGCGGAAGTCATCTAACTCAAGCTGATAGCTCTCGCCTTTAAGTGGCAGTGTTTCTTGGGTAAATACCTCCAAGCCTAACTCAATGCTATCTGCCGCATTGCCATGTAATGGCCACGTTTTCAGTTGTAGCTCCGAGCCCCCGTCTTGAAAGCTAGCCTGATAAATAGCCAAACCCTTGTGTATCAATGGATGGTTTACCGCGATGGTCTTTTCTAATGGCTCCGCTAGATCGGAGTCATGAATGATCAAGTCACTTTCGAAGGACTTAGGCTGCCCCGTTTTATAGTGCTCTATGCGGAAATCTTTTAGCTCAACTTCAAAGGGCAGTTTCTGCACCAAATAACCGTCACCTTGATTCAAAAAAACCAAGTCTGCGCGACTGCCCTCGGGCAAGTTCACATTGCCACGAAATGACCAATTGTCTTCGCCTAACCAACTAATGGCAGGGACCTCGGAAGCAGGAATATTACGTGTTTCAATTTTGATTTCGCCCAGCCACTGTTTAATCGCGAACTGGAAGCTACTATCCATTGCCCCGCCCAAGCAAATAACGCCGATAGACAGATGCGCCAAGATATAGCCGAGGCGATTAAGCATGCCCTTCTTAGCGCTGACCAGTATTGCTTCACCCTGCTGCTTGGCACGCACTTGGTAGCCTGCACTGCTTAATAAAGCGGCCGTACTGTCACGCGTAGTTTCGTCACTGGCAGCAAAGGGAAGCTTTACAGAATACCGCATTCCCGCCAACGAGCGGTGCTGCACAGAGTATTTCCAAGAGCCAATTTCACGTAACATACCGGGGGCGTTGCGGTAGACACAAACTAAGGTCGATACCACCAAGAAAGCGTTAATGGCCAGAAACCAGATACTGGCATAGATGTTATAGAGACCCAACTCTTTAAAAACCTCGAACCAAAATGGTCCAAAGCGCAACAAGTAGTCCTCAAAGGGCTGGTTTTGCTTCAGCATCGTGCCAATGGCGGATGAAATGCCTAGAGCGCACAGCAACATAATCGCAAGGTTCATAGAACCGAGAAACTCTAAAAGCACTAAACTGAAACGGGGTGTTTTCTTGCTCATGCACTACTACTCAATGGAGAGGACCATTCTAACACAGGCAAAAGCCCATAAAAAAGGAGGCCGAAGCCCCCTTTTTGAATCAGATTGTCCGAAAACTACTGATACAAACCTTGGATATACTGAGCCACTGCTTTGATCTCTTTCTCGGACATCAACTTAACCGCATTGCGCATGATGCCGTTGCTGTCCGTAGTGCGCTCACCCTTCTTAAAGGCTAGCAACTGAGCTTCAGTATACGTTGCGTGCTGGCCCGCTAAGGCGGGGAAACCTGCAGGGCCATTGCCGTTGCCAGCCGCGCCGTGACAAGCGATACAAGCAGGCACCTTAGTCAAGGTAACACCGCCGCGATAAACGTTTTTTCCCAGTATTGCTAGTTCATCAGCCGTGACGCCTGTTTTCACAGCCTGGCTGGCGTAGTAAGCACCAATATTAGCCATATCTTCATCAGATAGGCCTAGGGCCATAGGCGCCATCATGCTGTTAGGGCGACGACCTTCTTTAAAAGCTTGCAGCTGAGCAACAATGTACTCTTCGTTCTGACCAGCTAACTTAGGAAATGTGGCTGCAGCGCTGTTACCGTCTGCACCGTGGCATGCCGCACAAGAAGCCGCGCTGGCTTTGCCTTTTTCAGCGTCGCCCGCAGCTTGAGCAGAAGTAGCTAAGGTACCAGCGATCAGTAATACGCTGCTAAGTAGAATCTTTTTCATCATAAATCCACAATTCGTCAAATATGCAGGGTCTAAAGCCCATTGAGGGCGGCATTATAGCCGCTGAGCTATACATCATCAATGCGGATAGGCTATGGGGAGGGATTTAAACACGGTTTTTAGGTATGATCGCGGCCATGAATACTATATATAGACAGTGCGAGTACACTACCAGCGCACAGAAACTCTCCCAGCTGCCCGATGATGTCGGCGTAGAAATAGCTTTTGCCGGGCGCTCTAACGCAGGTAAATCCAGCGCTCTAAACGCGATTACCGACCACACAGGGCTGGCCAAGGTCAGCAAAACCCCTGGCCGAACACAAATGATCAACTTCTTTCAGGTCAGCGAAGATAAAAGTTTTGTCGACCTGCCAGGCTACGGCTATGCCAAAGTGCCTATCGCAGTGAAAAAGCACTGGGTGAAAACCCTGGAATCCTATCTCGCCAACCGCGAATGTCTAAAGGGTTTAGTCCTAGTCATGGACATCCGCCACCCCATGCGCGACCAAGATATTCAAATGGTCGACTGGTGCCATGAAGCCAACCTGAACCTGCACATCCTGCTAACCAAAGCCGACAAGATGAAAAAGGGCCCAGCGATGGCGCAACTGCATCAAGTTCAAGCTCAGCTAGAAGACAAAGGTGTGAGCGCCTCCTTGCAGCTTTTTTCAGCACTAAAAAAGACCGGCGTTGACGATATTCACGGTGTTCTAGATGAATGGTTCTCATTTTAGGACCAAAGGTAAGGCTAAGTATAAGAATAGCTAATAAATACATGCACCAGCAGCGCCATCTAGGCACTATACACACAGGCACTTAGCCCGGTGCCGTTCGCTCCCTTCCCTGGAGCGGACACCCTTTAGTCTAGCTCCCCAATGCTAGACACTTTAGCCCGAAGTCTTGCCCAAGGCTTCGGGTTTTTTATTTCTGGGCGTGCCTCAACAGGGTTCCACAGCTTAATCCGGTATACGCACATCATCTGGGATCATCAACGGGTCACTGGATCTAGGTGAGTCTTCTTCGTTCTTTGCCTCATTCTCGCCAGTATAGCTATCCATTTGCTCTTGGATAGCAGCCAGAAATTCCTTTTCTTCATCCGTTTCAGCTCCTATAGCCGCATCATCATCCAGTTCTTCCAACTCGTCTAAATTAAAGCCTACATCAATGAGTTCCGTCATGTCGGTGCTGATCTCATCAGCCTCGTCGTCCTCTGCACCAAACTCACTCAGCAACTGTGTGCTGTCATCAAACTCGGTAACCGTCTCAGCTTCTGAGCCGGTGAACTCGGCCTCTTCCACCAGTTTGTCCAAGGCACTTAATTCCATTTCGCTTAGATCTTCACGGCGCTGCCCGAGTTCTTGTTGTAACTGACGAAATTCCGCCTGCTGACCCTGGGCCGCTAAATACTCTAGCTGCAGCAGCAAAGTTTCAGGGAACAAGGGGTTAACCTTCAGTAAGCTCTTGATACTCCGCGCTGCCATGTCCAAATGGCTATAGGACAAATACACCCGTACCTCATACAGCTTATCCGCATCAGGTACGGGGTAATCTGTGGTTTGAGGAGCGCTGACCTTCGCGCACTCCTCCTGGGACATCACCTGGGCGGGGTGCATAATATTTTCCAGCGCCGCCAGCTGCTCGGGCTCAACAAACATTTTCTGCAACTGTACATACAAGGCACCGGCTTCCTGCTGCTTCTGCGTCTTCAGTTGTAACTCTAAACGGGTCAACCAATTATCAAACTGGCTGGAGTCTGCGGCCAGCAGCTTATCCAACAAAATTTCTGCAGCGACAAACTCTTCTGACGTAATCAGCTTTTTAACCGTAATTAAATTTTCGGTATAGGTCTCGAACTCAATCGTCGCGGGGGCATGTTCAAAGGCGTTCGCCCCAGATTTAATCTTTTCCTCTAAAACCCCAACATCATAGGCTTGTGAGTAGTCATAATTAGACTTGGAAATATCGTATTTACTGTAGTCCTGCTCACCCACTAGCACGGGCTGTTCAGTAGCTTTTTTCGGCCTAGCCACCAACAACTCTTTCAAGCGCGGCGCTCTAACCCGAGGTGCTGCGTTTTTTTCGGCAGAGGGTTCAGCCTTCTCCTCTACAGGAGTCATCGGCTCTACCAGCGGAGACGGGCTAGCTTTAAAGTCCAGCCCCCTCGCCAGTCGACGGATATATAAGTACATAACCACACAGGCCAGTAGTAACACTAAAACCAGGACAAATAGAAACCACTGTAATGAACGACTGGCACCGTTATCTATCTGTTGCTGTTGTAACACCTCAAGTTGTTTATTAAGCTCTTTGTTCTCTACCTGCAGCTCAGCCATATCCAACTGCAAGCTACTGATCTGCTGATTTAAGCGAATGAGTTGCTCATATAGCAGGGGTAAGCGATTATTTGTTTGAATAACCTCATACACTAAATTTTTTTCATCACTGCCCACATACTGCTCAATCGCACGTAGGTTAGCTTTTAGCCTAGGCGTAACGCTGCGTCGACCCTCAATAACTGGGCTGCCTTCGATGAATGAAAAGTCTTCATCGGCTACTAGGGGAGCGGGGGTATAAAGCTCATCAACTACGGGGGAAGCTGATGGCTCATCTGATACTTCCTCTACCTGAGGCATGGGCTCCGGCAATAATGGCTCAGTAACCTCTTCAGGAGTTAAAGCGGGGCTAGGCTCAGCATAATTCGCATTCGCAATACGCAGCTCTACTCTGGGGCGCAGCGGCTGATTAGCCGACGATAACTCCGCAGGGTTATCCGCCAGCAATGTTTGTATGAAGTTTTCTGTCTCTACGCCCGCTGGCTTAAATGCCTGAGCAATTAGAAATAAGTTATCGCCATAACGTACTTGATAGCGATGGTGACTGACATTTTCACCTGGGTTCATTAGCTGACGCTTTGTATGGGTATACGCTACTGCCACGTGTTTAGGGTTGGGAATACGAATAATCTGACCAACCTCCAACTCCTCCATGCCTTCAGGGTATTGATCAATATTTTCATTATTAATAGAATGAATGTATTGATGCAGCGGCAGCTCAATACTGCCTCGGAAGCGCTGGGCTAGCAGGGACAATATATCGCCACGGGCCACCTTATATAGGTATATTGGCTCTTGGCTAGGGTAGCCTGTATTAACAGCTTCAACAGCGATCTCTGATTCAATTTGAGGTTCTGGCTCCGCAACACTAACACTCTGTGGCTCAAGCACTTCTACACGATCAATCTCGTCGGTGGCCGGCTCTATCTCTATAGTAGTGGCCTCTCCACTAAAGGGTTGTACCACCACACTCTGTGCTGTCGATCCATTTTTCACAGATAACTGTATCGGCTCTGGCTCTGCACTAACAGTCGGCAGCGTGGGTACCACGTTGGTCACCCCATTTACGTCGATCAGGGCGGTATATTCTTTTTGGATGCTGCCCTTGGGCCACTCTACACGGATCAGCAGGGCGACCAATAGCTCACGTACCACCTTCTTAGAGCGGCCGCGGATTAGCAGCGGCTCCCCCGCGCCACCCGACACAGCCAGGGTGATTTCACCCAAGGCCCAAGGATAAGCCAAGCCCTGCTGGTGGTAAGTATCAGCATCAGCCAAGCTCACTAACACATCCTCTGCCTGCCAGCGCTCCGAGGCTGACTGGCTCACTGGAATAGCAAAGCTTAGCGGCTGATTAAGAAATGACTCAATTTCAACACTACCTATGGACAAGGCGTGACTCAACGGTAGATAAAAACTAATGCACATCACGGCACTATAAAAAGTGCAATTCCCAATTTTCATTGTTTTTCGCCCACTCCATGCTCTCCTCCAACAACATAAAGTTAATGTAAATAAACATGTACAGCAAACCTGGCAACTGCGTGTTATATATTCCGCATTAAAGCTGCTTTTTTAGCCCCAGCTGCCGCGCGGATTGTGCCACTGCAAAACTAGAGCAACAACTCTAATATTTTGACTTACAAGGCCTCATTACGTGAATTGCTCACATAACAGGACACTATGGCCGTAAAGAAACAAAACTGAAAATGCCCCATTGAGTAGTGTATGCCTTGTCTAAGCTTGGTCTTTGGCTTGAGCAAATAACTAGCATCGCCCCCCTACTCTTTTCAACCACCCAGTAAAAAAGCGATCGTAAGAAACAATTCTTAACAGAGCAGAGTAACTTATACAGTCATGCTTAGGCCTCCATGAGAAAAAATGACCTGTTCGGCTACCAAAGTCATCTGTGCCATCAGTGACCACAGAGTTAATGTGCTGGCGATAGCCCAAAGTATTGCTAAAAACAGCTTGAATATTGATAGTTTAGCTGAATATTTGGGCCGGGTGCTTCCCCAACTAAACCGAAGTTTTGGCAGCGAGCCATAAGCTGTCTAAACAAACCCAGGAGCAGCTCGATTTAACCTGTAGACCAAAGAGAGGAAACTGGTTTTCGCCGTATATCCGCATAGCCCCCTCCCTTGCTGATTAAACACGGATTGAGGCTGGCCTCACTGCCCTTATCCACTTTCACCAAGCGACATTCTGACAATAAGTCCTACTAGTCTTCTCCCGACAAGTACAACTGAACCATAAAGCTAATACCAAATACCAACAATACAGATATCAACAAACACAGAATATACTGACGCATATTTGTCAAAGAAAGAAAAATGCCGCGTTCAGAGCTTAAAACCAATTGATAGGCCAATCCCTGACTGCCATATTTTTTGTTTTCCACTAACTCTTTTATTTCCGCAAATACCGCCACGTAGCTATTCAGCTTAGCTATTATCCTGTCCATGCCCGCATCCAGCTTGGGGCCATACAAGGCCAATAGGGCCTTGTTGGATTGACTATTTTTCAAATAATCCAATACTCGGATAAGGTCGTCTTCCTTGGCTCGCAGCACATCTAATTTTGCTTCTGCCTGCAAAATATCCTTCGACAAAGACTGCTGGAAGGCCAAGTCAGAAGAACGCTCCCCCAAATCGAGCATTTTATCAATGAATTCCCCACTCAAGTGCGGCGTCGACGCACTCTCAGCTCTAGAGCCTGCTACCGCTGACAGCTTGCCTTCTGAGCTAGACTCACCTCGATAAGTTGCCAATACACGCTCTGTCGCCTGTATTGTTTCCTGCACTCGCACTTGACTGCTCTGGTTAACTTGCAATTGGCTAGCAAAGTAAAACTCCTCCTCTGCCAGTGATTTAGATAAACCAAATTGCTTAACGGGCAGTAAAGCCATTTCTACATGGTAATTGTAAAAATCCAAGATGGCATGTCGCAATTCCCGCAACGTCATATCGCTGCCTTTTGCACTAATATTGCCCGCAGCAGGATAATGTACAACGATGCTATCTATTTCATCCACCAACAAATTGACATAATTTTTAATGAGATCGCGTCCAAAGAAATAACTAGATTCACGTAAGACCTCTTCGTTCAGCTTTACGCCTGAAGACAAAACACGTGTATCACGCAACACCGCCTCCGTATCAATCATATGTCGCCGCCAAGTTGCCACAAGATCCACCAACACTTTTTCGGCCTCTACCTCGGTAATACCAGAAACTGGCTTGAAACTAAGGCGCAATGAGCTATTACTAGCTTCGGACAGCTTTTTCTCTAAATTTACACGTAGCTCATCCAGTTCAGCCACCGTCAACTTCTTATTATCGGCCTGTCGAGTATATTCCTCTATTAAGACAGCCCTCCTCGGAGAATAATGGCTAACAGACAAATCCTTAGCCAACTCTGTACTATCACTATAATGTTCAGATAATAGGTCACTCCCCATTAAATGGGTCAGTACGGCGGGGGAAATCAAGTCGCTTGTACTAAAAGGAGAGTTGTTAGGATACTCTAGACGGTCAATGCCAGGGAAATTTAGCTTTATATCGCCAACCACCGTAGTGGTGGCCGTGCTCACAGTAAGCAACGCATACAACCAATAAACAATACTAACGAGTACTGCCGCAAGCAATACATAACCACGCGTTTTCCAAGCCACTTGCACAATATGCCGGACATCCAATTCTTCACTCTGCTGATTAGCTTGATTCACGTCAACCACTCTACCTTCGATAAAACGCGAGACCCTATACTGTTATCAACTCAAGGAATAGTTAGTTCACAAAAATTATCAATGTGCCTCATCCCAGTTCTCGCCCACACCCACATCCACCACCAGCGGTACTTTTAACTCTGCCGCCTGCTCCATCTTCGTGCGGATGTGCTCTGAAGCGGCATCCAGCTGATCTCGAGGCACTTCGAATACGAGTTCATCGTGCACCTGCATAATCATGCGCACTGCGGGGAATTCTGTTGCCAAGCTAGCATCAAGATCAATCATCGCGCGTTTGATAATGTCTGCTGCCGTACCCTGCATCGGTGCGTTGATCGCCGTGCGCTCCGCGTGTTGGCGGCGCATGCCGTTTTTAGAGCCGATGTCGGGTAGATACAAACGACGGCCAAACTCGGTTTCTACATAACCCTTTTCCTTTGCCGCCTCGCGGGTGCTTTCCATATATTCCTGCACACCAGGGTAGCGCTGAAAATAGATATCCACATAGCTTTGCGCTTCTTTGCGGCTAATACCTAGCTGCTTGGCCAGACCAAAGGCCGACATGCCGTAGATCAAGCCAAAGTTCACCGCCTTGGCGCGGCGACGCTGCTCTTTCTCCACTTCATCCACAGGCACATCAAATACCTCTGCTGCCGTGGCCTGGTGTACGTCTACCCCCTCGGTGAAGGCTTTCAGCAAGGACTCATCACCCGACAGATGCGCCATAATGCGCAGCTCAATTTGTGAGTAGTCCGCCGCCACCATCACGCAGCCATCTTCGGGAATAAAGGCCTGGCGTATGCGCCTGCCCTCAGCATTTCGAACCGGTATGTTTTGCAGATTCGGATCCGTCGAAGACAAGCGCCCGGTAGCCGCCACCGCCTGCTGGTAAGAGGTGTGTACACGCCCGGTTTTATTATCCATCAACAAAGGCAGCTTGTCGGTATAGGTAGATTTCAACTTGCTCAAGCCACGATATTTTAAAATCAGGCTCGGCAGTTCATGGCCCTCATCGGCCAGCTCTTGCAGCACGTCCTCTGCGGTAGAGGGCTGGCCCTTGGGAGTTTTGCGAATCACCGGAATGTCCTGCTCTTCAAACAGAATCACTTGTAATTGCTTGGGCGAGCCAAGGTTGAAGGCCCTGCCTGCCACCGCGTGGGCGGCTTCTTCCGCCTGGCGCATGCCATCTTCCAGCTCGTGGCTTTGCTGTGCCAGCATGGCTGCGTCAACCTTCACACCATTACGCTCTATTTTGGCCAGCACGTTCAGCAGTGGGACTTCGACATCTTGATAGATGCGCTTCAAATGCTCCGAGCCCTGCAGCTGCCCCCATAGAGCGCGATGCAAGCGCAGGGTGATGTCCGCATCTTCCGCCGCATAGGGCGCAGCCTGTTCTAGGTCTAGTTCGTTAAACTTTTTCTGCTTGGCGCCCTTGCCGGCAATATCTTCGAAGTGAATCGTTTCTACATCTAAATAATATTTCGCAAGGGCATCCATATTGTGACGGCTAGCTACCGAATTCAGGCTATAAGAGGCCAACATGGTATCGTGGGAAATGCCCTGAAGTTCGATGCCATAATTGGCCAGAACATGCTTGTCGTACTTTAAGTTTTGCCCCACTTTCAGCCTATCCGCATTCTCTAGCAGGGGCTTCATTTGCGCCAATACCGCGTCGCGGCCCAGCTGATCTGGCGCACCCAAATAGTCATGGGCTAGGGGCACATAGGCGGCTTTGTTGTTTTCCACCGCAAAGGACAGACCTACAATTTCCGCCTGCATATAGTTCAGGCTGGTGGTTTCCGTATCAAAGGCAAACAGTTCAAATTGCTGTAAGCGCTCTAACCACCAATCCAAACGCTCTTGCGTCAGCACCGTCTCGTACATGGGCGCGAGGCGCTCTGCTGCGACAAAGGTTTCCGCACCTTCCACTGCACTATCACTAGATGTGGGTGAGCTACCCGTGCTGGCCGAGGCGCTAGTAGTTGCAGC
>Ga0105356_10003586_pt1 | contig 15233 bp, 10 predicted proteins | sample GOMGulsemesocosm_3_FD_83502 | JGI IMG/M metagenome (GOLD analysis project Ga0105356, IMG submission 83502) | Methane-oxidizing microbial communities from mesocosms in the Gulf of Mexico - GOM9D Gulf of Mexico | ecosystem: Environmental > Aquatic > Marine > Cold seeps | place: Gulf of Mexico...
TCAGGAGCTTCGTGTTTGCTCAAGTAGTTATCACTTAATGATTGGTGTACGAATCCTACGAATCCATTACCTTCACTATCTACATCGCTTTTAACTTTCCAGTTGTCCTCTTCCATTCGCTCACTTAATACTAAATGCATTTTAAAGTTAGGGAATTGCTTCTCTAAAGCTTCAAAGTAGTGCAAGTAGAATAACTCTCGTTTAGAACGACCTCCGTACCAGTAAGATACTTTACGTCCTGTTTTCATTGTATGGAACAATTCATATAAGTGAGAACGCATTGGTGCCATACCAGCTCCACCACCTACATACACCATCTCTGCATCAGATTCATTGATAAAGAATTCACCGTAAGGTCCTGAAATAGTAACTTCATCACCAATTTTCCTAGAGAAAATATAAGAAGAAGCAATACCAGGGTTAACGTCCATCCAGCCACCTTTCACTCTATCAAAAGGAGGACAAGCAATACGAACATTCAACATAATATTACGTCCCTCTGCTGGGTAAGAAGCCATAGAATACGCTCTTTCAATCGTTTCTCCATTTTTCATTACCATTGGCCAAAGACCAAATTTATCCCATTCTTCTTGGAATTTTGTAGGTTCACCAGGATGATCTTGAGGATGTGCCTCAATATCCATATCCGTAAACTTTACTTCCGTTTTAGGAATTTCAATTTGGATGTACCCACCCGCTTTGTAATTCATATCTTCTGGAATCTCAACTACAAATTCTTTAATAAATGATGCAACATTGTAGTTAGAAACTACTTTTGCTTTCCATTTCTTAATTCCAAAAATTTCTTCAGGAATTGTAATTTCCATATCACTTTTCACCTTCACCTGACATCCTAAACGAACTCCAGCTGCCAACTCTTTACGAGTAAAGTGAGGGGTTTCTGTAGGCAATGCTTCTCCACCTCCAGAAAGAACGTGACATTCACATTGCACACAAGTACCTCCACCACCACAAGCTGATGGTAAAAATATTTTTTCGTTACCAAGAGTTCCTAATAAAGAACTACCTGTTTCAACTTCAATTGTTTTTTCTCCGTTAATTGTAATCTTAACTTTCCCTGACGGAAGTAATTTTGCCTTAGCAACCAATAAAACAGCTGTTAAGATTAAAATCAAAACTAAAAATACAACAATACTTACTACTATAGTCATCTATCTAATCTTAGTTGTTTATAATTTAATTCCTGAGAAACTCAAGAACCCTATTGCCATTAATCCTGTAATAATAAAGGTAATCCCTAGTCCTTTTAACGGTGCTGGGACATTAGAGTATGCAATTTTTTCACGAATTGCTGCAATTGCTAAAATTGCTAAGAACCAACCGATTCCTGACCCTAACCCATATACTGCAGATTCTCCAACATTGAAGAAATCTTTTTGTTGCATAAATAAAGAACCTCCTAGAATTGCACAGTTCACAGCAATCAATGGTAAGAAGATACCCAATGCTCCGTACAATGCCGGTGCAAAACGTTCTACGACCATCTCTACCAATTGTACCATAGAAGCAATTACTGCAATGAACATAATAAAGCTTAAAAAGCTCAAATCAATATCTGCATATTCAGCTCCTAACCAAGACAAAGCTCCTGCTTTCAACAAATAAGTATCTAACAAGTAATTTACAGGTACGGTAACTACCAATACAAAAATTACTGCTGCTCCTAAACCTACCGCTGTTTTTACAGTTTTTGATACTGCTAAGTAAGAACACATTCCTAAGAAATATGCAAATACCATATTTTCAATAAATATACTTTTTACAAAAATGTTAATATAATCCATGTTGTATATTTTTTAATTTTCTATTAATTTTCTGTTTCTAGAACGTTGTACCCAGATAATCAATCCTACAACAATCAATGCCATTGGTGACAACAACATAAACCCGTTGTTTTCATACCCCATTGCATACAATCCTGTAGAGTCAACAATGTCTTTTGCTTTGTGACCCAAAATTTCAAATCCGAATAATTTTCCAGATCCTAACAATTCTCTAAAGAATGCTATTAATATTAGAATAAAAGCATAACCTGCTCCGTTTCCAACACCATCTAAGAAAGACTTCCAGGGGCCATTTGCCAAGGCGAAAGCCTCCAAACGTCCCATTACAATACAGTTTGTTATAATCAAACCAACAAATACAGATAGTTCTTTACTAACATCATAGGCATATGCCTTTAAAACTTGATCTACCAAAATCACCAAAGAAGCAACAATCAACAGCTGAACGATGATACGAATACGACTTGGAATTAGGTTACGAATTAAAGATACAATTACGTTACTCGCTATTACCACGAATAATACTGCGATAGACATAACCAAGGCAGGTTTCAATTGTACTGTAATTGCCAATGCAGAACAAATACCTAGTACTTGTACCGAAATTGGGTTGTTATCATTTAACGGATCAGATAATAACGCTCTATTTTTTTTAGAAAACAATGCTTCTTTTTCTTCTGCCATGATTAATTATTTTTAAAATATGGTAAATAACGAGCCAATCTTTCTTGTAACATGTCTGATACACCATCAGAAGTAATTGTCCCTCCTGAAATTCCATCTACACCATGATCATCACCAGTTTTTGCTCCACCTTTTATTACTTTTACAGAAACGAAATTGTTTCCTTCAAAACCTGCAGTTGCATCTTTTAATAAAGACTTCCCAGCAAACTGAGCTTGGAACCAATCTGTAGTGATCTCTGCACCCAAACCAGGAGTTTCTCCTTTGTGATCAAAGTTTGCACCGATAATTGTGTTCTTATCACCATCCAAGGCAACATATCCCCAGATTGCATCCCAAAGACCTGCACCGTATAAAGGAATTACGTAAAATGTTTTCCCATCCTTTTCTGCTACGTATAAAGGAAAACGTTGTGCTTCTCCTTTTTTCACTTCTTTCTTTAGGCTCAATGCAAAAGCATCTGAATCTGCATCCACAGTTCCGTCTGCTTTCAAAGCCAATTGTTGTTTGATGTATTTGCCAAAACTTACGTCAGCTTCATCTCTTGATACCTCTACACCAATTGTAGAAAGTATCTTTTGCATTTTTTCTGCTTTTACGTTTTTCTCTTGCAAAGGTTTTAATGTTTCAGCTGTAAAAGCTAAAACACCTGCAATAATAGTCACCATAATGATTGCAAAAATAAATGTATATGCGTTGCTATTTTTATCCATTTCTTATGCTGTTTCTAAGTTGTTTTTTTGGCGTTTCTTACGTCGTTTTATATTTCCTTCAATCACATAATGATCGATAGTCGGAGCAAAAACATTCATTAATAAAATAGCCATCATCATTCCTTCTGGGTATGCTCCGTTGAATACACGAATCATAATCGCCAAGAAACCGATTAAAAAACCGTAAATCCACTTTCCCTTGTCTGTTTGAGCCGCTGATACAGGATCTGTAGCCATAAACACAACACCAAAAGCAAATCCTCCTACCAATAAGTGTTGCCACCATGGGAAGTCCATCAAAGTATTTATTCCAAGTGCATTGAAAATCAATCCCATCACAGCTGCACCAAGTACAGAAGACAACATAATTCTCCAACTCGCAATTCCTGTAAACAACAAAAATGCAGCTCCAATTAATATCATCAATACGGATGTTTCACCAACTGAACCAGGGATATATCCTAAAAACATATCTAAAACTGAGTAACCAGCTTCCTTTCCAGCTGCCAAAGAGCCTAAAATTGTTTCTCCTGAGATAGCATCTACTGTAGATGCATCAGCAACCCAAACTTTATCTCCAGACATACTAGGTGCATATGAAAAGAATGCAAAAGCACGTGCTACCAAAGCTGGATTTAAAATATTCATTCCAGTTCCTCCAAAAGCTTCTTTACCAATTAAAACTGCAAATGCTACAGACACCCCTAACATCCACAATGGTAAATCGATTGGCATAATTAAAGGAATTAACATTCCTGAAACCAAATACCCTTCATTTATTTCGTGACCTCTAAAAATCCCGAAAGCAAACTCAATCCCCAAACCAACACCGTAAGAAACGGCTACCATTGGTAAAAACTTAATAGAACCGTAGATTAAATAATCTACAAAAGTTCCTGCTTCACCTAATTGAGAAAAATGTTGAAAACCTACGTTCCACATTCCAAAGATCAATGCTGGTACCAATGCTAGTACTACAGTAATCATCACTCTCTTTAAGTCTACACCATCTCTAATATGAGCTCCATGTTTTGTAGTATGATTTGGCACGAATAACAACGTATCAAAAGCATTAAAACCTGGTGCTAATTTTTCTAACTTACCGCCTTTATCAAAAAGAGGTTTGTATTTATCGAATGTATTTCTAATAAATTTCATTATCCTACTTCGTTTATCATTAAGTCTAATCCTTCTCTAATAATCTGTTGTGCTTCAATTTTAGAAGAACTCGTATAATCTATCAAAGCAAAATCTTCAGGGGCTACTTCGTAGATCCCTAAATTTTCCATCTTTTCAATATCATTTGCTATTATAGCTTTTAGCAATTGCATAGGAAAAATATCTAAAGGCATTACCTTTTCCATTTCACCTGTTACTACCAAAGCACGTTCTTCACCATTTAAATTGGTATTTAAAACGTATTCTTTATTTGGAGACAACCATGAAAAAGAAGTTCTAGATGCACTGTGTATTTTACCTCCTACAAAAGGAAACCACCCTAGCATTCTATGCACATTTCCTTCTGGAATTACAGATATTATATTATCGTAAAACCCTAAGAAATCTTCTATCGAAGCTGCCTTAGATCCAGTAAGAACATTTCCTGAAATTATTCTTGTATTCTCTGTATTAATTTTTCCTTTTAACAGACTATCTAAACCTTGACCTAAGGTAACCTGATAATATTGAGGAGCATTCACCTCAGAACCAGCCAATGCTAAAACTCTATTTGCTCTGTATTCTCCAGTTAAGAAAAGGTTCCCGATGATAGCAACATCTTGTGCGTTTACCGTCCAAACTTTTTCTCCTTGATTGATGGGATCAACTTTAGAAATCTGAACACCAACGTTTCCTGCAGGGTGTTTACCAGTTATATTTAAAATTTCTGCATTTTCTACTTTGTTAAAGAAAGAAGTAGACTCGTTTACAGAAAGATAAACTTTACCGGCAGTCAACTTAGAAAGCGCATCAACACCTGCTTGAAAAGCAGCTTTTTGATCTTTTAAAGCGAAAGCATAATTTGGTGACAAAGGAGCTGTATCAAAAGACGAAATAAAAATTGCTTTTGCCTCATCAGTTGGATTTGCAATTACATCGTAAGGACGTTGGTTTACAAATCCCCAACAACCACTTTCTAATATTTTAGAAAGCACTTGTTCTTTAGAAAGACTTTTTACAGCTGCTTTTCCAAAATTTTTGAATTCATCCTTAGCGTTAGACTTGATAACTATTGCTAGAATTTTTCTTTTTGCTCCCCTCTTGATTTCAGTTACAGTACCACTTACTGGTGATGTAAATTTAATCTGTTCGTTTGATTTTGAATAAAACAAAACATCCCCAACAGACACCTCAGCATTGACTTTTACAGCCATTTTAGGTGTTATTCCATGAAAATCTTTTGGTTGTATTGCAAAAATTCCAGAACGAGGAGTTGCAGAAATAGTTTCTTCTGCCTTACCTTTAAGCTTAATGGTTAAGCCTTTTTTTATTCGAATGTCTTGTGACATATATAGAATTTAAATTAATCTGTTTTAAAACGTTGCAAATTTAAAAATTTTGAAATTTTTATACACCTATTAAGTGGCTTTATATTGATACACTTCATTATTTATATTTATTCTAAATAATGTTTTAGACATTCTTTTAATATGTCTTTATTGACTAACTATTTTTTAACAAAAAAAAGGAATCTTTACGATTTACACAAAAAACAAGAAAAACGCCACGTGTATTGCAATCTCTTTTTGTTAAAATTCACACAAATCTTCTTACAAACTCATTTCAAAACGAAACGATTCAACAATATTTGTACATTTACATTACTACAAAAACCACTTTATGTCTTGTAAAAAGTATTTTTTAATAATTATTAGCCTCTATTTACACCAACAAACGATGGCTCAAAATTTTACAGCAAGTTTTATTAAAAGCGTACTCCTTAAAACCAATTCATCAGAAACCTACAACCCCATCATTCCATTAGGTGAAACTCTTTCTATTTCATTTGATGACTTGGAAGCCAATCAAAAAAACTATTATTATACTGTCGAACACTGCTCTTACAACTGGAAAGTCTCAAACATAAATACCACCGAATACATTGATGGCTATTCAAATTATGAAATTCAAGATTTCAAAAACTCCTTTAATACTTTACAAGACTACACACATCATTATTTTCAGTTCCCTAATGAAAACACAAAAATTAAAATAAGTGGAAATTACCTACTTACTGTATTAAATGATGACGATGAAATATGTATCCAACGTCGCTTTGTTGTTTATGAATCTCTCGTTAACATCAGTGCTAGAAAAATACGTGATAGAAATCTAAAAAACATCAACAAGAAACAAGTGATTCAATTTTCTATATTTCACCCCGACCTAAAAATAAACAATCCAAGTAAAGAATTGAAAGTTTGCATTTTACAAAATAACGATTGGAATTTTTCAAAGAAGGAAATCAAACCTCAATATTTCAAAAAAGATGAAATTGCCTACCAGTACAACCAAGAAACAAGTTTTTATGGCGGGAATGAGTTTTTAAATTTTGACACTAAAAATTTAACAGGATCAAATATCCATATTGCAAGAACAGCATTAGAAGATTTATATCACAGCTATCTATACCCCAATACTCCAAGATATGCTTTACCCTATACTTATTTCCCTGACATAAATGGTGGGTTTACTATTCGAACTTTAAATGGTTCTGACAATGCTACGGAAAGTGATTACACCTGGGTACATTTCGTACTCGAAACAAATGCTGACACCCCTCTTGAAAGCACATATATTTATGGAGCTTTTAACAATTATGCTGTAAATACTGAAAATGAACTTGTTTATAATGAAAACACACAGTTTCTTGAAGGAAATTTATTATTAAAACAAGGTTTTTATAACTATATTTATGCAACAAAAAATGAGGACGGACTTATAGAAAAACGTAGAATAGGAGGTTCTTTTTATGAAACAGAAAACAAATACACCGTCCTAGCGTACTACAAACCTTTCGGAAACAGAATTGGAAAGATCATTGCCGTGAGTAATATAAATACTAATTAAACCATATTCTTACTTATATGAACTAGTAACAAAACTAGAAAAGAGCTTAATCTCAATCTACTCTGCTTACTTAAATAAATTGTCAATATGTTTTTAAAAATCTAAAAATAAACAATCTTAAAATCCCTCAATTTTACTTATATTTGAAACACAACCAAACCAAACACTGTGATTCAAAAAATAACCAAAGGGATTAGGATCTCTGTTCATACTAATTATGAGGGGAGACATTATCGGAACGAAACCGTACTCTACGCGTTTAGTTATTTCATTACTATCGAAAATCAAAGTAATGATATTGTGCAATTGCTATCAAGGCAATGGGAAATATTCGATTCTTTAAACGATAAAGAAACTGTAATTGGCGACGGCGTTGTCGGTCAAATACCAATTTTAGAACCTAAAGAAAAATACACTTACAGGTCTAATTGTTTTTTAGATTCGTCTATTGGAGCCATGAGAGGCTATTTTAATATGATTAATTTTTCCTCTAAAAGACATTTTAAAGTTCATATTCCAACATTTCAACTTATTGTAAGTGATGTTCTGAATTGATCATTTGCCTTGTTTTTTTAACTAAAAACTATTGTCCAAACGGCTAAAACAGTTGTGATTTTAACCGCAACACACGCAAAGTACACAAAAGAAAAATAGCACCTTTTATATGTAATTCACTCATTCCGGAATAAAAAAGACATTGCGTTTTAAGTGAAACTAAAAATAATGGTATAATGTTCACCAAATAAACATCAAAAAATCAAGTTTATTTATTCACCCAATCAAGTTGAATACAAGTTTCAATAGAGAGATACCATTGGCTAAATCAAAACATTAACAGGAAGACTTACTTAGAAGTTCAATTTCTACGATTGAAATAAAACAGCTTATCATTTTGTTGCACTATGCATTGATTGCAATTAGACCCATGCACAAACTGATAAGCTTTTTCTAATGAAAACCCTTTCTTATCCACTTCAAAAACAGCATCTACATTCACATGTCCTTTTGGACACCTTCGGATAATTCTGAAACGTTCGTTTATGGATTTATTTATCTCGAACCAGGCACCACTCCCAATGCCCCCCAACCATTGTGAATACTTCGGATTGTAAGCTGAGAAATCAGGCTCTAATGTCCCTATGTCATTCACTACTTGAGGAACTTTATTAAAAAAACATTGCAAATGTTCTTTTGATATTGATGTGTTTGTATATCTTTTAATTTCTTGTTTATAAACTTCAAAAACAGCATCAGAAGTCTTTCCTTTTAAAACATTCACAATTGGACTTGGAGTAAAACATTTTGAAATCTTCAATCGCCTCTCTACATGTCTATTTGTCGTAGAAGCAATAAGTGTATCTGTAACAAAGCGTGCGCAATTGGTACCTTTTTTCGCAAATGCCCTGTACGGTATTTCAATTCTATTTTGTAATCCCTCAATAAAACGAACCGCTTTTGAGTATTTTATTTCTGTATTTACAGAAACAAGCATTCTACCACTTCCATGTGTTATTTCAGGGTTCTTTTCTAAATAAAGTAATATTTCAGATAAGTTAGCGATCGTACTTCCTTCAATTTTAGCTTCAAAAGGAATAGCTACTTCACAATCCGTTTTTTCACTACGAACTCTACCAAAACCACTTGAAGTCACATACCTCCCAAAATCATAATAATTAATTTTATTTGTTTTTCCTGAGATCAACAACAATGCAGCGTGCCCAGCCTGAACGGCATGTTTTCCTCCTATTCCAAATAAAGGCCAAATTTTACTAACAAGCTCTCCTTCTGCTGGTCGTACAATTGTATCAGGATAAGCTATAATAACAACAACTCCCGAATTATTCATTTATTTCAATTTCATTTAGTTCACTATGAAAGTTACTTTTCACAAAACTTGCTTTCAAAGTGTCTTTATAATACATATCTAACTTTCCTTCCTTTTTTAATATCGAAGTAACACTTACAGTTTCTACATAAGAACGCTTCATTTTCACAGCTGTTTCTGGTGTTCCTTTCGTAGCATCTTCATGAAAATTGAAAACATCAGTTTGCGTATACCTTGACTTTTTAGAGGTCCATTCTGCAAACCACAATTCTCTTTCTTTCTTCATTTCTGCAGTATACAATGTAGATGAAGACCAAATTCTCGGATTTGTATCCAAATTCCTAAAATGCTTTGCTTCACCATCCCACACCAACTCAAACAATTGCAAAGAATTAGCCCAATCGACAATAATCAAAGTAAAAGGTTCTACATTTTCCAAATCAAAGTTTTTTATAAATGGAACTATTTCTATTGCTTTCAATATTTCTTTAACCACAAGTCCTCTACTAAACTTATACCCACCAACATGAGTATGTTTTACAAAGCCACCATTTAACAAACATGCCAAACGGTTTGTGTCAGAAATAGAAATCCAAGTCCCCCCTGCTTTCTTGTCTTTAGGATACAACATCTGCACCCCATCTTCGATATACATTTTTGGAAATATAGTTTCCCTTCCTACTTGCTCATCTCTATTGGATGTAAATATAAAATCACCATTTATTAAAGGCAAAAACGTTACTGTACACATAGATAATTCTAAAATAATTGATTATTAATTTTTCAAAAGCAATTAGTCTCTTTATTTTGAAAACCTTTACAAATACTAGTCAAAAATAACAAATTTGTTGAGAATTGAAATTTCTATTTCATAAATAATCACTCCGTCATATATATCTTGCTACATCTCACATCACTCCTATCTTTGCTATTAACCACATATACAACTGGATTGAAGAATATAGTACCAAAATACAACCTTCCTAAGAAATCAACAATCAATATTTTACAAATCTTATTCGATATTCGCAAATCCTAAGTACCTTTGCCACCTTTAGCTAAAGACCAAAGTAAACTTTTGAAAAACCTAAATGAATGCAAAGAGTACAAGCTCGCTTTACTGTAACGGACTCTGACCTATTTAAATCACAAATTTTAAATTGGGCACAGCAATTCGAGTCTGTTGTTTGGCTAGACTCTAACAAGCATCATGAAAAATATTCTCAACATGAAGGTATTTTAGCTATTGGAGCAAACAACACTCTTAAAACCTCACCTTCCAATGCTTTTGAGCAACTGAAAGAATTTCAAACAACTATTCAAGATTATCTTTTTGGGTTTTTAAGCTATGATTTAAAAAATGACATCGAGAATTTAACCTCGAAAAATCATGATGAATTGAATTTTCCTGACTTGTATTTTTTTCAACCTCAAAAAATAATTTTTATTTCAGGAAACACTATTACATTTGAATATCTTTCTGATTTTGAAAAAGATTTTGAAAGTGATTTTTTACAAATCATCAATTACAGCACAAAAATCACATCTCAAGAAAACAAGAATATCAATATCAAATTAAGGATTCATAAAGATGCTTATATTGAGAAAGTAAAAACTATCTTAGAACATATACATAGAGGTGACTTGTATGAGGCCAATTTCTGTCAAGAGTTTTATTCGGAAAACAGTACAATCAATCCTATTCGAGTATACAAAGATTTAAATGCCATTTCAGAACCTCCTTTTGCTACATTTTTAAAATTCGACAATAAATACCTTTTATCAGCTTCTCCAGAACGTTACCTAAAAAAGACTGGTGATAAAATAATATCTCAACCTATAAAAGGAACAGCCAAACGGTCTCGGTCTATAAAAGAAGATATGGTACTAAAGGAAAAACTTGAAAACGATCCTAAAGAGAGAGCAGAAAATATTATGATTGTTGATTTGGTTCGAAACGATTTATCTAGACTTGCCATAAGAGGAAGTGTTCAAGTTGAGGAACTTTGCAAGGTCCATAGTTTTAGACAAGTACATCAAATGATTTCTACGGTAAGTTCCAAAACAGATATTGCCATGCACCCTGTAGATATTATTAAAAACACTTATCCTATGGGAAGCATGACAGGAGCTCCGAAGCTTGCAGCTATGAAAATCATAGAATCTGAAGAGGAGACAAAAAGAGGTTTGTATTCCGGAGCTGTCGGGTATTTCACCCCTGAAGGGAATTTTGATTTCAACGTTGTTATTAGAAGTATCCTTTATAATGAAGATAAAAAATATGTTTCTTTTTCTGTAGGAAGTGCGATCACCTCATTATCGATACCTGAAATAGAATTGGAAGAATGCTTGCTAAAAGCGAAAGCAATGCGAGAAGTTTTAATTGCAACAAAGTAATTACAATAAGTTTGAAATCCATAAAAAATTAAATTGAATTCTTTATTAAAAATTTTAATTAAATTGCCTGAATTTATTTTTGCAAAATGTTTCAGGAAACAACTATTTTTAATTAATCTTTTATTATTTCTTTCTAAGATTTAAATTGATTACCCCCTACAATAATAGATTTCCCTGTGTTGAGTTTATTACAAGAACAGAATCACCTTTGTTTTGCCCCCTATAAAACAAGAGTAATCTTTTAAATTTTAGATATAAATATTTTTTATTCGTAAACACAGTACTTAGATCAAATCTCTAAAAATATTTTATGCGGCTTCCATTTTACATGATTTTGTGTTTTATTTTCTTTCTTAAATCATCGGTTACTCTTTCACAAAACTCAAATGAGTATAAATTAGAATACCTTGACATTTCTACGGGTTTGTTGAACAACTATGTCACTAAAATCGAAACGGACAATCAGGGCATCAAATGGTTTGCATGTGCTGGAGGCATCAATTCATATGATGGAAATACTTTTACAAAGTACAAACCTACAGAGAGGTATGTTCATTTAAAAAAAAGCATAGAAACCTTATTCAAAGATAGTACTGGAAAAATGTGGATAGGCGCTAAGAATAGTGGCGTTTCTTGTTACGATCCAATTTTGGACCAATTCATTAATATCAATGACAAATTCAAATTAGACACAAATTTGTCAGCCATTCAAACCACCGCAATAACCGAGGATAGTGAAGGAAATATCTGGATTGCAACTTTAGGGAATGGTCTTTATATGCTTTCGGGAAAAGACCAATATTTGGTAAAGCCTTTCCTTTCTCAATATGACGTTATGGATCTTGCTAAAGATTCTTCAGGTAATATCTGGATTGCCGCAACCAATCATCTTTTTAAATATGATTTTTCAGAAAAAAGAATAATAGAAATACCTGTATCCATTGGAAAAGTCATGGGTGTTTTTTTTGACAAAACAAACAACACCCTATTAATTGGAACGGGAAAAGGTCTGTTTCAACTAGATATTGACAGCAACAATATCTTTGAACTTCCAGCAAGTATTGCCGCGGGTCTTAAAGGAATAAACATCATTAACGAAGACAATAAAGGAAGACTCTGGGTTGGATCCTGGACGCAGGGACTTTATATTAGTAATGAAAGTCGCACACAGTTTCATAAATTCTCTCTTCTTCCTCCTCATATAAACAACAGCAATTATGAAACTATTCTAGATATACAAATGGATGAGAAACATGATCTAATATGGATAGCTACAGGGTTTGGAGGAGTTGTAAAAATGAGTCCTAACAATACTATAAAGCATTCTGCTAATTCATTTAAAAAAAGAATTGGCCTTCCAGATAACAATATTCAATCCATCACAAAAGACAAATTAGGTGGATTGTGGTGTGGAACGTGGGGAGGAGGAATTGGATATTCATTAGATGGCAACAACTTCTTTCAACTTTCAAGTATTTCGGATGTAAAGGTTTCCTGTTTTTTTGAAATTAGAAATTCCATGATTGTTGGCACCAAAACCGGAATCTACGTCTTCGACCTACAAAACCCATCAAAAACACCTCTCTTACACACCCACAAAGAACTCAAGATAAAAGACATCTATATAGATAGTTCTGAGCGTTTGTGGCTTGGCACACAGCAAAACGGATTGTTGCTTTTTGATTATAAAACAGATGAATTTTTAAAGAAAGGAGTTCGAGTTGGAGGAAACATAAATGCTCCCAATAATTTAAATAGTGAACGTATCAGTAAAATTGGTGAAGACGCAAAAGGAAAACTCTGGATAGCTACCTACAATGGCTTGTACTCTTTTGTAGATAAAGATTCGACATTTGTTCGACAGGATACAAAAAGTACAATCCCTTTTCCTAGCGTAATTATGCAAACTCTTTTTACCAAAGACAAGGATACTTTATGGATTGGTGTTCCTGGTGGTTTGATTAAAGTTTTAAACGATGTAGAAAATTTTGAATTGTTAGCAACTTACAATATAAAAACTGGGCTTAAAAATGAATATGTCACAGGAATCACTATGGACATTCAAAGGAATATTTGGTTGAGTACGGCAACAGGAATTACAACTCTAAGACGTGAAAAAAATGTGATTTTCAATTTAATAGAAAATGAGAAACATCCTTATTCTATAAATATAAATGCCGTTCATAATGATGGCAATCTTTTATATTTTGGAAGTTCAAATGGTCTTTTTACTTTCAATCCATTGCGAGTAAAATTACAGGAAAAACCTCCTAATATTATTTTTACAGCTTTACAAATAGACAATAAGAAGGTTCAAGTTGGGGAAAAAATCAATGGAAAGGTCATCTTAAATAAAAGTATTGGATATACAAAAAAAATAGAATTGTCGCACTTAGAATCTGTCGCCACGCTCAGTTTTACTGCAACAGATTTCCTTGGAAATAGAAACCTCAACTATTACTACCGATTGGTGGGTCTTCAAAATGAATGGATTCACAATGGAAATAAAGGTGAGATTAGTTTTATAGGTCTTAACTCAGGAGAATACACCTTGGAGTTGAAAAGCACGAGAGATCAAGTGAACTTTAGTAAAATAAAGCAAATGAAATTACATGTTTCTCCTCCCTATTGGAAATCAGATCTTGCTTATTTCCTATATGTCTTATTGATTTTTTCCATTATATTTCTCATAAATCGAATAACCGTAAATCGCACTCGATTGCTAGCCAAATTTGAAATGGTGAAAATGAGCAGAAAAAAAGATCAAGAACTCAATGAAGCAAAGTTGAGATTCTTTACTAATATTACTCACGAATTTCGCACTCCACTTACTTTAATTTTAAGCCCTTTATCGGAAATACTAGGAGACCCCAATCTTAAAGAAAATTTAAGAGAACGTTTGAATTATATTGACAAAAATGCCAAACGATTGTTGAAGTTAATCAATCAGCTTATTGATTTTAGAAAAGCGGAACACAACTCGCTCCAATTGCAAGTAGTCTCTAAGAAACTTGTTCCGTTCCTAGAAGAAATTTTTATTTCCTTTCATGAATATGCCAAGTCTAAAAACATCAACTTTACTTTTAAAGCTCCTGAGAATGACATCATGCTAACTTTTGATAGAGAAAAAATGGAAACTGTTATCTTTAATCTAATCTCAAACGCTTTCAAATTCACCCCTCATAGAGGGCAAATTAAAGTTTCATTGTATACCCAACAAAAGTTTTGCATAATTTGTATAAAAGATAGCGGAAAAGGGATCTCAAAGAAAAACCAAAAAAGAATTTTCAGTCGATTTTTCCAAATTCAAGATGAAGACCCGACCAAGTATGAAGGTTCTGGCATTGGCTTGTCTTTATCTGAAAAAATTGTAAATCTACATCAAGGTCAAATATTTGTAAAAAGCAAATTGGAAAAAGGCTCTGAATTTGAAGTTCGCATTCCACTGGGTTCAGGTCATTTTAATAAAAATGATTTTAAGAATTCTGAATATTTGCAACAACACACCTCTGAAATTGAGAAATTTATTAAACCTGATAATTCTCACAAATCAAAAACAGCACAAAAAAAACAACTTGAAACATTACTTATCATTGATGATAATATTGATATTAGAAACTATTTAGAAACACTATTTAAGTTAGACTATAAAATATTGATAGCCAAAGACGGCAAAGAAGGTAAAGAAATTGCTGAGAAATATATACCAGACATCATTATTTGTGATGTAATGATGCCTGA
>Ga0105356_10003587_pt1 | contig 15232 bp, 5 predicted proteins | sample GOMGulsemesocosm_3_FD_83502 | JGI IMG/M metagenome (GOLD analysis project Ga0105356, IMG submission 83502) | Methane-oxidizing microbial communities from mesocosms in the Gulf of Mexico - GOM9D Gulf of Mexico | ecosystem: Environmental > Aquatic > Marine > Cold seeps | place: Gulf of Mexico...
TTAGATTCGTAATAGATATTATTCTGGACTTTAGAACCATAATCGGCTTCTTCATCAGCATAAGATGCAAAGCGAATAGATTCTCTAGAACTACAATCTACCATCATCTTATTGACGATATGATTGAAACCTTTATGGACAATACCAGAGACATTAGCCATATAAATAATATTGTTTTCAAACGTTGTCCCACGTTGCCAATCGTCGGTTCTCATAACACCTGAGGCATGACTTGTAATATGATGGGCATAATTATTTCTCATAATGTTTCCTTCTCCGGCACCCGAAACATTTAGGGCTGAACCATCAGCAAGTTGTTCTAGAGCTCTGTATACCTCATTGTTTTCAACGATGTTATTTTTAGCGTGTAAAAACGGAGTGTGTTTTTCCCAGAAAGTTCCTTCTTTGGCAATGGCTTTATCAATTTCATTCCAACGAATAGTTTTTGAACCTTCGTCAAAATCGATGTCTCTTTTTTGTAAAATAGGAACTCTAATACCACAAATACCAACAGCTTTACGTGGGACATGGTGAATTAAATTATTCGAAACTTTGTTACTTCCACTTTGCCATATAAATATAGCTGCGCCCATTTTCATAACAGTACCAACATGATGAATCACATTATTGGTGATGGTATTGTTTTTATTGACGTCTTTGGTTCCAGGGCCATAACCACATAGCAGAATTCCCATATGGCCCACAAAATCGATCATGTTATTTTTAATACTGATATTTTGTGCGTGTAAATCTAATCTTATTGCTGATCCACCGCTATTTGTAAATCGGCATTCGGTGACTTCACAGTCTTCTGCACCTCTAAAACGAACCATAGCATTTCCGCGATCAAATTTATCCCAGTCATGTTGAATGCCCCATCCTTTGTGGCCTTTCCACCAGGAGTCTCGCTCTCCATGTTGGAATGTAAGCCCTTTAAAAACCAAATTTTTTGTTGGAATATCTGTAGCGCCTTCGTAATCTACTTTACCTTCAATTCTGAAATATTCCTTAAGTTTTGGAGCTACAATATTATTAGAGGGTTTAGCGTCCACGGGCCAGTAATAAATTTTGCGTTCCTGAGTATTTAATACCCATTGTCCTGGCGTATCTAAATGGTCAATTACATTTTCTACCCAAGGTTTGGTATGTGATTTCTTAGCTGCTGGTGGTGCATTTGCCTCTAAAACAGTCCAGGCTTCCCCTTTGTCTTCGTCTACCGATGCTAAGGTTAACATGTTCATGGTCCAAGGTACGGGTGCGAATCCGACTTCTATATCCTCTAAATTAGGCCATGATTTTAATATGGGTTCACCTTCTAAATCTAATTTCCGAAGTAAATAACGATCCTCATCATGGAGCACATTCATACTCTTTGCACCTATATAGTCAATATCTTTAAAATCAAAGCCTTCTTTTTTAGTCCTTGCTAATCTTTTATCTCCATCAAATAACGTATAAAAACGATCCATACCTTCAGGCATATTTGTAACCCAAACATTGCCCTTGGCGACTTCGGGAAGTGTTTTAGGAAATATTTTTAGTTTTTTCCAGCCTTTAATTTTAACCCCTGAAGAAATTATAGGTGTTTCATCTTTATAAGCTGCATAGGTTATTTTTGTGTCTTCTGCACCAGAATCTTCCAAGCCAAACACAATGGTTTTATCTAAAGTATGTGTGCCTTCTCTAAGGTATACATTGATGTTTGATTGTCGCTCTTGATTTGATAAACCTCTAATTGTATTTTTTGCCTGAGCAATGGATTTAAAAGGGGCATCAAATGTGCCTTCATTACTGTCATTTCCATGTGGAGAGACATAAAATTCTATGGCTTCATTTTGTTGATTTGCACAACTAAATGCAATTAGTGAGACTATTAGAATTGTGATTTTTTTCATTTAAAATTGATTGTCTGTAAATAGTAAGGTAAAACTATTTATAATAGCAAGACTGAATGTGTCTAGATATTACAAAAAGTATAACAAAAACAACATCGTACTTGTTAAGGTGGAGTTATGCATATAACATTAATGCCTTGTGCTTTTTTTATTATTAAGATATAACTGAATGTCAGTTCTAGTGATTTTCAATTTTCACTGCCAATGGTATTGAGAACCAATGTTACTGTACTTCTCGATACAGTTTTACTTTGTGTCACTCCATAAAACCACTCGAAGAGTCAAGTTCTCTTCAAAATATGCCCCAGCCAGGCATTAAAATAAAAAAGACTGCCCTTTCGGACAGCCTTTTCACTTCAAAAAACTAACTAACTAAATAAAATGTTTATTTTAAGGTCTTATCCAATTTTTTAAATCTAATTGGATATTCATTTGTAATTCCGAAACTATTAATAGAAACATCAAAGGGTTTGAAACCAGTTTTCTTCAATAGGTTTTTATTTTTTATTCTGTAATCTTGATTCTCAATATCTGCAAATTTAGGGTCCATAATCACCCCGTTGGCTTCGATGCCATTGCGTTGTTTTTCGGCTAAATCTTCTTTAGCTCCCGACCACCAATAATTGTTATAATCCATATTATATTCATATGGGATTGTTTTTGTACCCTCTCTATGTAAAAACATTTTACCACCCCATTTGAATACCGTATTTGGAATAAAGGAATCAGAATCACTATACATTATGTTCTTTACGATATCAGATTCAGGAACAAAAAATTGCTGTGGATAGGCTCTAAAATGAATCCCTTTTGCACAATTGATTAAGATGTTATTTTCTATAGTATTAACCCCTTTATGAATGATTCCTATTTTAGCGACTTTGTCCAAAATATTATTTCGCATGGTAGTACCATCTTGCCAATCGTCGTTTCTCATTCCTACATAAGGAATGTCGTATAAATAATTATGCTCAATGATATTACCTATACCCGCACCAGAGACATTAATACTTGAGCCATCACTTAATTTAAGCATGGTTCTTTCGATCCTATTGTGAGCAACTCTATTATTCCTGGCATGCAAATAAGGAGCATAGCGTTGTTGGGCTTCTAAAGTACTATCAATTGTTTTTTCGATGTCATACCAACGGATAGTTCGAGAGGCTTCGTCAAAATTATCATCGGGCTTCATTAAAATCTGACAGCGAACACCACAGAGTCCAATTGCTTTTCTTGGTACATCGTGAATATAATTGTGCGAAATCTCGTTTTCACCACTCTGCCAAGCGAAAATAGCATGACCATGCCATACAATTTGTCCGGTTTCAAACAAGATGTTATTGGTGATGGTATTATTTTTATTCACATCTTTAGTTCCAGGGCCATAGCCAGCTAATAAAATACCCATGTGACCAACATTATTGATCAAATTATTTTTAATAGTTATGTTTTGGGCATGTAAGTCTAAGCGAATGGCAGATCCGCCACTATTGGTGAAATGACATTCAGAAACCTCACAGTTTTCTGCGCCTCTAAAACGAAGCATAGCGTTGCCATAATCGAAAGTGTCCCAGTCGTGTTGGATACCCCAGCCTTTTCTGTTTTTATACCATACTGTTCTATCACCATGACTAAAGGTTAATCCTTTAAAATTGATGTTTTTGGCAGGAATATCTTTGGCTAAATCATATTGAATTTTTCCTTCTACCTTAAAATACTCCATTAATTTTGGAGCGACAATATTCTCTGAAGGTGTTCCATGTTTTGGCCAATAATAAATTTTTCTCGTTTTTGTGTTTACACACCATTCCCCAGGTTCATCTAAATAATCTATGATATTTTCAACCCATCCAAATCGATGTTTGCCACTAGAAAAAGGCAAAGCATTGGCTTCAAAAGCCATATATGCAATTTTATTCTCCATATCTACAGACTCCAATTGGATAATATTTAGGTTCCATGGTACGGGATTAAAAAATACTTCTACATCGGATAAATTATCCCAATCTTTAATTTGATCGGTGAATGAAAACATCCTTAAATGAATCCTGTCTTTATTATAATAAGTGTTCTGGCTATCAGCTCTGCGAATTTTTGTGTTTTTGGGCATTTGAAATTCGTCACTCTTTGCTCTGGTCAATCGTTCTTGACCATCATAGAGTGTTCTAAAGGATTTTAGATTGTCAGGCATATCAGCAACCCATAGATGTCCTAAAGAATTTTTAGGCATGCCTTCAATTTGTTCCGCTTTCTGCCATCCTGTTACGGCTTGGCCAGACGATATAATAACCTTATCTAGGTTATACGCTTCATAAGTAACCGTATATTTTGAAGGAGAGTCCTTTAATCCAAAAACAACGGTTTCATCAATAACATAGGTGCCTTCCATTAAATACACATGCACATCTTCAGTCAAACCCTTTGTTATCAGTGTTCTTACAGCTGATTTTGCTTTTTCAATAGTAAGAAAAGGCGTGGTTAGGCTACCGTTATTAGCGTCATTACCCGTAGGTGATACATAGAGATCATTAGCTAAAACGGGAACAATCATCACGAGTGAAATAATAATGCTCAATATAGTTTTGTGCTTCATTGTTTTGGAGGTTTTATTTGAGATGTAAAATTATACCATAGATACTAATGTCATTAGCTTGTTTGTTTCAAAGACTAACACAATTATGACTTATATAGGTGTAAAGCCTTGTGACTTAAAGCCTTCTCTAATGTGTAACATCTGTTTTGTAATTTTTGTGTTAATAATTGAAATACGCCGTTACATTTATTTTGAGGTGCCATAGTAATTTGGTCGAGCTATTATTAAACAAATAATATTAATCCAAAAACAATACTATTATGAAAAAAATTACACTTTTAGCTGCTTTCCTCATCGCAGCAATGTCTTATGGACAAATAGCTTCTTTGAAGTCGGCAAACAGAACTGTATCTGATTGTACAGCAGGTGGGAAAAACCCTGTGAGTTACCCAACTAATTACGGCGGGTCTACTGCCAATTATGCTGGTGGATCAGGAACTCTCAATTGGGAAATTAATGAAGGTATTCCTAGTAATGATAGAGTATTTGTTGTTGGGGAAATTAATTTTTCAGGAGCTATCCCTTTAGCTACGGCAAATAGTAGTATGATTTCTATTCCTGGAGGTATTCCTTTTACTTTAACATCTTTTGCGAATCGTGGTACAGCGAACGACTTAGCAAGCGATTGTCTTGCTGCTGGATTTCCTGCGGCTAATAATAAGAAATTAAGATTCAACATAGAATATACAGGAACTTATGTCAATAACCCAGTGACTCCTGTAGTTGTGGATATTACAGTGACTGATGTGGGAGCAGGAACAGCTGCTCAAACAATTAGACTTACAATTACTCCCGCAGCACCACTTGCCGTAGATAATCTAAAGAAATTTGATTTCACATTCGCTCCTAATCCAACAAGTGATATTGTTAACCTATCTGCTATGAAAAATATTAGCAAGGTTGAAATCTTTAACCTATTAGGGCAAAAATCGACGAGTATCAACATCAATGCTACTCGAAAATCTGTTAATTTATCAGAACTTCCAACGGGAATTTATATCATGCAAGTTACTATTGAGGAAGCCATAGGATCTTATAAAATTATTAAACGATAAGTTTCTGATTAATAATGCAAACCCTATCATAACTAGAGACTCAGGAATATTATTAATTATTCTTGAGTCTTTATTTTTAATTGAAAACTATTAATTGAAATCAACTATGGATAATAAAAAAGGAGGATTATTTTTTGTATTTGTATTAAGTGTTGTTTGTTGTTTTTCACAAACAAATTATTATGTAGCTACTACAGGTAGTGATACAAATTCAGGAACTGAAGCTTCACCTTTTAAAACCATTGCAAAAGCCATTAATTCTTTTGATACTAATTTGGGAGGAACATGTTTTATTAAAGGCGGAACCTATCATGAAAGTATTGTTGTCAATGGAAAGAATAATATAAGCATTCAGCCATATAATAGTGACAATGTTATTCTGGATGGTACGGTTGCAATAACATTACCTTGGACTCAAAATGCTAGCAGTCCTAATATTTACGAAACAACTTTAAGTCAAGACATCTGGCAATTATTTATTGATGATGAACAACAAGTTATGGCACGTTGGCCCAATGCACAGTTTACAGATAATTCTATATATGATCATTTCAATTGGGCAAAAGGAACAGATGCAAATGATGGAACATCAAATACCCATATAAAAGTAGATAACAATGGGCATCCGGATTTAGCGGCAACAGGGATTAATGCTCAAGGCGCCATGGTGGTTGCCAATGTTGGTAATTGGAAAACCTGGGCGCGAACAGTTACCAATCATAGTGCTGGTCAAAATGAATTTGATTATACCCAAGCAGGTAGTTTTGTAAACGTTAAAAACTATTTTTATTTAGAATGTAAAAAAGAATTGATCGATACCGCTAATGAGTGGTATTACGATCTAACAACTAAAAAATTATATGTTTATGGCAATCCTAGCGGAAAAACAATCAAAGGGAAAACACAGACTTATGCCTTTACATTTACAAATGCTTCAAACATTACCATACAAGGATTGAACTTTTTTGCAACTACCGTCAAGTTTGATGATTCCACAAATGGGAAAGTCGACAATTGTAATTTCGCCTTCTCAAGTTGCTCCAAACGCATGTTGAAATCGGAGGCGACTCCAGAGACTACGGAGTTTTTGAGTTCGAATGTCAATACTATTAGAAATTATTTAATAATAAACTGTCTTTTTGAGCATATTGATGGAGAAGCCATGTATTTGGAAGGTAAAGATAACACTATTGAAAACTGCTATTTTCAGTATGTAGATTATTCTTGTGGATCTACGAGATATGGGCAAAATACAATTGTAAATACTGGTGAGAATTTTACGGTTACAAAATGTACATTACATACATTGGGGGCATCTCAAGGGATCACTTCAAGAAAATTAGGTGCTGACTTCTCGTATAATGATATTTCCAATACAGGTTTGGTCCAAAGTGATGGCGCCACTATGGGAGCTGGTCAAAATAAAGGAGATGGCACAAGAATTCATCACAATTGGGTGCATGATACGAGGAAAAATGGGATTCGATTTGATGCACCTTATGGTAAATCAGCAATTGGAGGTCAAAATGGTTTTGTAGATCACAATGTCGTTTGGAATTGTGGCGCAGGGATTAAAATGAAAGGAGATAAAAACCATATTTATAACAATACTGTATTTAATAATGCTGGTGTAGATATCAGTATTCTAAACGAGAGTATGGACGATCCCAACAACCCGGGGAATACTTTATGGTCAAACCAGAACACCGTCACCAGAAATAATTTGGCAGGTCAAATTTCAGGTCATAGATCGAACCATTCAGGAATGGGTGGACTCAATGCAATTCCTGGAATTGTAGGTGGCAATGTGCATTCTGAAACTGCAACCTCATTAGATGTCATGGCCTTATTAGAAGACCCAAATGCTAATGATTTCAGACCGAAATCGGGATCAAATAGCATCATAAACATGGGTGTAATTGATGATTCTAGCGGACTGTTGCCAGAAATAACATCAGCTAGTATTGGGCTACCAGATGTTGGCGCTTATGAATTGGGTGGCGATAATTGGGTCGCTGGTGTCAGTTGGACTCCAGATTTTTATCCTTGGTCATTTTTAACATTAAGTATTTCTGAAAATATGAAGCCAATTAACAAGCTTCAATTATATCCTGTGCCAGCTAAAGAGCAGCTTTACTTTAAATTCAAAAAGCAGATCCCTATAAAGGAGGTCATGGTGTTTAATTTATTAGGACAAAAAGTAATTGAGTCTTTGGCTAAAAGTGATCATTTAAATCTAAAAACCTTAAGCAAAGGTATTTATGTTTTTAAGCTTAGAACGGAAGATGAACTTATTTATTCAAGAAAATTCATAGTGGAATAAGACAGTTGTATATAGTAAACCAGTTGTGTGTATTGATTTTCTTCAAAATATATAACAAGTATAATAATTCAAATGAATAATAAAAGAAAGTATTCCAGTGTAATAATCCTAGCCTTAGTACTATTCGGACTTTCCTGTCAGAGGGTGAAAGAAGTAAAACCTTCGCCAATTGCGGGAGAAAGTACTATAGAACAAAAACGCCAGGAGGGATTGAAGAAATGGAAGAACATGAAGTTTGGTATGTTTATCCATTGGGGTGTCTATTCTATTCCCGCAGGAGTTTGGGAAGGGAAACAGATAGAGAAATTAGGAGAACAAATAATGAGGCATGCCGATATTTCAATCGATGACTATGAAGCCATTGCCCGCCAATTTAATCCTGTAAATTTTGATGCCGAAGCCATTGTAAAGTTGGCGAAAAACACCGGGATGAAATACATTATTGTGACTTCTAAACATCATGATGGTTTCGCGATGTTCGATTCCAAAGTAACAGATTATGATATTGTAGATTTTACGCCTTATAAAAAGGATATTTTAAAGGAATTAGCTGAGGCCTGTAAGGCACATGACATGAAATTAGGATTGTATTATTCTACGCCCGATTGGCATTTTAATGGTGAAAGTCAGGAGCGAAACCCCAGTGATGGTAAACTGTCTGTATTTGGCAAGGTATCCCAAGCAAATGAAGACTATCAGGTGGCTCAATTGAAGGAGCTACTAAGCAATTATGGTGAAATAGTTGAATTGTTTTTCGATATGGGAGAACCCTCAGAAGCACAGAGTAAACGATTTGCCGAAACTGTTAGATCCTTGCAGCCGGAATGTTTGGTAAATGGCCGTGTTATGAATAATCAAGGCGATTTTATTACCATGCCCGATAATCATTTGCCAGAGACGCCAATTCATGATTTGGCTTGGGAAACCCCAGGAACATTCTATCATACTTGGGGTTATAAATCCTGGGTGAAAGGAGATCCTTTAGATATTCAAATAAAAAAGCAAATAAGAAACCTTTCCAAGATCGTATGTATGGGAGGTAATTATTTATTGAATATCGGCCCAAAATCTGATGGGTCGGTTGTAGCCTATGAAAAAAATGTATTAGAAGGCATTGGAGCCTGGGTATCTGTCAATAAAGACGCTATTCATGATACCCAAGTAAATCCGTTTAAAAAACTGGATTGGGGATATTGCTCTGTGAAAAAAACGGAGCAAAAATTGTTTTTACACGTGTTTGACTGGCCTGAAAGGGGTGAATTAAAAATACCAGGACTGATAAATACCATTGATAAAGCATATTATCTAAATGATCCTTTAAAGACTGCATTAAAAATTTCTATCATCGGAAATGACCAGGTTGTCAATGTTTCCGCTACAGTTAGGGATAAAAATTTATCTATTATTGTTATTGAGTACCAAGATGCCTTAGAAATTATTCATCCAGTGTTGACACCTGAAAACAATCAACTTATTTTAAAGGATAAAGATGGAATTAAGCAGGGGAAATATGGCATGATGAGTTATCGGTCTATTTTAAAAGATGATCATAGAATCTGGGATATGGAGGTTCTAGAAGACGGAGAATACGAGGTAGAGATGACTTATAAAATGAAATATGCTCAAAAGGATTTTAAGATAGAGGTAGGGGATGCTGTATTGGAATTTACCCTTAAAGGAAATTCAAATATAAAGTCAGAGAAAGTACAAAGTATTGATGGCAATGAGAACTTTAAAAAGGACAATAAAGAATCAAAATTAAAAGGAAGATGGAAGCTTGAAACCCTTGGGACGCTTTATTTAAAAAAAGGGGTACATACCTTTAAGTTAAAATCTGGAAAGGACTATGTCTTTGTGCCAACCATTGCAGAGTTTCATAAAAAAGACAGAAGCTATAAAGGCCTTAATTTAGATCTAGATCAGATCAAACTGATTAAGAAAAAGTAGCTTAAAGGGTTATCATTGATTTGAAAAGATCCAATTAGATATATTTATAAGAAAAGGAGCTGTAATTATTTAGTATCTTTAATTCACAATGAGGATTTCAAAGAATATTATAAGCTATAATAGATGAGAATGCAACGTGTTTTAAATAGAATGTTTCGATTTCAATCGGGTGTAATAATTTACTTTTTATTACTACTTGTCAGCACAATGCCTTTGTTTGGACAAGGACAATTAGCTCAATTTAATCAAGAAAAATTTGATCATATCACAAATAGTGATGGCTTGATGCATAATTCAATTCATATAGTTTTTCAGGATTCTAGAGGTTATATGTGGTTGGGAACTATGAATGGTTTGTATAAGTACAATGGCTATAAATATAAGATTTACAATAATGAATTGGGGAATAAGACGTCTTTAATCGGTAATAGAATCACCTCTATTTATGAAGATAAAAGAGGTGTTGTATGGATTGGAACTTCTGCGGGGCTTTGTAGTTACAATAGAGAAACGGATGCATTTAACAGGACGCTATACAATTCAGAAACCAAGACTAACTTTACTTTTAAAAACAGTATCAATACCATATTTGAAGACGATTCAGAAACACTTTGGCTTGGAACCCCAGAAGGCCTGTACAAATTTGAAAGAATTAATGATGGATTTAAATTACAGGTATTTCAAGCAGATAGTAATGGAATAGGCCTAAGTAATAATTATATCACCCATATAGTTGAAGATAATAAAGGCCTATTAATAGGAACTAGAAGAGGATTAAACCGGTTAACAATCGAAGTTAATCAGAGTGTTAAAATTAAAAAGGTACTTCATGAAAATATTGAAAATTCATTTGTAACAGATTTGCTAATTGATCATAATTCAAATGCATGGGTTGGAACGACAAGAGGCCTTTATAAAATGCTTTATACATCCGGGAATTTATTTGAAATGACCGATGATGTCTTGGGAGCTGATGATAAAGATTTGAATGAGACAAACATCAAAGCACTTTACCAAGGAGCTGGAGCTACTATTTGGATAGGGACACAACATGATGGTTTAATCGCATTAAATTCAGAAAATAATGAAGTTAAGGTTTTTCAACAAGACATTAAGAATCCTTTCAGCTTACGCAGTAATGATGTAAGTTGTATTAGTAAAGATAATTCAGGAGTGCTGTGGGTTGGTACTGTTAGAGGGGGAGTAAGTAAGCTTGATTTACAGAAAAAGCGAATCGAACATTATAGAAATAATGTCATTGATCCCTCAAGTTTGAGTGGGAATGTAGTTAATGGTATCTATGAAGATTCGAAAAAAAATATTTGGATTGGTACCTTTGGAAGTGGACTTAATGTACTTTATAAGCATTCAAAAGAAAAGGGTTTTGTACATCTTAAAAAAGAACTTATAGGGAGTGATAACATCCATGCCATATGTGAAGATAATTATGGCAATATTTGGTTGGGTTCCATGTCTAGCGGAATTATGCAGTTGAAGCATCAAAATGGAAGTAAGCTAAGAACAGTACGATTTACCAAAGAAAATACCAAGGGGGTATTAAATACTAATAAGGTACACCTGATGTATAAAGATCGCAAAGGCGATATTTGGTTTGGCGGGGAAGCAGGAGCAGGATTGATGAAACTTAGTCCTGAAAAAGAGTTTGGTAAACAACCAAAAATCACTCAATATAAAAGAATCCAAGGAAACACTAATAGTTTAACTGGGAATCACGTTTCGGCAATTTATGAAGATTCAGAAGGTGTTTTATGGGTGGGAACTAGAAATTATGGTTTAATAAAGATAATACGTGATTCTAATAATAACCCTATAGAGTATGTTAGAATAAGAGGAAGAGAAAACAATCCTTCTGGATTAAATAATAACCAAATATTTGCGATCCATGAAGATAAGAACCACAATATTTGGATAGCCACTTTTGGAGGGGGATTAAATCAAATTCCTACAGAAGAAAAGAATAAAAAAATACCTGTACTTATTAAGTATAAAAAGGAGCAAGGCCTTCCGAGCAATGAAATTTATGGCATACTAGAAGATGAAGATCAAAATTTATGGTTCAGTACAAATAATGGGATATCAAAATATGACATTGAAACTGGTAAGTTCTCCAACTTGAACCTAAATGATGGTTTACAAGCTTTAAATTTTAGGAAGAATGCCTATTTCAAAGGAGAAAACGGGATGATGTACTTTGGAGGGATTAATGGGTTTAATAGGTTTAATCCTGATGCATTTCAAAAAAATGAAGATCCTCCTAAAATTGAAATTGTAGGATTTAAAATTTATAATAAAGATGTAGAAGTCAATGAAAAGATTTTAGGAAAAACAATTTTAGAAAAGGAAATTTCTGAAACAGAATCCATTGTGTTGAAAAATGGGCATAATTCCTTTTCTTTTGAATTTTCGGCAATGCATTTTGCTTCTCCTAAGCAGAATAAGTATAAATACATGTTGGAAAACTATAATGATGACTGGATTGATACAGGCCATGATAGACGATTTGCCAGTTATTCAAATTTAGATGCCGGGGATTATATATTTAAGGTGAAAGCTTCTAATAATGATAATGTATGGAACGAAATTCCCAAAGAATTGCATGTAAAAATTTTACCGGCTTTATGGAAAACCTGGTGGGCCTATGTATTGTACATTTTATTTGGGATATTTTTAATGTGGTTATTCAGAAGATATATTTTGGTTAGTGCCGAATATAAAAACAAAATAAAGTTTGAAAAATTAGAGCAGAGTAAAATTAGAGAGGTCAATAAAATGAAGCTGGAGTTTTTTACTAATATCTCTCATGAATTTAAAACTCCACTAACCCTAATTCTAGGACCTTTACAGAATTTACTTAAAATGGAAGCCAACGATTCTAAAGCTCGAGAATCATTGTTGATTATGGATAGAAATGCCAATCATTTATACCGATTAATTAATCAGGTAATGGATTTCAGAAGAGCCGAATCTAATCAGTTACAATTAAATATATCAAAAGGGAATTTAGTTGACTTTTGTGAAGAAGTAGTGTCGTCATTTCATGTTTTAGCCAATGAAAAGCATTTGAACTTGAGTTTTAAAAGTGAATTGACCGAGTTGATCATGGACTTTGATCCGGATAAAATGGAAAAAATATTGAATAACCTTATCTCAAACTCCATAAAATACACTCCAAATTTGGGAATAATAAGTGTTTCCCTTTCCCTCATAAAAAATAAAAAATCCAAAAAAGACAATCAACAAGATGAGCCTCCAAAAGTTGAAATAATTGTTGAAGATACTGGGATAGGCATTCCTAAAAATAAAACATCAAAAATATTTGGTAGATTTTATCAAGTCGAAGGTTCTAATAGAGCAAATTCCTTTGGTTCAGGTGTAGGCTTAGCCTTGACAAAAAAACTAATAGATTTATTTCAAGGAGAGATTGAAGTCCTTAGTAAAGAAAACGAAGGCAGTACTTTTATTTTGAGGTTTCCACTAGTAGCAATGCCAGCAATACATCAGGAGCCGAAACAGGGCTCTAATATAGAGGTGATTACAAATTTAGAGGAGAATCCAATAGAAGAAGAAGTTTTGGATGAAGTACCAGTTGATGATGTGGTTAAAAAAATGCCACTTTTATTAATCGTTGAAGATAATCCTGATATGCAAAGATTTCTCAAGTCGTCACTTGAAAGGAATTATAAAATATTACAAGCATTTGATGGTAAACAAGGATTAGAAATGGCCCTTGAGAATGTGCCTAATATAATTATTAGTGATGTCATGATGCCCAATATGGATGGTATTGAATTTTGTAATGAAATTAAACAAAATGAAATCACTAACCACGTTCCAATAATTTTATTAACGGCCAAAGCTTCCATAGATCATAGAATAGAAGGTATTGAAGTAGGAGCAGACGCCTATATCCCTAAGCCTTTTGATATGCGATTTTTAAAAATTAAAACTCAGAAGTTACTTGAAGAACGGGAATTTTTAAAGGAGAAATTCGCCTCAAAAGGCATTACCTTAGATTCGCAAAAAATTGGCATCAACAATACCGAAAAAGCCTTTTTAGAAAAAGCCGAAAAAGTGATTGAGGAGAATATCATGAATTCAGAATTCGGGGTTGAAGATTTAGCAAAAGCTCTGTCTTTTAGCAGGATGCAGTTATATCGAAAGTTCAAGTCGGTAAGAGGCTTATCAGCAAACGAATTTATTCGTGCATATCGCATTAAGAAAGCCGCTCTATTATTAAGAGAAACAGATTTAAATGTCTCTGAGATTTTATATGATATTGGTTTTACCAATAGATCGTATTTTTCAAAATGTTTTAAGCAAAACTTCGAAATGTCACCTAAGGAATATTCTAAGAAACATAGAGCTAAACTTCAGCAAGGACCTAATGTTGAAAAAAACTAAGACCTGAATTTTTAAGACTAAACCAACCTTGTCCTTTACTAAGCGACAGGACTGCAGAAATCTGCTCATTAAATACCCAATATCCAAATTTTAATGGCTCAGATTATTAGAAAATGATGGTCATCCTTTAAGTCATAGCTTCTATTTTATTTTAGGAGTCCTTATTTTGCCTAAGCCATTGTCAGCGCGTTGTTTTTGAATGATTTATAGTAGTTTTTGTGATAAAAGTGTCTTTAGAATAAGTCAAAAAAACGGATATTTATAACATAGGAATAAATTATTTTTTAATGAAAACAGAAAGAGAAATAGCGCGATTAAGAAGGAAGCATAGGAAGGTGCGTATAAAAATATTTCTTATTGGTATATTCATCATTGCTGTTTTTATTTCTATTATTCATTTTCTACTATAAAAGTTGCTCTTAAAAATAACCTAGCCGCATATGGTTGGAGCTCAAATCCATTTTCTAAGCATAGATACTATAAAAATACTTCCATAAGCACAATGGATGGTGCGACCATCCTTATCAAGTTTTCTTTAATTATCTTTATAAACACAAGTTTAAAAAATATAGCTTGATCATATTCAAAAAGTACTGTAAATAGGGCTAAATGTAAAATTTATGTTAATAAATGTCCTTTTTTGTGTTACTGTTTTTCCAGTTCCAAGATAATTTTACATCGTAATATTTGAGGATTGTCTTTAAATTATTATGGAACTAATTAAAAAATCAAATTTAATATGAAACAACGAGAAAAAATTAAAGGAGGATTTAGGAGTATATCGCTTCTTATACTCTTATTGTTTTGTTTTACAAATATATTGCATGCGCAAGAGGTTGTAATTACAGGAACGATAACAGATGAAGCGGGGATCCCAATACCAGGGGTGACCATATTGGTTGTTGGAGTAAATGAGGCCGAAAACGAAAAAAACGCACAAGGCACAACAACTGATTTTGATGGAAAGTATTCAATAAAATTAGATGATAGAAATAAA
>Ga0105356_10003596_pt1 | contig 15205 bp, 4 predicted proteins | sample GOMGulsemesocosm_3_FD_83502 | JGI IMG/M metagenome (GOLD analysis project Ga0105356, IMG submission 83502) | Methane-oxidizing microbial communities from mesocosms in the Gulf of Mexico - GOM9D Gulf of Mexico | ecosystem: Environmental > Aquatic > Marine > Cold seeps | place: Gulf of Mexico...
CGCTCATAGAGGTCTACTTCATGCCCTTCTTGAGCCAACATCAAGGCCAATAGAGAGCCGGCTAATCCGCCACCAACTATAGCTACCTTACCGTTATTATTGACTTGTTTAATACCCGTGATATTTGCTTGATTATTTATTGTGCTCATAAGCTGGGTTCCAATTCTTTTTCTGACACACTACAATTTACGTGCAATTGTGTTGTCAGATTCTCCTGAGGAACTTGGTTAGACAACTCTCTACTTTTTTGAATTTCAGCTTCAATCACGCTATTCAAGGCGTGATCAAACTTAGAAGAACTTAACCCTCCTCCTAAATGTGTTAAATACGAACGCAAAAAGGAAGCGCGTTCTTCTGCGGGGTAGTCTTCTTTTACAAGGAAAGGAAGATCTGTATCTACCATATGCCTTATTGCCAACATAGGAATAGGACTACGTAATGGTTTGAAATCTGGATTACGTAAACCAGGGCTTTGGTTTTTAGAGTGAAATTCCCCTAACATTAATCCCTGTTCAACAAATTGTTTTTTAAGTTTAAATTGAACTTTATCTACAAAAGCGGCCCCCTCTTCTCCAAGTGTTGGAAACACAATCAAAAATGCTTTGTTCATCGACTCAGGGGCAGAAACGGGCTCTGTTGCCATGAAATTCTCACAATAATCCGTAATAATTTCGCCAACTCTCTCTATCGTTGGTGTTTCTTCTTTTACTTCTGCCAACCAAATGTAATCTAGCTCCAAAGAATTTGGTACAAAGGGACATACCGGTCCCTTTCTTCCTAAATCAGGATGTGGCTTTGCCAAATAAGATTTCACCCAGTCCAAAATAATAGCCAAAGGTGAATCTGCATGATTATTTAACACAACCTGTGAAGCTTTAACTAACCCTGAATTGATAGTTCCTAGTTGCTCTGCTTCTGCTAAGATATTAGCCAGATGAGGGCAAGCAGCAATAGCTTCAGGTGTGATCCCACTATTAAGCTCTCTTTTTAAATTTATTACTTCATTTGTCATAAAATTACTCCTTATTATATTTTCTTATTTATTCCTAAATTTTTTATGCTGGTAATTCATTCTCTAGTGGCTCTTTCTTTAAAGAGCCACTGTCTGATAAAACATTTGGCAAACGTTCAACATTACGAACGGCTTTTATGCCATAGGCGAGAATGGCAACGAGCACCATTAACAAGCCTAATACGATAAACAGTAATCCCGTTCCTCTGCCTGGACCTACTCCAATAATTTCTCCAACAGAATCGACTAAACTTCCTCCTTGCCTTAGTGTTGGTTCAAAAACGAACTCCATTAAAGGACCAGCTAAGGCTATTCCTACCGGCATGGCGGATTGTGTTAACACTCTTTGAATAGCAAAACATCTTCCGTGCAGCTCAGTTGGTACTTTGCTTTGCCACAAGGAATCGTTCGATGCATTGATAACTGGTATTGTCATAAATAAGAAAAAGCCAGTGAACGCTATTAATATAAAAGACGGGATGACGCCATGAGCTGCTATGCATACTCCTGCAATTACTGAAGAAAGTAATACGCCGTTTATGCGAGATTTAGGTCCTCCCCAAGTAGCGATTAATAGCCCCCCTAATAAGAACCCCACGCCTCCCATCGCAAATTGTATGCCTAACATTTCAGTCGTTGAGAAAGACAACACCAAGGGAGTTATCGCTATACTTGCAATGCCAAAGAAAAAATTATTGACTCCTAAAACTGTTAATAGCCCCATTAACCCAGGTCGATTTTTAACATAACGCCAACCTACTGCAGCCTCTTTCCACAAATTTGCATCTTCGTCTGTTACATGACGGTTAGGTTTAGGAACTTTTGCTCGATACAGCGCAAATACTGCAGCGAGAAAAGTTAAGGCATCGACAAACAGGACACCTTCCAAGCTAATTAGATTGACTAATACGCCAGCCAATAAAGGGCCTAGAATTTGTCCTATGGCGTACGACATTTGTACCATGCCATTAATTCGAGGTAGTTTTTCCTTCTCTACGAGTAAAGGGATACTTGAAGCGTATGCCGGCATGTGAAATGCAGTAGCAATTGAAGTAATCCCAACGCCCAAATATATATGCCAAATTGCTAACTGATCAATTAACAATAACCCTGCTAAAACCAAGGTAATAAGCGCTGATATTAAATCACAACCTATCATGGTAAGACGGCGATCCCACCTGTCGACTAACGCCCCTGCAAAGGGGGCTAGTAACAAAGGGGGTACAGCCAAAGCAACGAATATAAGCGCAAACTGAGTAGACGAACCCGTCGTAGTAAAAACCCATATTCCAAGAGCGAATGTAGATAACCTAGACCCTACTCCTGAAACAACTTGGCCAAACCACACTAATAGAAAATTACCGAGCCCGTTGAATAAACTCATGAAATTACCATTTCGCTTTCAGGCTCTGTTAAATAGCCTTCATTCAACATAAACCTTAAATAACGTTCAAAAAGAATGCCATCTGCGGCAGGACATTTAATGCCAAATGGCGCCACTAATTCTTCGGTCAAAGTACAATCAAAATCTGGTTCAATATACGGTTCCAAAACTTCAGGAAATAAAGAGGCAAATTTTGATAAAGCATTTTCCTTATTCGCGCCTATAGCTTCCAGCAAACGTTGACGCCACTCGATATAGCTCACTTCACTAAGTGTAAACCCATGTTTTCGTATTACTTTTACGATATCTGAGGCTTTTAAGCGTTGTGTATTGATAAAGTGATAATTACCATTCACATCGCCAGTGCCTAACGACAACTCAACCATCGCTTGGGCAACATAATCAACAGGAGCCATATCAAAATCTTCTACTGAAAAATTAGCTAATCCTTTTAGTTGAATACAACCTTTAACCCAAGAGTTAAAATAATCGCTTAAATTACTCCTACCCGTAGCACTATCCCCCGTGATTCTTGCAGGTCGATAGATTGCGATAGGAAGTCCACGATCTCTGGCCAATAACATTAATTGCTCCGCCACCCATTTACTTTGGTTATAACCTCCGTACTGACTTAATGGACCTGGAGGCTTTGAATTTTCATTAATGTGTAAACTTGAATATTCATCACAAAGGTAAATACCTAAAGTAGAAACAAAATGGACGTGTTTAATTTTAGTCGTGGATGCTAGCCTTAAGACTTCAAGTGTCCCTTTAACATTAGCGGCTTCTAAACTTTCATAAGGCGATAAAAAATTGACCTGGCCGCCATTATGAAAAATGACATCGGCTTCATGGGCGACTGATTTGAACGTTTGTTGGCTAAATCCCAAATCCGGTAATGCTAAATCGCCAAGTAATATCTGGATGCGTTCAGAGTCACTCTCTAGCCATAGATCGTATGTTTGCATGTTACTTTTTATTCTTGCTAAACCATCAGTAAGCGTTTGTGCTCTAACTAAACAAAGCATTTTAGCCTTCGTTTTATCGAGTAAACCACGTAATAAATAGGCTCCAAGAAAACCTGTAGCTCCCGTAATCATTATTGCTTTAGGATTAGATGAGCTTTTAAATGCCGGTAATGCAGGATTTGAATAAATTTCATCAGGTAATACAACCTTACTACTAAGGTCTATTTCCTCACTGTAGGTACCCGCTAAAATTTGATCTACAACTAGAGATAACCCTTGTAGACTAGGGGAACTAAAAACAGATGTTATGGGGACATCAATCGAGAATTCTTGTCGTAATTTATAGACTAACGGTAACGTTTGTAATGAATCGCCACCCACATTAAAGAACTCATCGTCTATGCTTAAGTCTTGTTGCCCAAGAACGTCTTGCCAAACCTTCAACATAATCTGTTCTGTCTTTGTTTGAGGTAAGATTAAGTTTGATTTTTCTCTTTTAAAGCTTGGTATTGGAAGTGCGCGTTTATCGACTTTTCCATTTACTGTTAACGGTAATTCTTTAAGGCGACAAAGTACTGTAGGCACCATAACAGCGGGTAAATTTTCGATTAAGTTCTGCTTTATTTTCCCTTCTTCTACACCATTTTCTGCGACATAATAGGCAACTAGTTTTTTATCTCCAGAGGCTGTTTCGCAAATTGTTGCTACCGCTTCGTTTACTCCCTCAAAAGAAGACATGGCGGTTTCCAACTCCCCTAACTCAATACGAAATCCTCTAAGTTTTACTTGATTATCGGCACGACCAATAAACTGTAGCGTCCCATCATTGTTCCATCTAACCAGATCACCTGTACGGTACATCTTGCTATTTTTGTCTTCAACAAATGGATTTTTGATGAAAGATTCTGAATTTTTTTCACTATTTCCAATATAACCTTTGGTCACTCCATTACCGCCAATACATAATTCTCCAATCGTCCCTCGAGGAGAAAGTTGTTCCTTATTATCAATAATATAGAGCTTAACCCCTGGTAATGGCCTGCCTATCGGTAAGTCACTACCATTAAACTCACCACCATTAAGTGTTACTAATACAGTGGCACATACCGTTGCTTCAGTAGGTCCATAATGATTTGTTAAAGAAATACGGTTACCTGTCAACGTTGAAAAGAGTTCAACTTGAGCTAAAGGTACAGATTCACCGCCAAACATCATTAAATTAATGCTGGGTAATGCGGGTAATTGAAGTTGAGAAAACCCTTCAGTCCAGCGTCGCCATAAAGCTACAGGGGCATCTATCGCTGTCACCTTAAATTGTTCACAAAACTTGGTCAGTTCTATAGAGCCAAGTTCGCTAGGGTTTGCATGTAAGACCAAGGTAGCGCCAGTGAACAAAATAGGGAATATGTCACCAACAGAGGCATCAAAAACTAGCGGTGGGATCATTAATAACCGTTGCCCCTCAAATTCATGCTGGCTTAAGAAGCCGGTCACTAAGTTGATTGCATTGCTATGACTAACCACAACCCCTTTTGGCATACCTGTTGAGCCAGAGGTGTAAATTACATAGGCCTCTGAATCATCTGGTAATGCAACATTAAAGGGGGTATTCGTTGATATTGCCTGCTCGGTGATTAATACCGGTAGATCAACAGCAATAACCTTTGCTTTTCCTACCAATGCCGAGGGGGTCACTATTGCTTTTATCTGTGCATCTTCAAGAACGAATAACAATCTATCTGTAGGGTGTGTTTCATCTATTGGTACATACACGGCACCAGCAGCCAAAATACCCAGCAAACCCACTAAAGATTCTATTGACCGATCTGCCAGAAGAGCCACTCGTGACTGTGGTATTACACCTATTTCGTGTAATTTATGTGCAACACCATTTGATCTATGAATTAATTCTGAATAGGTTACTTCGACACCAGATGCAACAATGGCAATAGCCATTGGCGTTTTATTCGCTTGCTGTACTATGTAGTCAAATAGCGTTTGGTTGTTATTAACATGACTTAAGCTAATGCCACCATTTCCCAATGCTAATAAGCTTTCATTTGCCTTGTCACTGTCTACCGCTAGTTCAGACAACTTGCTGGTTCGATCCGCAATAATTGAATGTAATAACGCATTAAAAGAGTCGGCCAATCGTTCTATGCTAATGGCATCAAATAAATCCGTATTATAATCTATAGTCCCAGATAAATTAGAAGGACTTGCAAACATAGAGAGTGTCAGTTCAAATCGTGCGACATTAAAATTGGGCTCAATTCTTTGTGTAGATAAACCATGAAAATTAGGTGGCGTATTATCACCATTAATTAATAAAAACATCGTTTGAATTAAGGGGGTGCAACCTGGAATTCTTTCTAATTTAAGTGAATCTATTATTCTTTCTAGCGGTGCTTGTCCGTGATTAAAAGCATCCAAACAATGATTTCTAGTACTGATGAGTAATTCTTTAAAGCTGGGATCTCCAATCAAGTTTCCTCTTAACGCTAACGTATTAACATACAGCCCAATACTTGAATCAAGGCCTTCATATTCTCTATTACTAACAGGTGTTCCAACTATGATGTCGTCTTGGCACGTATACCGACTTAATAACGTTTGAAAAGCAGCTAGTAACAACATAAATAAAGTTACGCCTTCTTCATTAGCTATATTTTCTAATGGTTTCTTAAGGCTTATATCTAAGTCAAAACTTAACCTGTCTCCCTTTAGACTTAACTCCTTAGGTCTCGGTTTATCTAATGGTAAATTCAATAATCCTGAACTGGTGCTTAATTCTTTCTTCCAAAAATCAAGTTGCTTGCTTTGAGTGTCCTTTTGCTTACTTTTGTTCTGCCAACGCACAAAATCTGTGAACTGTTTTGTGACTTCAGGTAAGTCGGGACTAATTCCTTCACAATAAGCACTATATAAAGTTTCTAACTCATGACAACAACAAGCGATGGACATTGCATCTGATATTATATGGTGAAAAACTATGACTAAAACATGTTCTTGAGGACCAAGTTCAATTAAGCTTGCGCGTATTAAAGGCGCTTTTGACATAATAAACGGTCGCCTAGTTTCCATAGAAATCATCGACTCCAAGGCGTTATTATGTTCATCCTCTGAAGTGTTAGTTAATTGAAGTCGATTAAGCTTGAAATCTACCTTTTCAGATACTTTTTGAACCGGTTGGCCATGCTTTTCATAAATACTTGTTCTAAAGGTATCATGCCGTGCAATAACAGTATTAAATGCCTTTTCCATGGCATCAAAACTTAGAGAACCGGTAAAATGTAGAATATCATGGAGATGATAAGCTCCTGACTCTGGTTGTAATCGTTCAAAAAACCACATCTGATGTTGCGCAGAAGTAAGCGGTATTTCTACATTTAGATTATCCTTACCGTAAGCAATAATTTCATTATCTGTAGCCGATTTGGTAGCCATTTCCTTAGATTTTTTTGCTAAATTACGTTGTAACATTTCTCTTTGCTTAGAGCTTAAACTTGCTAGTCTTTTTTCAAAATCGTCCATTACTTAGCTCCTTCTAATGCAAGTAAACTATCCATTTCTTCCGCAGACAATCCCTCTAATTGTGCTAACATTCCACTTAACACATCATCATCTACATTCTGCAGTCGTTCTTTGGATATAAGTTCACCAAAGCCTGCAATAGTTGGCGCTTCAAATAAAGCACGTAGCGTCAATTCACTTCCGGTAGTATTTTGTATTTTTACGATTAACTGTGCCGCTGATAAAGAATGACCTCCTAATTTAAAGAAATTGTCATGTACTCCTACTTCCTCTATGCCAAGAACATCAGCCCATAATTGAGCTAGAATTTGTTCTTCTTCATTTCTTGGCGGAACACTCTTTTCGAGCCTTATTAATTGAGGTGCAGGTAATTTTGATTTGTCTAATTTGCCATTTAGCGTAACTGGAAGTTCATCTAACAAAACATAGGCAGAAGGCAACATATATTCAGGTAGTTTAGTACTTAGCTCTCTATTCAATAACTCTTCATCAATGTCTTGCTGAGTGATGCCGGTATCACTCAATAAATAAGCCACCAAACGTTTATCATTGGCAACATCTTCACGACACATAACGATAGCCTGACTTACGTAACTGATAGTATTAAGAACTGCTTCAATTTCTCCGAGCTCAATTCGGTATCCTCGAAGTTTTACCTGTTGGTCAATACGTCCTAAAATTTCTAAACGGCCATCCAATCCCCAGCGAGCTAGGTCTCCCGTACGATAAAGTCTCGATTCTGTAAGATTGCTCCAGGGATTAGCTATATATTTTTCTTTCGTTAATTCAGGACGTTTTAAATACCCCATTGAGACCCCTTCTCCGCCAATAACAAGCTCACCAGTTACACCAATAGCGGCAAGTTTGTCATTATTATCAAGGATATAAATTTGGGTGTTATCAATAGGATGCCCAACTGTCATTAGGTCTTCGTTTTCTTCAATGCGCGTTAAGCTAGACCATATTGTCGTTTCAGTAGGACCATATAAATTCCATACTTCTTTTGTGTTTCCCAACAACTGTTGTGCTAAATCAACACTAAGCGGTTCACCGCCACTTAATAATTTAAACCCTGAATTTCCCTTCCAACCACTTTCTATCAACATACGCCAAGTAGATGGCGTAGCCTGCATCATAGTAGCCCCTGAACTTTCTAATAATTTGGCGAGTGCAAAACCATCCGAAACAACAGTTGAATCAGCTATTTCAATTTTGGCTCCGACTGTCAGAGGTAACAAAAGTTCTAATACAGAGATATCAAACGATAAAGTAGTCACTGCACACAGGGTATCTTCTGATGAAATACCTGGTTTATTCGCCATTGAATGTAAGAAATTAACAACCGATTTATGAGAAACCATTACGCCCTTTGGACGTCCGGTCGTACCAGATGTGAAAATAACATACGCACAAGATGAATCAGACACGTTCGCTGGCAGCTCAGTTTCTCTCTCTTCATTACTTTGGATTTTATCTAATAAAACTGTGTTGATTTTGTTTGAAAGGAGTTTGTATTCTAAATCGCTTTCAGTGAGTACTAACGCTATATCGGCATCGTCTAACATCGCATTCACCCTTGCTTCAGGGTGATTAGGATCTATTGGTACATACGCAGCACCTGTTTTTAAGATAGCTAAAATTGCGACTAATAATTTATGTGAACGGGAAGTACACAATCCAACTTTATCCCCGGGTTTTACCCCTTGGAATACTAATTCTTTTGCTACATTTTTAGCTTCTATATCTAGTTGAGAATACGTTATAGACTTCCCTAAGTATTGAGCAGCAATAGCATTTGGTGTACTTGCAACTTGTTTCTCTACCAAGGTATGTATACAAAGATCTTGAGGTACTTCTCGTTGCGTATTATTCCAATCAATCAATAATTTATTCTTATCATCAGAAGGAATAATGTCGAATTCAGATAAAAGCAAGTTAGGTGCTGATAACACCGAAGACATAAGTTGTTCAAATCCTTTAGCGAGTGCAACAATTCGCTCTTTATCAAATAAATCGGTGGCATATTCAATGAATATAGATAAAGATTCTTTCTCTTCTTCCACGAAAAAAGCTAAATCTGTACGAGCGACACCAGCATTGATTTCACCCAGTTCAAGCGGTGTCATCACAGCATCGCCAAGATTTATTGAATCACTTGGGAAATTTTGAAAAAACAGCATTACCTGAGATAAAGGAGAGTGACTTAAAGAGCGTTCTAGCTTTAATGATTCAAGTAACAGCTCCATTGGAAGATCTTGGTTATCGTAAGCATCAAACGTCGTTTCTTTAACACGTTTTACTATTTGCAGGAAACTAGGATCTCCGGTCAAATCATTTCTCATGATTAACGTATTGACAAAAAATCCCACCAAGGGCTCTAATTCTTGACGTTGTCTATTCGCAATACCTAATCCCAGAGTTAAATCTTGCTGTCCGGTATAACGTGCTAACAAACTTTGTAAAACGGCGGTAAAAACCATAAAGTTTGTTGCTCCCTTACTTTGAGCAAAGCTTGAAAGAGAGTGATATAAAGACTTTGAAATTTTAAACCCGTATGTATCACCTTTATTACTCTGTACCAGCGGTCTTGGCCTATCACTTGGAAGGTCTAAAGTAGGTAATTCCCCTGATAACTGCTCTTCCCAGTAGGCAAGTTGCTTTTTCATCAGTTTACTTTCTTTAGACAGTACTTCACGTTGCCAAAGAGCATAGTCAATATATTGTAGTTGTGGCTCCGCAAGGGGTGAAGGTTGCCCATTCAGATAGGCTTTATATATGCTGCGAAGTTCACTAAAAAGAACACCGAAAGACCATCCATCTGTAACTATATGGTGGGCATTTAAGATAAATAGCGATTCTTGTTCTGACAACTGAATCAAAGTGGGTCTAAATAGTTGCCCTTCTGACAAAATAAATGGAGTAGATATTTCTTGATGCGCTAACTCTTTAGCTTTGATGCGCTTATGTTGCTCTGGCACATCACATAGATTAATTAATTTCAGCGTTACCTCAGTGCTTGGTGTAAACTTTTGAAATGGTCCTTTATCATCATTACAGATAACACTTCTTAATATTTCATGTCTACGAACAAGTTCTGTCAAAGCACATTTTAATAACGCTATGTCTAACTTGCCTTTCAACCAAGAAGCTTCAAATAAATTATACGTTGAAGAGTTAACACTAAGTTGATCTATAATCCATAACCTTTGCTGGGTATAAGACAAAGGTAATCTTTCCGGTCTTTCACGACCACCTATCTTTATCGTTGGATTAGCTGATTTTTTTTTACTAAGTTGTTGCATTAGTAAAGCTCTTTTTTCTGGTGATAAACCCGCTAATCGTTTATTTAGTTCTGACATAAATTACTCCTTTATTGATAAGTCAGTTGTAGGTGAAAAAGCACCTTCTAATTGCTTACTTATCTCTTCTCCACTCAAATTTTCGATATCGTTTAGTAGCATTTCCATTAAACTCGACTCTTCTTTAGCTGACTCAAATAATATTTTCTCCGCCATTTTTTCTAGGCTAGGTGTTTCAAATAACGTACTAAGACCCAAAGCAATACCAAAAACATCTTCTACTCGAGACAATAGTTTGGTGGCCAATAAGGAATGCCCTCCTAATTCAAAGAATTCATTCATTGGGCTAATTTGATTTATGTTTAATACTTCACACCAAATGTCTGCTAGTTTTAACTCGTCAGGCAGGAGTTCTCTATCTGTGTTAACCGTTTGCACGACTTCAAACTCATTTGGTAAAGACAGAGCTGCTTTATCAATTTTTCCGTTTGGGGTAAGAGGAAAATGAGGTAATGTAATGATCTGATTAGGAATCATAAATGTGGGTAGTTCTAATTGTATATTTTGTTTTATTTGCTTTATTTGAATAGAGGTCGATTGGCTAGATTCATCTAAAATGACGTACGCCAATAAGCTGATGTCTCCATTATTCGCATGACAGATTATTACGACAGCGCTATTAACGTTAATACAAGCTTCTAACTTAGCTTCGATTTCGCCTAATTCGACTCTAAACCCACGAATTTTTATTTGTTTATCTCTACGTCCAAAGTATTCAAGTTCTCCATTCGCACAAAAACGAACTAAATCCCCTGTATTGTAAAGAAGCTTACCCGAAACACTTTGGCTTATCGCAAAACTAGTCTTAGTGAGTTCAGGAAGATTCAAATACCCTGCACTGCTTGAAAATTCACTAACATGTAGTTCTCCTATACAACCAAATGGTGTTAAATGTTTGTCTGTATCTAAAATGTACCCTTCTACATTAGGCAATAGACGCCCAATTGGGGGTAGCTTAGGCCAATGCGTGGGCTCACCTGTTAACACATGACCTGTAATCACATGCGTTTCAGATGGCCCATATTGATTAATTAACTGGCATCCTATGTGTTGAGTGAAGAAATCGCGTATTTCCTGTGTTATACGCATCTGCTCAGCGGCACTTAGAACAAGCTTTAAATGGGGTAATAAGATATTCAGTTCTTGAGATCGAGAAATTAAAAGTTGCATTACCGCATAAGGCAAATTTAGCGCTTCGATGCTCTCATTAGCCAGTAACCTAATTAATAATGAAATATCTTGTTGTACTTCTCTAGGTATCAAACGTAGACAGCCACCATGAGAAATACTCATAAAGATGTCGGCAAAGCACATATCAAAACCTGGAGATACATATTGAAGCCAAAGTAGCGGTTCAGAAAATCGTTCACTTTGTGATGTCATCGTACTGATAAGGTTAACCAAAACCCTATGGGGCATTTTCACCCCTTTGGGATTTCCTGTAGACCCAGAGGTATAAACGACATAACAAAGATCATCCGGTAAAAGCGCTCTATCTAGCTTTACCTTACAAATATCTTGTACATAAATTTGGTCAGACTCTTTTTGTAAAGATATTTGGTTTAAAACGTTGGGTAAGCTTAATTCAGGGCAAGACTCGTCACTCACTAAGAGTTGCATCTGACTATCATTAATAATAAATTCAAGGCGTTTGATTGGGTAACTGCTATCCATAGGCACATAACAAGCACCTGCCTTTAATACAGCTAATACAGAAACCACCATATTAAAGGAACGATCAGTACAAATACCTACTAAATCACCAACTTTGACGCCTTTGTTTTGAATATAACGAGCAAGCTTATTCGCTCTTATTTCTAATTCTTGATAGGTTATTCTTTCACTCTCATCTATCAAAGATATGGCTAACGGTGTTAAAAGTGACTGTTGCTCAAACAACTGGTGAGTAGCGATTAATTGATGTTCAGGTAAATAATCGGGTTGTCGTCCGGTGAGATCTTGTAATAAAAAGTTTTGCTCATCCAATGACAACATTTGCAAGTCTGCTATAGGGGCGTTGGGTTGCGTTGCAATAGAAAGTAATAAGCATTTAAGATGAGAGTTTAGTCTTTCGATAGTTTCTTTATTATATAAACAGTCATTATATTCCCAACAAAGTAACAGTTCATTTTCTTTGATTGTTGCGTGTAGTGCTAGGTCAAGTTTTGTCCCGATTTTTGTTTCTTGTGATTGCAATAATAAATTTCTAAACAATTGAGTTTGAGACGATATTTCCATGCTAAACATGATTTGTATTAAAGGAGTATGATCAGTGTTAAATGAGGTATTTGTTCCCTTAATTATCTCAAAGAATGAAATTTCATGTTGAGCTTGTGCTTCTTTATAGACTTGTTGAACATGACTTAAATAATCATTAAAACCTACGTAACCTGTATTGGTTCGTATAACGTGCATGTTATCTATTTGTCGTTTATCTGGGATTTTCTGTGCAAAAGCCTCATTAATAATAGGTACACCTATTACAATATCCTGGATATTACTGTGACGCGAAAGCACTAGTGTAAATGCAGCATGCATTAAACTGGTGCCATTCAGTTCATCTTTTTCAAGCAAAGGAAGTAATTTATGTACATTATTACCTTTAATGCAAGAGGTTAGAGTTGCCACATTATTTTTTTCATGAATAGGCTGGCAGTTCCTTGAATTATCGGGTAAAACCCCTTGAAGTTGTGGTGCTCCGTCAAGTTGCTTTATCCAATAATCTACACTTGCTTTTTCAGCTAATTTTTCAGTCCATTTATTGCTTAATAATATCTGGCTAACTTTCTGTTTTTGATTTTTCAATAGATATTTAAGTACAGAGGTATATTCTTCAGCTATATCTAGTACGGTTTGTTCTTTAAACAAGTCTTCAGCATATTCAAGGCCTCCCGACAAGCGGTCACCATCAAAATTTAGCTTTAAACTAAGATCAAATATGGTTGTATAATGTGGGGGCTCTTCTTCACTTATTTCTAAGTCACTTGTAATTCGCCCTCCTACATTTTGATTATTTTCCATCACAAACATAGATTGAAATAAGGGGTTATAGCTTAAACTTCTTTTAGGGTTAAGCTTTTCTACTAATTGATCAAAGGGTAAATCTTGATGCTCTATCGTAGATAAAGTATCGTTTTTAATTCGCGATAAAAGTTGTTTAATAGATAGATCATCTTGAACATTAATTCGTAATGCCAATGTATTGGCAAAAAAACCTAGCAAAGGCTCTAATTCTACCCTTTGCCGATTAGCAACTGGTGTGCCTATTACCACATCTTTCTGGCCACTAAGTCGAGATAATAGGCAAGCCCATCCAGCCAGTAACGTCATGAATACCGTCAAGTCATGCTGTTGACTAAACTCTAGTAATTCATCTGTTAAACCATTTCCTAAATTAAAGTTAACTTGATTACCACGGTAAGACTGTTTAGCCGGTCGGTTATAATCTAAAGGTAAAGTTAAAAGATGAGGAGCCCCCTTTAGTTGCTTATAGCCAAAATCAAGTGAGTCTTGTGTGCTATTTTGTAATATTTGCTGATGTTGCCATGCAGCATAATCAACATATTGAAGGGTGAGTTCAGATAATGGATTCGACTTTCCTTTAATAAAGGCTGAATAAAGTTGTATTAATTCGTCTAGTAATAGTTGATTTGACCATCCATCAGTAATGATATGGTGTTGAACTAAAAATAGGATATTCTCTGTGTCAGAAAGCTTAATTACCCCAGCTCGAATTAAAGGGCCTTGCTTTAAGTCAAAAGGAAGTAGAAATTCTTCTTTAAGAACACAGTCAATAGCAGAATTTTGTTCCTGACTAGCTAGGTGGCATAAGTCTTTTTTGTACAAGTTAAAACTAAGTTTTCCTTCTTGTACTATCTGTTCTGGGCTACCATCTTTTTGAATAAATAGGGTTCTAAAGCTTTCATGCCTTTGAATTAGGCAATTCATTACCAATTGTAAAATTGTTAAATCTAGTTCACCTTTTAATCGGTACTTATTAGCAACATGATAGGCAACACTAGCGGCAGGATTTAACTGACTCATGAAATATAATCGCTGTTGTTCTTTTGACATTAAAAGAGGTTTATCTCTTTTTATCCGCGAAATGTTTTTATGAATAACTGTGCTAGAGCCAGATACGTAGGCTGCTAATTGATCTAATCTCGGTTTTTCAAAGATGTCAGAAGGCAATAAATCAATGGAGAATTCCTGCTTTAAACGAGACACTAATTTAATAGCAAGTAACGAATGTCCGCCTAATTCAAGAAAATGATCAAATCGACTTATCTGGGGTAATAAAAGTAGTTTCCCCCATATTTTTGCTATCACATTTTCTATTTGTCCTTTAGGTGCGACAAAAGTAGAGTCAGATGATGCATTTCTATCGGGATCGGGTAAAGCAGACCTATCTATTTTTCCGTTAGGCGTTAATGGATATACATCTAGAACAACAAAGGCACTAGGTATCATATATTGAGGTAAGAACTCAGCCAGACCTTCTCGTAAAACTTCAATATTCGCGCTACCACCTGCCATGATGAGATAAGCAACTAATTGAGTTTCTTCTGCCTCATGCTCTCGAGCAACGACTAAAGCATCTTTCACATTCTCTAGACTTTCTAACTGCCCCTCAATTTCACCCAATTCAATTCTGTAGCCTCTAATTTTTACTTGAAAATCATTTCGCCCTAAAAACTCAACATTACCTTCGGGCAACCAACGACCTAAATCACCGGTTTTATACATGCGCGCCCCTTCTTCATTCGAGAAAGGATCTGGTATAAAAGTTTGAGCCGTAAGCTCAGGTCTATTTAAATAACCACGTGCAACCCCTGCCCCAGCAATGTGTATTTCACCGACTTCACCCACACCTGCAACATCACCTCTTTCGTCCAAAATATATATTTGGGTATTCGCGATGGGGCGGCCAATATGACTAACATAACCG
>Ga0105356_10003602_pt1 | contig 15187 bp, 10 predicted proteins | sample GOMGulsemesocosm_3_FD_83502 | JGI IMG/M metagenome (GOLD analysis project Ga0105356, IMG submission 83502) | Methane-oxidizing microbial communities from mesocosms in the Gulf of Mexico - GOM9D Gulf of Mexico | ecosystem: Environmental > Aquatic > Marine > Cold seeps | place: Gulf of Mexico...
AAATAGGGGCCGTTGGCCCAGTCTATAGTTGTAAACCCTCCAGTAACCACTACACCGCTACCTATTTTGATACTTATCAAACCATTGGTGTTGGTGCTCGGGTTTTGGGTTTCTGTATAAACTACCGTTCCATTTACAGAACCCTGTAGGATGCTTAATTGCATCCCTACCGACTGATTGGTTACTAGATTACTACCAGCGTCTCTAATCACGGCCTGGTAGCTCATTTGTTGTGGAGATTGCGCACTTGCCTGCTGAGGCAAAAATATAGCAGTTAATACTAAGGCTGCTAAAAACTTCTGTGCTTTTTTAATCATGATTGGGTTGTTTTGTTTAGATGAAATAAGACGGGTATGTCCGCCTAGTTTTTAATAATTTTAAAGGTTTCTAAAGTTTGTTGATTAGCTGTTACTTTTAAAAAGTAGATGGCTACTGGCAATTTGTGCATTGGAATAATTGTTAAACGCCTATCTATAGGTTTGTATAATAGCAACTCACCATTAATGCTATATATCGAAAAAGAAAGGTTTTCAAAGTCTTTGTTCTCAATTTTTAAGTGCAGGTCATTCACCGCTGGATTGGGGTACACGGCGACAGTAAGACCGATGTGTTTATTTTGAGGTTCCCCTAAAGTATTAATTTCATAAGCTTGTTGCACCCCTTGATGCAGGCTCCCACCACTACCATTAACAGTGGTATAGACGGTCTGACCAACGGAATAGGAAATCGTGCCTCCACTACCAGAAGCTGTACTGCTCGAAGCTGATATTGTTTCTTGTGCTTGTAGGTTGTACAGGCCAAAGAGGCAGCTAAAGAAGCACAATTTAATAAGGAAATAAGGTTTCTTTTTCACAATAGGTTAAGGTTGATTTGTTGCTGATGAAGCAAATATATATGTTATTCCAAATGAAAAACCCACCAAAATTGGTAGGTTTTAAAGAATTGAGATTGATGATGACAAGTTATTATTGTTTAGGTTGTTAGCTTCTGATTGGGCGTTTTTAATTTAGTTTTTAAGGGAAGAGTAATCAATGTAGAAACGCCATTATTTAGTGCTGAGGTTATTTCTATAGTGCCATTTAGGTAGTCCATGCGCTTTTTTATAGTGATGAGACCGAGGCCTGAATGATTTTCGTCTGGGTTAAACCCAATACCATCATCTTCTAAGGTGATTACTAATTCGTCTTGATGGTTGATTAATTGGACGACTAAAGTTTTTGCCTGAGAATGTTTTAAGGCATTGGCAGATAATTCTTGTAGTACCCTGTATAGATTCAAGGAAGCGTCTTGAGAAAGATTGACATACTCACCAATAAACTGAATCGTAACTTTCACAGGAGACTTTTCGAAAGTGGATTCAAGCAGGCTTTTAATCGAGTTTTCAAAGCCTATATGGTTTACCAGGTCTGGAGATAATTGATGCGATAGCGTTCTTACATCTTTAATAATGGCATCAAAATCTTGAATCATTGATGTCGACCCGTCTTGTGAAGAAAAGTTTTTTTGGAGTATGCATAACCTACTTCCAATATCATCATGCAATTGTGAAGAGATCCTTTCGCGTTCTTTTTCTACACCTTCTACATATGATTTGGTGATTTTTTTTTGAGACTCTAAGATCTTAACCTTTAAATTAGACACCTCTTCAAAGCCTTTTTTTGCGATGTAAACAATGGAAGTCCCCAAAACAATTGCTTCAAAAAGAGTACTTAAATACATGATGTTTGTTATAGAAATTGAGAGCTTTAAAATGTTTATTTCCTTAAAGGAAAATATGGCAATGGTTAGTAAAACAGGGGTGTATGCAAATAAATAAAGTTTAGTAATGGTTTTGTTTTGTTTATATCCAATTATAGCTGCAACAATTAAAAGAAATACCGATATTGCTAAAGAGCTGTATTTTATTTGTTTTATGAGTGGGTTGTTAAAGCCTAAATAAAAATAGCTGTTTTCAAAAATCATATACATCAAGGTGTAAATAGCTAACAGATTTAAACCTTTATAAATACGAGGAAAGTTGGTCTTGATATTTAAAATTTCCTGAGATAATTTTATGAGAAAAAACAGTGATAATTGGGGGATACTTATTCGGGTAAATGCATGTAAGGTTGGGTAATTATAAGTGACATGCTGAAATAAATATCCCATATCTCCTAATAAGAATACAAGAACAGTGAACACATAACTGGTATACCAAAAATAGATGCTCTTTTTTAGCAGTAATAAACTAACAAACCCCATAATAAAACAGAGGCCTATCCCAGATAAAAGAAGTATTAAAATAAAGGAATCTTTTATTTCTTGCTCATAAAAAGTGTTTTTATTCCATAGCTTAATAGGCATAATCATGGAAGTCCCTTTGTTTTCAATTCTTGCAATAAATGAATATTGTTCATTTGGGCCTAGGCTAATGGGAAACAAAAATTTTCTATAGTCTACAGCCCTATTTTTATATGGGAGCTCAACTCCAGTTGTAATCGGAGTGTTGAGCGTCTTGCCTTTGATGTCGTAATAGATAATCTTGCTGAGGTGATGGTTATCTATCTGGAGAAATAATTCTTGAGTTTTGTCTGTCGAATTAAGGATACTCGATCTGATCCAATAATTGTTTTTAGAGATTCCGTAGGAGGTTTTATGAGGCTGCCAAAATTGTGGAGCAAGGGTCAAAATAGAATCAATGGCGATGTCAGATTCTGAATTGAAAACCTCACAAAAGGGATCAAAAGGATTATAGCTAAAGTTAGGATCACTTAGGGTGTAATTTTGACCAGATATCGTGTTGGTTAATGCTAAAAGGAGGAGTAGGGTGACGACTTTAAAGCTGTTCATAATAATACTTTAAAAGTTCGGAAGATGTATTAATTTCTAATTTTTTATAGATATTTTTTTTATGGTAGTTAATAGTGTTGATACTAACATTCATTTCCAAAGCCACGTCCTTGGCTTTTTTGCCCTCGACAAATTGTGCGATAATCTCTTTTTCTTTTTTGGTAAGTTGCACACCCTTAATCACCGAAACATTAAATTTATTGGCGTGCTCCAGTGAATCATGAACGAAGAACGTATTATGGTTTAACTGATTGACAGCTTTAAACAATTCGATATTTGAAATGTTTTTGTTGCAAAAGGCATTTGCACCTAATTTTTTTGCCTTGTCTATTAAGTATTTATCATCGTGCATACTTAAGACTAAAATTTTGTTGCTGAACCCATTTTCTCTAAGACTTTGAATAACCTCAAATCCATTTTTTATTGGAAGGTTCAAATCTAATAGCAATACATCTACACTTTTATGGTTTCTCGAGAAAAAATTAAGGACACTTTGCCCATCTTTAAATACGCCGAGGATATCGCATTTATCCTTAAAGGCATTTATCAACCCCTCCGTGTACATAGGGTGATCTTCACAAATAATAATTTTGAGCATGTATAACCAGCAAATTTTATTTAAACATGATCAAAAATAAGCATAAAAGTTTGATTTTAATCTGCCAAATGATCTTTGAAAAGAGATAGGTTTAATGTGTATAATTTAAAAGCAATTCCTCCTTTTTTATGGCATCATATTCTCTTTAGTGGCTTCTATGGTCTTCAAAATCTCATCGCGTAGTTGCAATCCCATTAATTTTATATCGGGTTTCATAAAAAAGTAAAAGCGTAGGATTCTAGAGAAGCGTTTAATTTCAATCCCATAGAACATCGCGATATAACCCGTGATAAGAAATAAGGCGGGAAGCACTATGGTTAACCAAAAGTTAGCACTGATAAAATATCTAAACAGCCAGATCTCAAGCGTATAAAAAAGAGGAAAAGTAATTAAGCCAGCAAGCATCTGAACAGAAGTTTTGTATTCTATATCAATGTTTAAAGCCTTGAATATTTTAGAGGGAAGGATATAAGGGATATAATTAGAAAAGACGCCTAAAAGATACAAAGGGGAGAGTAGCATAAACTTTAAAATATAACTTGACAAAACCAAAGCCTTATTTTTTTGAAGGAATTGGTCTGTAAAAAAACCGGGAGTTAATTTCTCTTTTTTCAGAATAGTAAAAAATGAATCTATTTTGCTTTGTGTATTCTTGTATAGCTGAGGTTGGTGTTCGTTGATATAACTAAGCGTCTTTGAGATCTTGATTCTCAAGTCTAATGATTGTTTCGGGTTTTGATATAAATTCAGCTTCGGATCATGATAGGCTCCATAAAATTTATGAGCCTTTATTAAAAGGCGTTCTTGATCTTTCCCTGAGGTTTGTGGAATGTTTTTTGCCAGCGTTTTTCTAATGTCTTCGGTGAGCTTAGTGACGCCTTCATTGTTATTGTTTAAATAGGTTTCTCTGTAATCATTTACAGAGAGTGGCGGGTTTATAGTTACCGAAACCATACTTCTGAATTGTATGGCATCAGAATAATCTAAGGCAATAGGAAGTATTTTTAAGTCTCCATTAATTTTATTTGTAGCTTCAAAGCTCAGAGCAATCCTTGCAGTACCCGTTTTTATATCCCGAAGTTTAAGTTCGTAATAACTGCTACCCTCAGGAAATATAAGAAAGGTATTTCCTCGGTCTAAGTATTCATGACAGCGTATAAAGGTGTTTTTATTATCGGGTTTTTGTCCGGGGATGACATCTTTTTTTCTATAGATGGGGATCAAGTGTAAATGGTTAAAAATCCTATTTAAAAGTTTGTTTACAAAAATGCCAGCATTGGCAATAAACCCGATACGCTGTTTGGTGATCGCAGCAATTATTAAGGGATCAATAAGGGTGTTGGGGTGATTGGCAACAATAATCAACGGCCCCTTTGGGGGAATATTTTCTCTCCCGATAACCACAATCTTCTTAAAAAAGAAGAAGAGGGCTATATGGATAATCCGTTTTAAAAAATGATAGATCACGCCAAGTTTTTCTTGAGATTCGCTATTTGTAGAAAGAAAAATCCACCGATAAAAAATACCGACATAAACACCATGCTGTTTCGCATACTTCCTGTCACCTGATCTATGAATCCATAGGATAAAGCCCCAATGACAATCGCCAGTTTTTCAGTAATATCATAGAAACTAAAAAAAGAAGCGGTGTCCTTTGTCTCTAATGGAATAAGCTTGGAATAGGTAGACCTTGAGATGGACTGTATCCCTCCCATTACAAAGCCTAGAAAGGCTGCTAATGTGTAAAATGAGATTTTATCTTTTAGAAAATAGCCCGCAATACATATAAAGATCCAGATAATTAAAGTACAGCTGATCGAAAATCCATTGCCTTTTCTTTTGGAGAGCCAAGCAAAGAAATAGGCGCCAATAATAGCTAGAATCTGCAAAATAAGCACCACATAGATCATTTCATTAGCACCCATGCCAATTTCCTTATCTGCAAATAATGGCGCTAATAGCATCACCGTTTGCACACCCATACTGAATAGGAAAAAGGCGCTAAGAAAGCGTTTCATTACTTGTTTATTGCGGACAACCTGAAACACTTTTTTCAATTCCTGAATACCATTGCCAAGAATTTTTAAGGATATTTTTTTACCGGTATCACGATCCTTTAAATAATAAAATGCAATTTGTGAAAAGCCCATCCACCAAAGCCCCACTAAAATAAAGCCAAATCGGGTTGCAGCACCTCCATTTTCGAAACCAAAAGACTCAAATTTTTGATAGAGAACAAGGTTTATAATTAATAATATAACACTGCCAATATAACCCATGGCAAATCCTTTGGCGCTGACATTATCCATTTTATCAGTGGAGGCAACCTCTGGGAGAAATCCGTTATAAAATACCAGAGACCCCGCATAACCTATACTGGCTAGAACAGAACAGCCAATACCATATTCAATGTTTTCTCCTGTAAAAAAGTAAAGTCCAATACAAGACAGGGAACCCAGATAGGTAAAAAACTGCATAAAGCGTTTTTTCTTCCCACCATAATCTGCAATTCCAGAAAGAATAGGAGAAATAAATACAATGATCATAAAGGAAAAGGATATGGCATAGGAAAAGAGCACTGAGTTTTTAATGCTCATTCCAAAAAACCTCACCATTTCTCCACCAAAAGCCTCTTGTGTTGTGCTTAAGTAATAAATTGGAAATATGGCCGTAGTAACAATCAGGTTGTAAACTGAATTTGACCAATCGAATGAGCCCCAGGCATTAATTAGCCTTTTGTTGTTTTTTTCTAACATTGTGAATGGGTGTATTAATTGCTTAATTATCCTAATATTTTATAAAGATGCATTTTATAACTGAGTATTCCTTCATTTATGAGGATATCTATGGTAGTGGAAGTTCCCTAATTGGGATTATACATTCTCAATGGACTCGTCTTGATTTTCGATATAACTTTTATCTCTGGTGTTTTTTTGTACGGCAATTGAAGCAAATAAACTTAGGGTATAGGACATTGCATAAAACCCCTTTTCACTCAATAATAAATCGGCGTTCCAGAGGCCAATGATAAGTAATAAAATGGCGCAGAGTGCCGAAAACCAGCTAACTCCATAATACATGTCCGTTACTTGTAGGCCTTCCAATCGGTCCCTGACGCTTTTTTGTACAGATATTACCGCAAACAATCCGAATAATAAAATGGTGAAGTAATAGCCTTTTTCATTTAATAACATGTCTGCATTCCACAGTCCAATACAATAGGAGATCACGCCTGCGAAAAGAGCAATCCATGAGGCTCCAATAAAAGCAGGTGTGGGCTTCTGGTCGTAAATAATAGGGGGCTTTTTTTTAGAGGTCTTGACCTTTGATTTTGCTTGTTTTTCTTGAGTATCATCACTCTGAAAATTATAGTCCATAATAGTTGTTTTTAAGGGTTAATATTTCGTTTCTATACTACAAATATGAGGGATAGAAGAGAATGATAAAATTTCAATTATAAATTATACTTACGATTTAAAATAAGAGTTATTATAATATGCCTTGTATTTATGGTATATTTGATTAATAATCCTTACGATATAAATGAATACAATTTCTTCTATAATTAGTACTTTATCTAAGGATGACAAAAAGAAATTTGTTTTAGAACTCAAGCAAAAAAACAGACGTCATGACACGAAGAACCTACAATTATTTCAGCTTTTAGAGGCTCAGGAGCCTCAAAAAGACATCGATGTATTGTTGTATGGAAAACCAGCCAAAGGCGCCTATCATGCGCTCAGTAAGCGCTTGCATGATGCCCTCATCGATTTTGTCGCAACCAAAAGCTTCGACAGCGAATCTTCGGTAGAAATGGAGGCCTTGAAATTACTTTTGGCATCTCGCCTGTTCTTTGAACATCAACAAGTAAAGCTCGCTTTTAAAACCTTGGCCAAGGCTGAATCTAAAGCCATAAAATATGGGCTGTATAATATTTTAAATGAAGTCTATCTCACTAAAATACAATATGCTCATTTGAATCCTTCTATAGATTTTAAAGCATTAATACATCAGAATCGAGAAAACAAGTTGAAGATCCTTCAGGAAGAAAATCTGAATCTTTTTTATGCTAGCATTCAGCATGAATTGATAAATAACCCGATTGGGATTTCAGACATAATTAACAGGAATTTAGTCTTGCATAATATTTCAATCACTAAAAATTTAAGTTACCAATCGCTTAATAAAATTCTTGAAATTAGCAATGAGGTCGCCAATGTTACAAGGGATTATTATGCTGTTTTGCAATTTATAGAAGAGGCCTACCGACAAATAGATACTTCAGAACGAATACAGGGCAAGCATTTATATGCTCATATTCAGATTCTATATTATATGGCAAATGCCTTTTTTAGAATTAAAAAATTTAAAATATCTGCTAATTATCTAGAGGAAATGCAGAAGTATATGTGTTTACAGGACCATAAGCATTATTCGGTTTTTCTTCCGAGATATACATTGCTAAAAAACCTGCTGTTTACCTATACAGGGAAAGCCCATATTGCGGTTGACAATTTAGAGACCTTCGATTTTAAAAAACATAAGGATCAATTAGAATACCTTCTCAATCTGAAATTAAGCTTGGTAGTCGCATTATTCCTGCAACAGAAATACAAGGAAGCATTTAGAATCTATAAGGCGTTTTACCACAGTGATACGTGGTATACGCATAAAGCAGGCGTTATTTGGGTGATTAAAAAAAACCTGATAGAGATCTTGCTCCTTATAGAATTAGATTATTTAGATCTCGTGGAGTCGCGTTTAAACAGTTTTAGGAAAAAGCACAGAGCGCATCTCATAGAGCAAAAGGAAACCCGAGTCTTAGAGTTTTTGAAATTAGTCAGGATTTATTATTATAAGACAGAAGATGTTCAGGCGGAAGCATTTAAAGAAAAAGTTGCCGTATTATTGAAGATAAAAAATAAGAATGAAGATATTTTCGTCATCAGTTTTTATGCCTGGATAAGATCGAAAATAGAAAATTCAGAACTTTATAAAACCTGTCTTGATGCTATTGATAATATATAATATAGAGACTCGGGATCATTTAAGCCTCGGTGTTATTATCTAATAATTTCGGAACAGCATCAGCCATACCTGCATTATACACAAATAGAACGGTCGCCATATCGGTAGAAATCTCTTCAATCCATTTGGCTTTTGTGTTTTCTTCCCCTAAGGATAATGTTGGTAAGCCTAACATCACTATTTCAGACTGTTTACTCTTCTCTTTAATAATGCTATTCACATTTTTCTGACTTACAAAAATCTCAACCCTAGCAGTTATTCTTGCCAGATCTAATCTCTTTTTAATGAAATATTCTAAGTCCTTTACCTGATCGGACGCTTTGACTATTGAGAGAATTTCAACTTTATAATCTTTAAAAGTTCTATTCAGTTCTATTAAATAAGCAAGTAATAACATCAGGTCGGCGTTACTGTCCTGCCCTCTCCACCATATGGTAATGGTTTTATTAAGCCGCTTTTTAATTTTTGGATTAGCGTAGGCGTAAATAATATTTTTACCGGCTTTTTCCATTTCTTTAAGCTTAATTAACTGACTCACTCTTCCTTGTGTTGTTGAAGAAACACCTTCCATAATGGTATTTGATTTTAAGCCAGCAATACCATGAGCCTTTGCAACTTGTATGGTTCCAGATCGAATATCCCGAACGACATTGACTTCGCAAAAGACGTCTAAGCCATATTTTAGAATTTCCTTCTGAAGTTTAATACGAAGCTTTTCTACACTATCAAAATTGGGGTGTTCATCCAGAGTTACTAGATGACAAATGGTTAATACCCCGTGGTGTTCACTTATGGCGGCTCCTAATTTGATGATTTGAATGCTCTCTTTGATATTGCGGACAAAAAGCAGGGTTTGTGGTCGCCAGTTTCTCGGATTTCGTTTGCGTTTATCATGGTTTAGCAGGGCGCGTTTGGCTATATTTATCATAAAGCCTGAACTTACATCCCCCCAGTTTTGTTCTAGGGATTTTCGTCTTAAATAAAAATAAATGCCCATTTCTATGCTAAGGGCAATTGCACTGGCTACAGGGCTTATTAAAACCATAACAAAAACAGCTGCTAAGGCTCCTGTTAGTGAGATATACCAGGGCACCTTTATCTGTGGTCTATAATGGGGTTCTGCAACCAAAACCTCGATCGCGGCACTGAGGTTTATGGCGACATATAAGGTTAAAAACAGGACAGAAACCAATATGGCTATGGTATTTAATCCTCCCAATAACACCGCCAAAAGGGCAATAGAACCTGTTGCCCAAGTCGCTATAGTTGGCTGGCCCGATGGACTCAATTTTGAAAATTTCTTTGGAACCAAACCGTCTGCCGAGAGGGCTTGTAAAACCCGTGGACCATTTAAGATACTGCCTAGGGCCGATGATAATATGGCGCCTAAAACAGCAGGAATAATTAAGGCTCCTCCAAAAAAGGCGACGCTGGTCCAATTTGCCAGACCTCTGTCTGTGGCTAATAATTGTCCTAATTCAAGTTGATCGCTTAATGAAAGCACAATAGGAATTAAAATATAGATAATAAGGCAAATTAAAACCGCTCCGAGTGTCCCTTTGGGGATGGATTTTTTTGAGTTTTTAAGATCGCCGCTCATACCAATACCCGTGGTGAAACCTGTTACCGCAGGAAAAAAAACGGCAAAGACATACCAAAACCCTTCCGGAGCTGTTGTATAGGTCGCTTCATACGAAGGGGAACCCATGGGTCCTGAAAATACGCCTACAAATAAAGCGATGATGGATAGGCCTACAAGGATTAATATTGGGATCTGTAATTTTAAAACAAATTCTGCACTTTTACCAGATACTAATGTAATCAATACAATACTACCAGCGGCAATTACCTGGACGGTATACCATGGTACAGGACCCCAGTCGGCAGGCCAAAATAATAGAGACACTTCGGCAAGTCCAAAACAGTAAAACGTGACGCTTAAGGTACGACAGAAATACAAAGGGATTCCTATGGCACCACCGGGTTCAAGACCGAGGCTTCGAGAAACCATATAATATTCGCCGCCGGCACCAATATTCATATTAGTGGCAATCGCCGAAGCACTTAATCCCGTAATAAATGTGATACTACTTGCTAAGATCACAATGATTAGCGTCCATCCAAGGCCTACATTTCCAATGACCCAACCAAAACGTAAGTACATTATTAAACCCAAAATAGTTAAAACACTAGGTGTAAAGACCCCGAGAAAGGTTCCGAATTTCTTGTGCTTTGCCGATTTTGTTTTAGCCATAGTGAATTCAATTTAATTTGAATGTTTTGGGTAAAAAATTAAGGGCCTGTGTTACAAATCTAGTTAATTTTCATCGCATTGTTTTTTCTGGCGATTTATGTATTCTGCTTTGAATGTCAAACTCTTAGATGTTGTATTGTTAATTTGATTGACTCGTTTATTACATTACTTCGTGACTATAATTATATTAGAAGCCATCTTCCCTATACTGGCATCCGGCTGGATTAACTGCTCTAAATTCTTTTTAAGTAAGGTTTTGAATTCTCCCTGTTCTGTATGCGCTAAGGCCTTTAAATTTGGTCCAATTGGTGTTGCGTAAGCTAGGTTTATTGCGCTTTTCAGTCCCCCTTTTACATAGAATTTTTGTTGTTGTGTGGAGAGCTCAATATTGGAAAAACCAATCTCATTAAAAGCGGAAAGCAAATCTTGTTTCGATATTAAATCGAAAGGGATTCGCATCATTTTGGAGATCTCATGGGCGTTTATAGATTCTAATGTTTTGCATATAACCCCAAATAGTTCACAGTCATCAACCGAGCACCATGTGGATATGATTGCCTTTCCACCGGGTTTGAGCACTCTATAAATCTCATGTGCGGCAGCCTTTTTATCGGGGAAGAATTGAAAACCTTGTTGACAGACAACCGTATCAATAGTGTCGTCAGAAATTGCCATGCTGTCCACAGAACCTTCTATAAATTCTATAAAACTAGCCCAAGATTTACATTTTATTTTTGCCAATTCCAACATTTGTCCATTAATGTCCAAGGCGATGACTTTCCCTTTTGGGCCAACATTTTGCAGCAGTATTTTACTTAGGACACCCGTTCCACAAGCCAGGTCAAGTACCGTTTTATTAGTCCATGGTTGCTGTTCTTGAATGAGCTTTTTTGCCCAAGGCTCAAATAAGGAGGGTACAAGAATACTGTCATAGGACTTCGCCACCGATTCATTTCCAAAGCTAAAAGTATCTGAGCCGTCCATATAATTGAGGGTTTATTCCCCCTAATATAGCAAATAATTTTTGCTTCTTATAGGCCTTTGATCTTTGATGAATTGAAAATCAGACCCTTATTTGAGCCTTGTATGAACAGTATAACCTAGCTTTTTATAGTAGCAAGTTCTTAAAAAACGAATTTTAGATTTGCACCGGCATAATAATTTGAAGGAACTCCGGGGTAGTAATATCTCGGAGCATTTGCTCCAAAACTTCCTGCATTTATCAATAACATTGAAGCGTATTTTTCATCGAAAATATTATTGAAGCCAACAAAAAGTTCAAATTGTATGCTCCTATCTCTATCCGATCGATATCCAAATTTTGTGTTCAGCAATTGGTAGTGATCTGAATAGACAGAATTGTCGTCTCGCATTGGAATTTCTCCAACATAATTATAATTCAACAAGGCATAGAGACCGAAATTGGTTTCAATGTTGAGCATAGAATTGAATGTGAGATTGGGAACTCCTGTCAAATCATTTCGCGAATAATCTTCAGTATCGTCAACAAAAGATTTAAATTTAAAGTCGTTTAAAGCTAAAGCATTGCTGTGATAAATCTTGAGTTTTTCGGTCTTTAATAGCTGGTAATTTAAAGCCATTTCCAATCCGTTATATTGTGTTTTCCCTGCATTAACACCTATGAATTCATCACTGGCAGTACGTCTCGCTACTAGTAAATTTTTAACATCCATCCTATATAAGGCAATATCAAAATGAAGTTTGTCACCCAGGAGACTCCCGCGACTTCCAATTTCATAGTTCCAACCACTTTCAGGTTTTATATCGGTGTTTATTAATCCATCAGGTAATAGTGTCTCTTCCAATGAAGGCGGTGAGAATCCATGACTTATCGAAGTATAGAGCATCGCATTTTCAGAGACTTGATGACTTAATCCAAGCTTTGGAGAAAAGATGCCTCCAAAATCATAATTTCCAGAATAATCGCTGGCATTAGTAGTGAAATTATCTTCTAAGGAATATGAGGTAGCATTAAAATTTAATCCTATTGTGGCTATTGTTTTTTCAGAAATCTTGTATTTTGAATCAAAAAACAAGTTCAGATAGCGGCGTTTTTCTTTAAAATCACTTAAGAGATCTCCTTGAACACTCCCAATTTCAGGAGCAAAATCCCTATACAAGTTTTTAAAAGTTTGGTAGCTGTTATGGTCTTTAAAAATCTCGGCTCCAAGTGTCCATTCAAAGACTCTATCAAATATTATGCTCTGTGAAGCAATGCGTGTTCGCAATCCAATACCCTTTGTTTTTTCTTGTAAAACATTAAATGGTCGTGGTTCATTGGCATCTAAAAAAGATGTAAATATACTGGTGTATTGTTTGGTTTTCGAATTGTAATCGTGTTGCCAAGACAGTCCGAATAATCCTTTTTTATAATCTTCATATCCCTTTGCGCGTCCCCAAGTAAAGGCCGCTGATCTAGGGTCATTTAAATAATCGTCTTCATTAAGTGAGCTGGGGATATAGGCCTTTAAATCGACATAATTTCCGACAAAGCTGAGTTTGTCCGAATCACCTAAATAGTGATTAGTCGCTATAGTAAGTGTCTGCCTGTCGGTTTCATTATTCGCTCTATAACCATCACTATGAACATTAGAATATGTGATCTTAGCGGTGTTTTTTAGAGATCCTAAATTGGCTTGGAGAAGCTGCTTTTGCAAGCCGTAAGATCCAAAGGTATAACCACTGTTGATTGATAATTCGTCAAAAGATCCTTTAGAGGGAATCAGTTGGATGGTGCCACCTAAACCCGCACCATAGAGACTCGATGAAGGGCCTTTTAAAATTTCTATACGACCCAAAGTTTGCATTTCGATATCTTCGATACTAGAAGCTCCAGAACCATTTGTTAGAGGGATATCCTGATAATAGGCTCTAATTTTACTCGTGCCAAAGAGGTTGCGAGAACCAATGCCACGCATCGTAATTCGGTTGGTAGTCAGCGTTCCATTATGCATAAACACACCTGGTACAGTATTTAAAACTGGGGCGATATTTACAGCGTCATTGCCTTCTATTTCTTTAGCGGAAATTACTGAGACTGCCGTTGGAAGCGCTTTTAGTTTACTCTGAAAATTATTTGAAGTGATTATAACCTCGCTTAGGTTTTCTAGCTGAGCTTCCAGTTTAACTATAGTATAGGAATCAGCCTGAATGAGAATTGTTTTCGAAACATATCCATCCTTTGAAAATATATAAGTAGCCGTTTTTGGAAGGGTAAAAGCACCGTTTACACTTGTAATGGTTGAAAAAGCACCGTCGATATTAACAATACTTACATCAGAAAGTGTAGCGGAGTTTTCACTGTCAACAACTTTCCCAGTGCTGTCTTGAGCCTGTATTTGTTGGACTAAAAAAAGTGAAAGAATTGCGAAAAATAGGGATTTCATAAAGGTTTAAATTTGAAAATTTTAGGATCGCTCCAATTTTTTTGTCAAAGAATCAAAAGTAATCTTTTAAGTCGGAAATAGGAATGTCTTTGAAATTTTATACTCCGATGTTAAATGGCTTCTCTAAGAATTACAGAATGGCGTCTAAGGATTCATATAATCTCCGTTTTTTAAAAATGAATAGCCTAATTGTTAGCCGTGTCAAAAATTAAAAGATATTTGTACTATATTCAAAAATGAGATCGATGCGTTTTTATAAAAATAGTTTCATATTTATTTTAGGTTTTCTTTTAAGCAACTGTCAGGAAAAAAAGGCGACTGTTAGTCCTGAAAAGGAGGTAGATATTATTCCTATGATAGACGTAACTATTGTTCCAGAACCTGATGCAGATAATGGAGGATTGGTTTTACCGGAGGGATTTGGAGCATTGGTGGTTGTCGATAGTGTTGGCCCTGCAAGGCATTTGGCAGTAAATGACAATGGAGATATTTATATTAAGTTACGTATCGATACTGGGGATAAAGGCAATATGGCATTGAGAGATACCGATAATGATGGGAAGGCAGATATTATTCAGCGTTTTGGAGATTACCCAAATGACGGAAGGTTTGCCACAGAAATGCGAATTCATAAAGGCTACCTATATTTCAGTTCGGAACTGGTAGTATATAGACAAAAATTATCACCCTCTAAATTGATTCCCGAAGGCAAGCCAGAAGTATTAGTGATTGATAAATTCCCTATTAGATGGCATAATGCTAAATCTTTAGCTTTTGACAATAAGGGCGGCATGTATGTCACCTTTAGTGCGCCAACAAATGCCTGTGAAGATTTGACCCTTAATAATGGCGACCCAAATGCCATTGTACGTGGAGAATATCCATGTACACAATTAAATATCCTCGGAGGTATTTGGAAATTTGACGAAAATAAGCTGAATCAAACCCAACAGGACGGTATTAGATTTGCTACCGGATTAAGAAGTATTGTTGGACTTAGCTGGAATGATGAAGATAATAGTTTGTACGCGGTTAATCACGGGAGAGATTTTCTACATAATCATGCACCAC
>Ga0105356_10003603_pt1 | contig 15187 bp, 10 predicted proteins | sample GOMGulsemesocosm_3_FD_83502 | JGI IMG/M metagenome (GOLD analysis project Ga0105356, IMG submission 83502) | Methane-oxidizing microbial communities from mesocosms in the Gulf of Mexico - GOM9D Gulf of Mexico | ecosystem: Environmental > Aquatic > Marine > Cold seeps | place: Gulf of Mexico...
GGGGGAATTCACGCTCTATAGTCGGCGGTGGTGGTGGCGCCATCCATTCGTATGTTGGCAGCTCAGTCGCAATATAAACAGTGCTAATGTCGGGACTTGAGCGATCATTCGAAAAACCACTAAATGCAACGCTGGGCTGCTCACAGCACTCAATGCGCTGCAGCAATTGATCGCAACAGGCCATATCCGTCATCGCAGTCGATGCTTGCGCAGAGCTGTTGGCAGAGCTTTTATCAGCACTGTGAACGCCAGCATTGACAATACTGCCGCTATCCATGCTCTGATCCAACAAATGATCTGACTCTATAGCAGCCGTTGAAACACCACTAGCCATGGACTCACAGCTGAAAACGCTCAACAACAACCAGCAGAACATCGCGACTACAGATGTTTTACGGCGTTGGCTGGTGAGGTATTGAATCATCATTTATACGTTGTAAAGCAGACAAGGAACCGCAATATTACTAGAAATATGCGACAACACAAGGGTTATGGCAGTCAATAAAGCGCCTCTACACCCAACTAAAGTCTTTCTGACTTGGCCAAAACGCAGGGCTGTTAATGCCAGGTGGCCTGCAGCGGCTGCTCGTACTGAGCCTACAACGAGGATAGATGCTTGTCACCATGGGCCTGCTAGCTTGTTAGCCTTTTTAGCAGCCCAGGTCGGGACAATGCTTGTCTCGGGACATCCGCCGTCTTACCCCGCAATCCCCTCATCATCAAGATCGTTGACGATGATTAAACGCTGGGGAAGCGGGGCGCGAGATGGATTTACCAAAAGGCGGCCATCGCTTTAGTAGTGAAACACCCTTGGTGCCGCAGCCGAGTTACTCGCCTAATGCCGCGTTCCACTTGGCGACATTATCGGCTTGGGCTTCGAGAAGAGCATCAGTGTCACCCTCTATGGTCAGTGAGTTAATCGTGTCGCCGCCTTCGATAGCATCTACCACTTGTTGATCTTCATCCGAGAGAACAGCACCAAATACTGTATGCATGCCGTTGAGGTGAGGTGTTGCCAGGTGAGTGATAAAGAACTGTGAGCCATTGGTACCCGGGCCAGCATTGGCCATGGAGAGCACACCGGGGCGATCATGTTTGAGTTCATCACAGCATTCATCGCCAAATTGGTAGCCGGGGCCGCCGGTACCACTGCCTTGAGGGCAACCGCCTTGAATCATGAAGTTGGGGATCACACGGTGGAAGCTGAGACCGTCGTAGTAGCCGCGCTTGGCGAGATTCACAAAGCTGGCCACCGTCATAGGGGTTTGCTCGGCGGTAAGCTCAAGTTTGATCGTGCCCTTGCTTGTGTCGAATATGGCTTGAAGGCTCATAGTAAAGTGTCCTATATCAGTATTGAAAGAGTGTATGTAGTCTATGGGGGGCACATCATAGCGAAACCTGGCGCGGATGCGAATCGAAGATGCACATTTATCAATTACTTACCGGGAAAATCCTTATAAAAAGAGGGTTTGAGGTCGACTTAGATCGACTGTCTCGAAGCCCCCGAGCAGCGATAACGCAGACATTCGTTATTTTTACCCGAAAAGTATTGCCTGTGGCGGACATCAGGCTTCTCGGGGCATCCAGATACAACATCACCGGGACTTTTGGCAGGCCTTGCTTAATCACCCTCCCCAACTGCCTCTTTGATCGCCATGACCCTGAGATGCACCCGTCGCGGCTTATGTCACGCAGATGCTACTTATATACTCCTTCTATCCGTTCCGGCGGTCTAATGCGAATGTGGTAATGCTCGCTATGATTGGCCTGGTGAGTACTTAATCTCTTTTTAATGAATTCCGGGTCGTTAAAAAAGATATATTTTGTATTCATACAGCTTTTTATGGATTCGACCTGAACAAGAGCTGCCTCACGATGGAACCTTCTTGTATAATCATGTGCTTTCAATTGGTCAAATTTGTTTGTATCAGGGGGCAACAAAGGCAACCGCATATCGACATCGATTCCCGTTTGGTGGCTTTTATGCCCACCAGCCTTGCCACCTTCTACCGGTGAACAGTCTCGAACCCACATCGGTGGTGCATCTGAAATGCCTGCAAAGGTAGCTTTTCCGCGATACCACAACCCAGCTACATTAATTTTTTCAAGCATCCAGGATGTAGTCCAGGAATTCCCGTGATCAAAACGAGCGACCTGCCAACCAAAACCGGATTTCCCTGTCATGTTTACCCATCCCGGGGAATTTTTGGCCGCCATCCATCTATGCGTTGTGCCGTGTAAATCTATGCGCCCATCACCGGTATCGACCTTTGAATGTCCCTTGATGATAGATTGCAGAAGTTTGATGGCCTTAATCAGTTTTTTGTCCTTACCTGTGGTGACTCCTCGCACCCATATATAACCGAGTTTAACAAATCGATCTCTCACTTTAATTATGTCTGCAGGGTCATTGTGTGGAATTCCTCTTTTTGCTGTGCCATTACCCACCGAGCCCTTAAGTCGTAAAGTTGTCATAGCGATTCCCTCCTTTTTGAACAATAGTTCAGCCACAGCAATACTGTAAAGAACAAAGGGGAAAAGAAAAACGTGCACTGGAACACAGCTCATCAACTGTAATGCGTTCTAAAGAGGAGCATGCCAAGGGCGCTTGTAAGCGGCGGATCACGAGCCCTTAACAGGCAGTCAACTGGATTGATTGAGAGAATATATCACCCATCAACCCTCACTAAGGGGTTGAACTGGCACAGAGTAGATGACGCGGAAGCATTCCGGGGCGTTACCACGTAACGGCAATAGAACCGAGCGGCATAAGCCTCTGGGGTATATAGCACTGTAATGAACAACCTTTACCAGCCCATGAGTTCAGCGTGGACTTCGAAAGTGCCAGCACAGGATCAATAGAGGTCGGTACAGGCATTTTACTCCCAGCGGATATCATTTCCGAAGCGAGTGAACTTACCCCCCTTACTCACCTTACGAACAATAAAATCCACTGCATTTACCTCGACAAAAACATTAGGATAAAGCGTTGCTTTCACGTCAATGGCCGTATCGCTATATAGTTTCAACGTCGCTTTCAATTTCCCCAACTCAACTTTCTTTTCATCAATACCGGCCCTTGTCGCCATCACTGCAGCTCGCAATTTCTTTGCCTTTTCAATTTTTTGAGGTGGCAGTGCAGAGCGCTTACCTTCTGCAAGAATATCTTGCAAGATGACTGTTAACTGATTTGATTGCTTTATGTTGTTGCGTATATCCATCGACAGACTATCGCTGCTCTTCTGCATTTCCTTTGAAAACCCAACACTCACATAGGTCTTTATATTGGCATCAGTCCCCAATACTTTTGCAGAAATACCTTTTTTTGCATAATAGGTTCCACCCATAATCCGACCTTTTCCTCGGGGTTGCCCCAGCAGTAATGCAGACTGCGTTCTAACATTGCAATGGCTGCAATATTCGGAAATTTCAATATCCTCCTGACTTTCAACCGATGCCAAACTCAAATACTGCGCCTTAATTTTTCCGACAGCGTTGATGTGTGTAGACACGCTCTCACCAAATACTTCTTCGCCAGCAGCATCCTTTGCTTCTGCTTTTTCTCCCATTACACCACCATTAATGATAATGTCACCGCCTGCGTTTATACTCGCGTGAGTTACCACCCCTTTAATTACAATCGAACCGGTTACTTCTACTTCCACGCCTGCGGTCACATCACCATCGACCATTAGCGAGCCGTCAAAGTTGATATTTCCTATTCTTGTATTGACATTGTTAACATGTAATGTTTTATCGATATCGACAGTATTGCTCTTGATTAGAGGGTGCCCCTTTCTGGCGGCAAGCAATAGATTTTCATCCTTGGGATCTAACTCAGCGCCCTCAAAATTTTCAGCAAAAGGTAAATCCTGCCCAGATTTCGCCGGAACACTTTCACCGAACACATCGTAACCGCACTTCCCCTCGGTCGCAGGGGTTTTACGCATCAGTGGCTCACCAACATCCACAACAGTAAAATCATTAACTTCGAGCAGGTCAGCGACGCCCTTCTCATCAACTTTTGGTGCAGAATAAACAACTTCGTCGATTAATGCCGTTAAAACTGCATCTACGCCAACAACCGGTTCAACGCCCTTAGAAAACAGAACCCTGTTGAGAACTTCGTGATTTAGGGCCTGCTTTTTTACCTTCATATCGCAATATGCAATATCCAACTTCGACGCAAGAAATTCTTCATCAAAAGTCTCCCTGGTAAGCAACAAACCACCGTAAGCTGCCACCGTGGTAATGACTGCTGACATTTCACTTTCATCTACGTCGACTGAAACGCTCGCGTCTTTTCTGACGGCGAGAGGGAAAGAACCTCTTTCGTTGCTGCTGATTTTTTCAATGATTTTGTCAAGCGCCTTTTCTTCAAAAAAAAGCGTATCGTAGCCTGTCTTATTAATCAGAGCCGTTAGGGATTCTGTCGTTATGTTCGGATTGTCATAGCTTAAAGACAACTGGGCGAACAAGATGTTTTCCCCATCATCGAAATTTAAAGCGATGTCGCTATATTGGGACATTTCTCCGATACGAAAAACGCCGGTTTCTTTATTTTCGACACGCCTCAAAAGTGTTAGTAAAACGGTTTCTGTGACATTAAAGCAATCCCATTTATTCTCCTTTATCTTTTCCTGCAACGACGCCCTACTTATATTGGAGTTATCATCTGACTCACTCAGAACGGCATCAAGCGTTTTGGTTTCGTCGTCAATAACATAGCTTATCGCTATAAATACGGGTTTTTCAGCGAGGGGGACAATACCTGTTTTGCCACTTTGGATCTGGCGTAGTAAGTCTTCCAGGACTTTACTGGGCACCATAAAGGACTCAAAGTTTTTGTCGACAATTAGCTGTTGAAGTGAAGCCCTGTTGATACCATGATCTTTCTGGCTATCGCTAAGAATCGCATTGAGAAAATTAGATTTTCCGTCAAACACCAGTTCAACGGACAAAAACCTTGCGGAAGGCGCGTCTTTCTCAATGTTTTCGATATTCTCCGTCATTTCTTTCGTCTCTCAACTCAAATGACTTCCCTATCTAACATTTAGCCCCTCACACCAGCTACACTACGCCAGAATCGGGCCTCTTAGTCTTTTCGTTACCGGCACTACATCCCGTAGGCACCGCTGCCGATATCAATACCTATTGACGACAGTAAAACACCTGCCCTGTTCGCTTCAGCCTAATTCGTTATGATAGATACCATCAATAACGAAAATATTATGTGAATCAACGCGGTGCGAATTAATTAGTGTAGTTGATTTAACAAAAATCGACATGTTTCACCTATTCCTCATAAAACAATGCCGGCACACTGGCCCTAGAGTCTATTGACTTCAGCAAAGCCAATATTCACCTACTCTGCCAATACTGGCTCAGCGTTAGCTGTACTGCCCGGAATAAGCAAAATCCCCTCTCCTGTTCAACTGGGCTTGTTATTACTGCCTAACCTGGATGGAGGCAGCCAATACCCTTCTAACCTGCCGCAATACACTCAAAGCTCATTACCGATCAACTCAGCCGCCCGGTGTAAAAGAAGAATCGATACTAAGCAATTTCTGCCAGGCTAGTCAAAATACAGATGATATTGGCCACGATCTCTTTTTAATCAAGCAGTTAAGCGCCTGCTGCAGTGATAAGTCCTCCAATGCTGGCACGCTGGGCAACTGTTAAGCGGTTGAGCTCGAGTCATGACTAAGGTCGCTTCGATCTCGTCTATTCCCTGCACGGACACACACAATCACAACTAACGGGCCCTTAGCCAATAGACTAGGTCGCTGCCATCGACAGATCTTATGCTTCGGTAGAGCTGTCTGTACCGTAGTGACACAGCGGTTGTCTTGTGCCGCCTATCACGGACTACTGTCCCTGACTAGTATCTTGTTGATACTGTCCGGGCAGGTCTTAGATACATCTAACTCAGCCAGTAGCGGCAGAATTACGGGACAACCAGCCCCGTTGCCACTTCAGCCCAAACATCAGCCGCAATAGTTCCACCCGCCTGATCAAGCCCTCATACAGTAAACCACAGCAGAGAAAGGTCGACGCCACTATCAATAAGTAGGCCATTATGGCGTTTACTGGCCAGTCAATCACATAATATCCGATCACTATGATGACACTCTGATGCAAAATAAAAACCGGATACAGTGCCTGGCCACAATAAGTCAGAGCAACATTCGAGAAGTTCAGATAACGGCGGGCATAACCGAGCAGCATCGCAATCCACGACCACTTTACCACCAGCTTCACTATCGCTCCCGCTTCAGCGCCAGAATAGGGCAGCTCAGTTCCCGGCAAATGATAATCGGCTAACAACAGGGCATACCCTAGCACTGCCTGCGATTACGCTCCAAGGCAAGCCACACGCCTGGCATCCGCACGAACAACAGCCCCAGCAACAGCGCCAACAGATAAATGCTATGACCGTACCAATCGTTATAAAAAGCGTGGTTTATTTCATCGTTGCGAAAGACCAGTAGTATTAATAAGTGCAGCGCCAGCGGAAACCATAACACCCGCGCGCCTTTGCTCAGCCAAACCTCCCAATGGGCCAGTCTCTCGCGCCCGGCTACACCGTTGATATAGGCGAATAAGGGCAACAATAACAAGGTGTATGCGAATAGGTACAACACATACCACATGTGATTATAGGTGGGGAACGGCGCCAGCATGCGTTTGTCCCAGGCGAAGGTGAAGTACTCTTGCAGCCAGAATTGCCAAAAACCGCCCTCATACACGCCCTTTTGCAGCGCTTCATAATAGGCTTGTGGCGCAATCACCACGGCTATGGCGAACAATAGTGGCAGCAGTAACTTAATCACTCGCTGTCTGGCAAAGTTGCCCAATGGCATCTTTAAAACCATAAAACTGATGGCGACACCGGATACTATAAATAGAATATCCAGCCGCCAGCTAGAAGACAGCATCATAATTAATTTCAAAAATCCACTGTCGTATCCCGACTCGACATGCCACTCCCAAGATACAAACATCATGCCCGTGTGATAGAAAATAAGTAGAGCAAAGGCCAGCACCCTGACCCAATCGAGAAAATAATACCTGCCGCCAAGATGTAAAGCTGATTGATTTGTCACCATAGTACTGCTCCCGCTTGAATTAGACGATTACACAGTACGAGTAGTTTTGCGGTCTGTAGAGCATTATGGTATGAATGCATTGATTATGTGTTATGTGGTGAGCTCTTTGTGATGAGCGGCCAAGCTTTGGGACAAACGGATTGTGCATGTATTTTACTAAACGGCGTTCTACCGAGATTCTGCTCTGGTTAGGCGCATTTTTGACCATCTCGGTGATCAATGTCAGCACCGAACTCATTGAAGCCCGTCATAATGGCCTACCGGTCGTGCTCTGGCAGTCAATCGTCGGTGAGTTCTCCAGCGTATTTATGGTCACTTTGCTATTGCCGTTCATAATTGCCATCGACCACCGTATGCCCATCGCTAGCGAAACCTGGCTGCGCCGCCTATTTATTCACATTCCCTTAAGTATGCTTTTTTCCCTCACTCACATTTTCGGCATGGTGGCTATTCGCAAGGTCAGTTATGCCATGGTGGATCAGGTTTATGAATACGGCGCACTCGAGTGGCTGCTGTTCTATGAGTCTCGCAAAGATCTGGCCATCTATGCCCTTATTTTGTTCGCCTTGTATCTGTATCGAGAATTGTCGAGATTGCGCCTAGGGGAGGCACAGTTGGCCAAGGCAGAGACCCCAGAGGCCGACTCAGCAACTGCTGCTGATAATGAACAGAGAATCCTAGTCAGTAAAAGCGGTGTATTTCACTTCATCGAACCACTAGCCATACATTGGATCGAAGCTGCGGGCAATTACGTTGAATTGCATACACAAGAGGAAACCTATATGTTGCGTGGCACAATGAAAGCCATTGAAACTCGGCTGGGTGACGTTGAGTTCGTCAGAATTCACCGTTCCACCATCGTGCGCCGCGATCTCATCCAGCGAGTCACCCCCGCCATGAACGGCGACAAGTTAATCAAACTGGCCACTGGCCGGGAATTTCGACTTTCTCGGCGCTACAACAAGAATCTTAGTTGTGGTGATGCTCAAGTCTTGACTGATTAAGCCCAATTCACTCTATCAGCACAGTGAAGTGGCAAATCGGCCATAGCTAAGTATATTTCAATGGCTCCCTGCCTAGAATGCGCGCGCTGATCGGGAGCCACCACAACGCTTCTTAATAAAGGTGGCCGATAGCCTGCGGCCACCTACTTGGCTTCTAGGGCTTCTTTTAGCGAGCTCGTATACGTGGATAAGCCAAAATAATCACGCCAAATTTTAATTTTTCCTTTTTCTAATTCGAAATATCCGAGACAAGGGAGATTTACTGGCCTGCCGGCCACAACTGTCTTGTCCAATCTCTCGACCATAACGATATCACCCTCAGCGAGTAGACTTATAATTTCCCAGTCTGTGCTTTCCCATGAGCGTATAAACCCTGAGATAAACGCCTGTATATTCCCTCGGCCATTAACTGCCACCGAAAACTGCACACATTCATGGTCAAGACAGAATGACCGTAGTTTGCTATTAGCGCGTGAGGTGCAGCAACAATAACATGGCCATCGCAGGGAAAAGGGGCTATATCGAGAGATCCTTCAAATTGTAATCTTTCAGAAAGTTTTTGCGATTTTCCTCTGAATCCCGAAACTTATCCAGCTTGTCTGCAAATGGTTTATAGACGAAACGCGCTTCATCTTCATAGTATTTAGCCCTGGCATCCACGGCAATAGGAATAACGGCGGATCGTTCGAAGATTCGTTGCTCATCGTACACTTCACTGTCGTTCTGGCTTAGCGAGCCTGTTTGGCCTAGCACCGAAGATCTTCTATGAAATCCGAAGGTTAGCGAGACTCTGATATCGGCTGAGGTGTTGGCAAATGAACCATGCAGCGCTTGTCGATTCACCAGAGTCACATCTCCTGCTTTACACATCAAAGGCACGGCGCTGGGAAGCTGTTCGCTGCCTTGATTGTTCTCAACCATTTTTTTAACATCAATTTTCCCCTCTTGGTGGGTGCCCGGCACCACCCAAAGACAATTTTGCGGCGTGCAGGTATAAAGCTGCACCTGAAAGTTAAAGCCGTGTATTCCGTGGTCCCAATTGCCAGCGTTCCAATGGGTCACTCCATCTTGGTGCCACGACACCGAGCCACCTAAACCGGGTTGTTTTACGAAGATCGCATCATTATAAGGAACGAAATCTGAACCATTGATGCAGGCCGCTATTGAAAGCAGGTCTTTGTGCCCATACAGGCGCAAGCCCTCCTCCATGATTTGACACATACCATGCATAAGAAAGATAGTTTTTGCCGGCGCTTGTGTGTCAGGTATTGGTTCGTCCATTTTGGTTTGATGCCTGCCACCCAACAGGTCAGTGCCCCCCCATGGATCTGACAGCGGCCGAATAAAGGAATAGGGATTGCGCTTGAATTCTTTGCCAAAGGCCGGCCTTCCCTTTGAGTCGAGGTAGGTTTGCTTATCTACCGGTGCACGTTCGAACAGATCTTGTATTTGTACCTGCAACTCCTTGATCTCTTTCGCCTCTACAAGGTCTTCAAAGACGTAAAAACCAGTGTTTTCATAAGCCTCAATGATCTCAGCGGACAATGTGCCGTTAGCAGAAAACCTCACTGGCCCTCGGTTTCCCAGTTTGAGCGCCCGAGCCTCACCGGCCTTGGTGTATTGTTCGAGGTTATGCGCATGTTCGGTGGCGCTCATCACTTGGATTTCAGACATTGCTTTTCTCGACTATTACGTTGTTGAATGTTCATCTCAAAAGACTAGGCCCTACGAATAAGAACGCCCATTTTTGCCACTTTACCGGAAATAGCTGAAGTAAAGCAATCTGCAGTGCCCCCCTACATCTGCACGAACTCCACTGTGAAGAGAACTGATTCATCGTAATTAATTGCCCTCGAGCACAGTACCGCTTAGTTACGTAAAAGCTATTGAACTACTTCTGTAGTGGCGTGCTCCTATGGCTTCCCGCTGACGTGCGCGCCGCTTTATAAGAGCGCAATGCGGTAACCACCGACTGCCCCAAATTGAGTGCAAATTAAAGTTTCCTGCTGCGTGGCCGCTAACGGTAAGTTAACAGTACAGCTGAGTGGTTGTGAACAATTAACGAGGATTATTCATGGGTAGTATTCACTCCCAGGGGATTAACAGTGCTTCAGCTAGCTTGATGCAAAGCCGCCAGCACCTTATCAATACCGAGCAACAGCCCGCAGCCAAAGCTGAAAAACCAGCGGTATTGCGCTCGCAACCTACTGTTGAAGTTGAGCCCGCCGTTATTGCCAAACTCAGCTCCAATACCGCAATTCAAGCCAGTGATGGTAATCGCGAATCCCACACTTATAGCCATCTGGACAAGACCCTGACTGCCGAGCAGCTTAAAAGTAGTGATATTCGTGGCAGTTTAAATAGTTTACAGGGTGTATTTGGCGCTGTGCAAAGTTTTACTGGCACCTCACGGCAGCACCATGAAGGCCTGCAAGGCGAGTTGCCACCACGTAGTAAGACAACGGCTGATAGTGAGGATTATCATGCAAGTGAGCAAGGTACACTATTCACCTTGACGGTAACTACCAGCGATGGCGATAAGATTGAGCTCGAAATTAATAAAAGCCAGGGCGCTGAAGGCAGCCTCAGTGATGGCAATTATTATAGTTATAGTGATACCACCATTAACTATAAAGTGGATGGTGAATTAGATGCCGAGGAAATTCAAGCGCTTGCAGACTTAATCGATAAGTTGGGTGGCATGAGCGATAATTACCGCAGTGATGGCTGGCTGACGCTGGGTGATACGGAGGCATTTAACAGCAGTGAACTGCGCGGTTTCAAACTCGATATTCTCGGCGAGGGTGCCGACAGTTTTAGCCTGCAGTACAGCATTGATAGCAGCAATGGCCAGCGCAGCCTAAGCAGTGACCTCAATGGTTATACCTTTGATGTAAAAGTTGATGTGAATGGCTTTAAGCTTGATGAAGATGTCGCTAATAATGCGCAGTATCAGCAGTACCGCGAACTGATACTCGATACCGCACTGTCTTATAGAGGTGGCGAGCATGCCGGTGGCGTTAGGGCTGGCTTGGCGGCAGGGTTCTTTTTGGATGGCCTGGACGCGGTCTTTCAGGCACAGGGCGCCGCTCAAGCAAGCGCTGCAGAACATGACGACGCCGCTGAAGCTGCTATTGTCAATACGGGTGCCGACAATGACGCTGCCGCTCTACATCCAGCGCTTGGTGCGATGAATAACGTGTCTAGAGCACTGGCGGAAGACTTTACTAGCGGCCTCGCAGATTTCACTGCTGACTTTAATACGCCGATATTTCGGCCTAACGAAGAGCAGCCTAGCGAGATATCAACTATGTCACTCAATATCGCACAAACCACTTCGGTGAGTGCGAGCCACGATGACGATCATCGCTATACGCGTATCAACCAGCAAAGTGAATACGATTCTCGAGTTAGTCAACATCTGGGTTTGGCTGGCGATAACATTAAACACGCAAACCTGGCGAAAGAAGAGGATGGCGGCCAATCGTATCTCTATCGCACCGATTTTAAATCGGCGATGATATCCCGCGGGCTCAATTTTGAAGATAATAAACTGTTGTCGGTAGATGAGTTGCGCCGCCAGCAGCATCTGCAAGACAATAAACGCGTAGTACAAGGCAAGGTTGAAAGCTATACCCGCGATGATTTAAGTTCCGCCGCCAAAAATACCGCCGCCTATATGGAGGTAGCTCAGCATAGCACTGGTCAACGCTTGGCCCAGCAGTTCCTCAACGACCAGCGTAGTATTGAGCAGCTAGACAACTTTATCGATGGCGATAAAGTCGATCTGTTTTTGTAGTATTTCAGCTAGCTGACAAGCCTTTTATTATTCAGCCCCCGGCACCCGACTTTTTCACTCGCCCCAGAGTGCACTCTTCAAATCCGTCATGCACTAAACAATCTTCCGCAATGAGCTGAGCTAGAGCCAATCAAGCGCTGAGCAATGTCTGCTGCCCAACCAGTCGATAGCAAGCGTTTCGAACCCTATACTATTGATCCCTCGCAATCACTCTCATCTATTCTTCTTTGGTAATTTCTTATCGATTAAGCACTAACGCCCCCTTAGCTTTCCCGTTACAGCTAGCGCGCGGCAGTCGAGTTTCTACGTTGTTAGCTGGGCTATTCTTTTACGATACAGTACTGCAAATGGATGTCCTCAGGTTCGAGCTCATATAATATGGTGTCAGGTTTTCTCAATGTCGCACATCCCATACGCAGATAGAAATCGACTGTACGCTTGGTCGGTGTAGCTGAAACATATAATCCTTTCGCGTCACGCTTTGCGGCTTCTCGCACGGCTAGATTGAACAAACTTTGACCCAGCAACTGTTTTCTATAGTTTTGATCAACGTATAGAAACTTGAGCTCCAATAGCTTCCTAGCAGGCGAAACAACAGTACCTGCTAACACAATCACAGCTACAAGGATCTGGCGGTCGAAAGCACCGTATAGCCAACCCCCGCAGTCATACAGCATTTCGAGAATAGGCGCATTCTTTTCTGGCTCACCGACAGGCCAGCCGCAGACATCAATGTCTACCGAGCGCAAATTGAGCTCACCTTTTTGAACAAAGTATTCTGCCTCAATTTTTTCACTTCGGTCTATCGACCAAATCTTTTGAATGTCACTTCGTTGAAGTGCATGATAGTCAATCATGATTCTGCTTACCGAGGCTGCATAACAATCCACTTAAGCAGCTAGTGCGACTTAGTCAGTCTCCTGAATAGTTCCCACATCTCACTGCTTAGGACTACAAACTAGCCTTCCTTTATTTTGTTTGTTTGACTCAATCATGTATATTGAATTCAAACCCGAAAAACAGCCTCAGGACCAGATTTCAGGCTATCTAGCTGTATCGCTGGACTTCCTCTTACGGCACACCATAGGGATTGCTTAAGCGTGTTATCGAGCAACGGCCTATATCTCTCTAACACCGAAATAGGAAATTGTAAGCACGTCACAGCAACTGGGATTGGACCAATGCAAGGGAGCCTTTATTGTAAAGCGCAGGGAGTGAGTATACCACTGTAATTTCAGCTAGTATTTATTGATCGTCATCAGCTACTGGATTGTAGTCTTCTTAGCAGCGATCGGCCCTCGGCATTTCAGTCTCAGATGAAGGCTGACTCAGTTTTCATTGAAAATTACGGCACGGTTTTTACCTTCTCCCTTAGCCTCATAGAGTGCTGCATCAGCTCGATGGAAAGCGACTTCAACCTCAGGATCATTGCTATCGAGACGACCCACCCCAATACTCACTGTTACTTTTATACTATGCTGCTGAAATAGCATTTCCTTCTCGGAGACATCGATACATAAGCGGCAAGCTATTTCGTAGGCTGTATCGACATCACAATCTGGCAACAGCATCACAAACTCTTCTCCGCCGAAACGCCCGAGATAATCATATTGTCTTAAATCACTTTTCAGAGCGTTCGCAACGGCAATAATCACTTCATCGCCCATGGCATGGCCAAACTGGTCGTTCACTTGCTTAAAATTGTCAATATCAACCATTAACAAACTAGAATAGCCATTTTTTCTACACTGACGAATAAGCTCTTTCCTCGCCACCTCCATAAAATGCCTGCGATTAAGCAGCTTCGTCAAACTATCAGTAGTCGCCAATTCGTAGAGCTGAGTATTGAGTTCCTCTAGTGTATTATTGGCCTGTCGTCTAAGCCTGTTTGATTTCAGTAGGAAATAGATCATTATAAAAAAAATCAGCGACACAACAATGGCCAGCGACATCATCAGGCGCTGAAACGAAATTGTTTCTTCTTTTATTTTTATCAACGACCCTTGCTGAACCAATTGCTCAGACTGCCTTGCTAGCAATAAGCGATTTTTCCCAATATTCACTTTGAGAGCATCAATCTCATTTTCTTTTAACAAAACCTCCCGAAACTTTTTATCGATCAAATGCTTTTGTTCTTCTATGGCCAGATTGTTGTTATGTACATTTTTACGGGAGGAATCAACCTCACCCAAAAGAGTTTTGAGCTGACTTCTAGCCTTATCTAAATCCAATTGCTTTTTGCTTATTGCTTCGCTCGCCTCATCCAGTAACAACATTTTTTCCCAGAGATCCTCATTGAGCTTTTCCAAAACTTTTTGCCGGCTAAGCACCTCGCCAGCTAGCTTCATGAGTCGGGTATCACTTTCCTTGAGCTGATCATACAGGTCTTCTTTTGTCCCCGCCAAGTCTAACAGCCCAGTTGACGCCCAAAACCCTCGGCTCGATAAAACGTCTCGATTCAGAGTGATTGAGATGTTATTGCGGCTTTCAATCAAACTAACCATCTGTTTTTCTCTATCGACCTTCCCTTCGGTAATAATCAATGCCCGGCGGTTACTTTCAAAAATACTACCGTTCAAATATCGATTTTTGTTGGCAATATAAATAACTGAATAGCGATTAGGCTCAACTTTGTCATCATCGATGTAGTGCAGTTGCATAGCCTTGCGCCTGATAACAGCAGACTTCTTCTGTTCAAAGGCCTTTTTAGTGTCACTGTCAACGCCTACTACAGCAATCGAAAACACCTTAACTGCATCATCATCGGGCCAGGTAATATGCCGGATAATTTGAAAGGTATAGTGGGCATTCGCTTGCTCAAATGTCATTTTCTCCTGAGAAAAAAGTCCAGAAGAGCCCCCCAGCACACAGGCAAACAGTAAAAAGGAAATGATGGATTTGGTTTTAGTATATCTCATGCAAATATTATCTAACCAATCGACCGTATTTCAGAGGGTAAAAATCATGTCGTCAAAAGTTTCTGTTAGTGCATAGAGCCTTGATTAGTTTGAATGCAGCATCGGCTGTAATGTGCCACAACCACGTTAATTATTTGTGCACAGCCACCAACAGCAAACGCCTTTCAAGAACATACCTATAAATTCCTTACAATCTATTGTGGGTCAGTAGTGGCAAAAAAACCAGTTTTATACCGTGCCTGTTATTCCCACAGCATCATATTGACGCGGTCCAGCTTTTCTTTACAACCCAGTTAAGCGGCTTTCTTCATTTCAGCCATCTGAGCTTCATATTGATTCGGGCTTGTGTAGCCCAGA
>Ga0105356_10003604_pt1 | contig 15182 bp, 15 predicted proteins | sample GOMGulsemesocosm_3_FD_83502 | JGI IMG/M metagenome (GOLD analysis project Ga0105356, IMG submission 83502) | Methane-oxidizing microbial communities from mesocosms in the Gulf of Mexico - GOM9D Gulf of Mexico | ecosystem: Environmental > Aquatic > Marine > Cold seeps | place: Gulf of Mexico...
ATTGTTCTGTATGATTTACTGTATTTTCGAGAAACATTTTGTAATTTTATGCTTGAAATATGATTATAATTGTATTTTACTTCAAGTCTTACAAATTTATTAAAAAAATGATGCCAAGCGTCAATTAATTTATCAACTTATGCACAAAAAATTAGCAGCCGATTTAACAAGCTTAGCACACGGTATTTTACAATTAAAAAATAAAGAAGACGTTTTTGTGTTGAAACAAAAAGCATACGAGATTTACGAAAAATTGAACGTTTTGGCATATGTAGAAGAATATATTAACACCACACCAAATGCTACAGAAACCAAAGAAGAGATTCTAGAGAAAATAGAAAATGCAACGGCTAAAGAAGTCGTAGAAACAAAAACAAATAAGGAGGTTGAAGCGGTTGTAGAAGAGTGTGTTGTTGAAGGAGAGGAAGAAGATGGAATTGTGGTTGAATTTGTTGTGGAGGAATCAGATGAGCATGTTGTAATAACACTTGAAGAAGAAGAAGAAGAAGAAGAAGAAGAAGAAGAAGAAGAAATTGATATACCTACTTTAAAAGTGGTTGACGAAATAGTAGAACAGCCTTTTGATGAGCTAGGGAAAACGTTATTTTCTTCAGAAGATTTTGCTCAAGTGGATGAAAAAGAAGTTGTAGAAAAAAAGACAGGTACTCTGGAAGAGGAGCTAGAAGATATTATTTCTGTTGATGTTGCAGCTGATTTATTTGAGAAAGCACCTGAAAAAAAATCGTTAAATGATGCCCTGCAAAAGAACTTGCAAATAGGATTAAATGATAGAATTGCATTTGTTAAAAACTTGTTTGATGGGAGTCAAGGAGATTTTAATAGAGTAGTCTCTCAAATCAATTCTTTTAAGACAGAAAAAGAAGCTAAGAAGTTTATAAATAAAATGGTGAAACCAGATTACGATTGGTCTAGCCAAGAAGAATACGAAACGCGTTTTATTTCGTTAATTGAACGTAAATTTGCATAAAAAAACCACACATGAAGATTGAAGTATCAAACGGAGAAATTATTGATAAATACACAATTTTAGAGATTAAACTTTCTAAAATTAAAGAAACAAAAAAAATAGCAAATATTCAACATGAATACGATACACTAACGCCAGATGTAAAAAGTATTTATACCGAAGTAAAAGAAGTGTCACATCTTAAAAAATTGCACAAGGATTTATTGGAGGTAAATAAGAAATTGTGGAAAATTGAAGATGATATTAGAGAATGTGAACGTGCAAATAATTTTGGACAAACTTTTATTGACTTGGCACGAGCTGTTTATTACGTAAATGATGATCGTTCTGATGTAAAGAAAGAAATCAATACCTATACAGGTTCTGATTTAGTAGAAGAGAAATCTTATGAGAACTATAAATCTTAATTCATTCGGGTTTTAATGATCTCAAAGCTTAATACATTTTTAAAAGCTACAAGTATGATCATACTTGTAGCTTTTTATTCTTGTAAAACAAGCTATCAAATCCGAAATTTTCAAGATGAAAAGATCCCAGAATCGCCTGATTATTCAAATGAAAAATCTTGGGCGGTACTCCCTTTAAAATACCCCAAATCATTACAAAAATTTGCGTCAAAGAATGTTGAATCACTAAAAGCGGATGTTTTTTATGTGTACCCAACACTATTAATGGATGCAAACGATTTGCGTTGGAATGCCCCAATTGACGATGTGGCTCAAAAGAATAAAATTATTCAAAAGGCCGTGTTAAATCAAGCCTCACCATTTGCAACTTCTGGTAGAATTTATGTGCCAATATATAGACAAGCACATATTAAATCATATTCTTTATATAATAATGGCGGAAAAAAAGCATTTGAAATCGCATATGCAGATGTTAAAAAAGCATTTGAGTATTATTTAAAAAACTACAACAATAATAGACCTATTATTATTGTGAGTCATAGTCAAGGAACAAATCATGCTACACAATTGTTAAAGGATTTCTTTGATGAGAAGCCTTTGCAGAATAGACTGGTGGCTGCATACATTCCGGGTATGGGAATCAAACCCAATGAGTTTAAAACAATTCAGCCTATGACAAAACCTATGCAAACAGGTGGTTTTGTTTCATGGAATACGCGTAAAATAAATTCTTATCCTAAAAAGAAAGATGCTTATAAAGGCTCAGTAACAACGAATCCAATTACTTGGGATGTTAGCAAAACTACCAAATTGCACCAGCACAAAGGTTTTTTATATTCTAATGGGAACATGTATACACAAGCTTTAAAAATAGAAATAACAGACGGAATGGTTTGGTCTACCAATCCAAAGTTTCCGCTACGATTCTTTATGTCCTTTCTTAAAAATTACCATGCAGGTGATATCAATCTTTTTTGGCAAGATATTAAAGAGAATGTAGCGCTGAGAACAAAGACTTGGTTGGAAAATAACTAGCCAATAAAAGCATGGAGTCTTTCGATTTCTTTTTTACTGTTTCCGATAAAAATAGCCTTGTCGATAATAAATACCGGGCGTTTTAAAAAAGTATATTCATCTAAAATATATTGTCTGTAGTCTGCTTCAGAGATTTGCTGATTTTTTAAATCCATGGCTTTGTATAATTTAGCACGTTTGTTGAATAGTGCCTCGTAACTTTTAGAGATTGCGTACATTTCATCCAATTGATGCACAGTTATTGGTTGTCCTTTAATCTCTTGTTTTTCAAAACCATCAAGGTTAACTTCTTTTAAGATTCTTCGGCAGGTATCACAAGTTTGTAAAAAGTAGACTTTCTTCATTTTATGCTGTATATTTGAGGCTAAATTTAACAATAAATAATGAAGACTCAATTTGATATCCTAAGAAAATCTAGACAGTTAACATTAAAAGCAATTAATGGTTTGACATTAGAGCAAATCCATACAATTCCTGATGGATTTAAAAACAACATTGCTTGGAATGTAGCGCATTTAGTAGTTACACAACAATTATTGCAGTATAAGCTTTCTGGACTAGATTGTTTGGTGCCAGATGAATTGATTGAAGCGCATAGAAAAGGAACTTTTCCAACAACGTCGTTTACAGAAGAAGAATTTGAAGAAGTAACTGATTTGTTGGCTGGATTACCAGATACATTAGAAGAAGATTTTAATGAGGGTATTTTTGAAAACTATAATTCTTATGAAACAAGCACCGGTTTTGTGCTGGATTCTATTGAAACTGCGGTTAATTTTAATAATTATCATGAGGGATTGCACTTAGGAATCATCTTGGCAATTAAAAAACTAGTGTAGCTTTTACAAAAAGAGGTAATTAAGCTTTTCATATACTACAAAAAAAAGCCAATGCAATTGCATTGGCTTTTTTTTGTAGTATATATTGTGAATTAATTTTTGCAGAATATACCACCAGAAAAATTAAGGTGATAAATAATTCCAACTTGCAGGTGAATTAACCACTCGTTATTTTTATTCGAAATATGATTTGCTTGTAAGCCATCTACTGCATCAGAGAAAAAAAATTGCCAATTAAAGTTTCCCGCTAAGTCAAATTTTTCTGATAATTTATATCTTGTACCTCCTCCTACTGTTAGAGAAAGTGTACTTCCACTACCAATATCTACTTGCCCCGGTCCTTGATATTTTAACGGAAGGATGGTTGGGTCGGCTCTCCAGTCTCCTGAACCATATGTAGAATTAAGTGTATTTGAGTATAAGGTGTATTTTAAGCCTAAACTAAAATATGGATTCCATTTTATATCAGAATAAGGAAACATGAATTCTCTTAAGTCTTTAAAATAATACTCTCCTTGTACACCAAAACTAGTCATAGATAGTGTACCTGTCATGGCTCTTAGCTGTTGGGCGAGCAAGTTGTCCCCTACTGTATATTCCCCATAATGCTGAAATTTAGCCTTGGTCATTACATTTATTTCTGATTTGATCATCAGGTGATTGGCAAAGTCGCTTTCTGCGTTCCAGCGAGTATCAACATTAAAAAAATGGAGGTAATGAACTAAACTAAACGATATGGTGCTGTTTCCATAACTGCTAAAGAATTCATCTCTTTGTCCGTAGTCTGTTTGGATGGTAGCGGTACCAACAAACAACCCAACATCATGTGTAAGGTGTTGTGCTTTTGTTGAATACGCTATCAATAAGAAAAATAATATTTTAAGGGGTTTTCTCAATGATTCGTTTTATGTGAGCAAATATATTAAATTGAAGGTAAATACAATAACTTAGATTTTATTATTTTATTGTAAAATTTTCTACAGCATCCCAATTAGATTTAATTGAGAAAACTTCAGGGTGGTAAATGACTTTTTCTGGAGGTGTCTTTTTTAAGTAGTTTCCTGTATCCCACCTTGCATTACTGTTTGAATCAATGATTGCTCTAATAATATATTTTCCTGGGGGAAGTAATTTGAAATGCACTATGTTGTTATTACTAACAACAACTTTTTCTATTGTTTTTTTACTCTGTTCAGAGAGTAATTCAACAATGATTTGAGAAGTGGTTTGTTTAATTATGTTTAGCCTTATACTCGCATAATCTTCGGGTTCTTTTGTGTTAAAAGCATAATTTAAAGTATCATTATGAGTATTAAAAATGTCTGTTAAGGCTTTAGGTAATAACTTCAAGGAATAACTTGAATTCCTTTTTTTGCTAAAGAGAAACTTTATTTGATTGGTTTTATCAAGTATTAAATTAGTAAATGGAACATTTACAGAATCAGTATCAATAAATAGAATCTTTGAGGGATCTATGTTTGTTATTGGATTATTACTCGTTAAAGTTAAGGTATCTCTTAAATCTAAAATCTTTGTAGCATTCGAATTAATTTTTAATGAATCAATAATCTGTTTTCTTAAAAAAACGGTTACTGTGTCAATAAACTTATCTTTCGAAACTTTGAAAACTAACGAGTCATTTTTAATAGATGTGTGCCAATAATTCAAGGTGTCTTTTTGAGGTTCGAAATTTATAATGCTTTTAAAATTAGGGGAAACTTTAGAAAGTAATTCAATTGTTATATTCTTACGGTCACCTTCAAATCCAAACAGTAATTTCCCCTTAGCTACTTGTTTAGGCCTTGTAAACCTAAAGGGGTTAACTTCTTTAAAAAGGGCGATAGGGTCACTAATTATACTGTCTTTCGGAAGTTCAATGATTCTTTTATAGACTCCTATTTTGTCTTCTCTAGGGTTAAATAAATAATTATTAGAAACATCTTGTAAAGCGACAAGCAAGTAGTTCCCTTTTGCAATGTTTGTTATATTGAATAATGTAGAATCTATTGTGTTAGCAACATAATTTGGTTTTTTCTTGTATATTATTGAATCATTGTAGGTAGAATCTATCCTGTATAATAACACGTTTATGTTTTTATCAAATTCTTTTTGAAAGGCATCTTTAACATGGCCCTTGATTTTTAAAGAATCTATATACCCCCCGGTAGAAAACACATATTTAAAGTTTTTTAATTGATTCCCTTCGTTATTATCCTGAATGCTTTTTCCGAAATTAAATGTATAGGTCGTGTTTTCTTTTAAGGTATCCGTTATACGTATGGTAATATCTTCGCTTGGAGAGCTTTGAGGGGTTATTGTTGGCGGGAATTTTAAGGGAGGAGAAATGATTAGTTGTTGACTTAAGTTTTTTAGCGTGATGTATTCGTCAAAAGAGATTTTAATTTTTTTACTTGAAAAATTAATGCTTTTGTAAGGAGGGTTTGCTGTGACCATTATTGGAGCAATGCTGTCTTTTAGGCCTCCGCTAGGTCTTCCTTTTCTGGCGCAATTACTGGTTAATAGAATAATAATAACTACCGAAAATAGGATTTTAAAAAAATGTTTCAACACGCTGTATTTTAATGCAAAATAACGATTTTTTTGTGTCAATAGGTTTAATTTAATAGTTAAATTATTCGGTATAGGCGATTGTAACAATGCTAATTTTTATGTTTTTAGTTTTTAATAATTCTTTACAGCAAGCTTCTATAGTTGCACCGGTGGTGATAACATCGTCAATTAAGAGAATATGTTTGTTTCTGAAAATCGCTTTATCAACTAAATTAAAGTGGGTCTCATTATTATTGAATCGTTCAAACCGATGTTTAAAGGTTTGTGTTTTTGAAACAGAAGTTCTTTGTAATAGATTAGGAGTATAGGCAGTATTTAATTGTTTTGATAAACACTGACCAAATGTGGTTAACTGGTTATAGCCCCTTTTTGTTAGTTTTTTTTCATGTAGAGGAACAGGGATTATGTGATTAATATCATTAAACTCATTTGATTCTTTTAAAAGATTGCCAAACCAATCACCTATAAAATTTCCAATTTCTTGGTTTCCTTTGTATTTTAAACTTTGAATTATTTCTTTTGTCTTTCCTGTTTTTCTATAAAATAAAAATGAAATGGCTTTTTCTATCGGAATTCTACCTAGAAAAGCATTCTTAATTTTATTATCTTTAAAGTTTTTGTAACAAATTATAGGTAAATCATGTCTACAAGGTGTACAGATTAATTTTTCGAAGGATAGTAATTGTGTATTACAAGTAATACATATCTTTGGAAAAAAAAGATGTAATACAGCGTAGAAGTATTTCATTTTCTTAGCTTTTTAAAGTTAAGATACTAAAAAACAATTAAGTGAATAAGAAAATCGATTTTTTTAAAGTGGCAGTAAAGAATTTAAAAACTTCAGGAACTATTGCCCCAAGTTCAAGGTTTTTAGCACGAAAAATGTTAAAAAATATTGATTTTTCCACGTCAGAAGTTTTGGTAGAACTAGGCCCTGGAAATGGAGCAATTACACATCAAATACTTAGAGCAATTTCTCCAAAGGCACATTTAATTTGTTTTGAAGTGAATGAAGACTTTTATAGACACCTAAAAAAAATAAATCACCCGCAATTAACAGTGCTTAAAGTTTCTGCAGAGCATATTCAGGAAGAATTAGAAAAGTTGGGATACACGAAAGCATGTCATATCATTTCTAGTTTACCGCTAAGTATAATTCCTAAGCCCGTTTCACACTCAATTCTAGAAAATTCGTTGCAAACATTAGAGAAAAATGGAACGTTTATCCAGTTTCAATACAGTTTAACATATTATAAGTATCTGAAAACTGTTTTTAAAGATGCAATATCTTTAGATTTTGAGGTGCTAAACCTTCCGCCGGCGTTTGTGTATCGATGTGAAAAACTGAATTAATTTTTTCTTGGTAGCTTTTCAGATTGATGTATCTTTGTCGCCATTATGGCAAAACAAGAAGATCAGTTTAAGAAAGTATTATCACACGCAAAAGAATATGGTTATGTATTTCAATCTAGTGAAATTTATGACGGATTAAGTGCGGTGTATGACTACGCTCAAAATGGCGTAGAGTTAAAAAAGAATATTAGAGAGTATTGGTGGAAAGCAATGGTGCAAATGCACGAAAACATTGTTGGAATAGACGCCTCTATTTTAATGCATCCAACAACATGGAAAGCTTCTGGTCACGTTGATGCTTTTAACGATCCTTTAATTGATAATAAAGATTCTAAAAAGCGATATAGAGCTGATGTATTAGTAGAAGATTTTAGAGAAAAAATTTCTGAAAAAATTCAAAAGGATATTTTAAAAGCAAAAAAACGCTTTGGAGATTCTTTTATTGAAAACGAATTTAGAGCAACGAATGCGAATGTTCTTCGTCGTCAGAAACAAATGGATGAAATTACGGCTGAATTAACAAGAGTTCAAGAAGAAAATGATTTAGCAGGGTTTAGACAGCTAATTATTGATTTAGGAATTAATTGTCCGGTTTCAGGTTCTAAAAATTGGACAGAAGTAAAGCAGTTTAACTTAATGTTTGGAACCCAAATAGGAGCTTCTGCAGAAAGTGCTACCCAAGTATATTTAAGACCAGAAACAGCGCAAGGTATATTTGTAAATTTCTTGAATGTGCAAAAAACGGGGAGGATGAAAATTCCTTTTGGAATAGCACAAACAGGAAAAGCATTTAGAAACGAAATTGTTGCAAGACAATTTATTTTTAGAATGCGTGAGTTTGAACAAATGGAAATGCAATTTTTTGTAAAACCAGGGACACAAAAGGAATGGTATGAAAACTGGAAAGAAACCAGAATGAAGTGGCATTTGTCTTTAGGTATGGGAGCAGATAATTACCGATTTCATGACCATGATAAGCTAGCACATTACGCAGATGCTGCAGCCGATATTGAATTTAAATTCCCTTTTGGGTTTAAAGAGTTAGAAGGAATTCACTCAAGAACAGACTTTGATTTAAAAGCTCACGAAGAATTTTCAGGAAAGAAATTACAATACTTTGATCACGAAGAGAATAAAAGCTACACACCTTATGTGGTAGAAACGTCTATAGGATTAGATAGAATGTTCTTAGCAGTATTTTCAAATGCATTACAAGAAGAAGCATTAGAAAATGGAACTACTAGAACAGTATTGAAATTGCCAGCGGTATTAGCACCTTTTAAAGCAGCGGTTTTACCATTAGTAAAGAAAGATGGACTTCCCGAAGTTGCTCGTGATATATTGAATGACTTAAAATGGGATTTTAACGTGTTTTACGATGAGAAAGATGCGGTTGGTAAACGATATAGAAGACAGGATGCAAATGGAACCCCATTTTGTATTACGGTAGATCATCAAACATTAGAAGACAATACTGTGACTATTAGACATAGAGATTCTATGGAGCAAAATCGTGTTGCAATTTCTGAATTAAAAAAACTTATTAAAGCAGCAGTTGATGTAAAAACGTGGTTGCAAAAAATGTAAATGCATTGTTTTTTTTAGCACGAAATATAAAAAAAAAACCACATCATGTTTGATGTGGTTTTTTATCTATATAAACAAGTTGTTGTTGTTAAAATCGCCAACCTACATTAACACCAACTCTTGGAACAATTACTGGAGAGTTGTCACTAAATAAATTTCTTCCTGCTCCAGCATAAATATCAATTGTCATCCCTTTTTCAGAAATATATTTTGTTCCTATAGCGACTCCTAAAGCACCGTCTGTGTAATCTTCGTAGGTGTTTGGACTACCTGTCAATTCTATTTCTTTCTCGCCAAAATTAAAACTAAAAAAGCCTTCACCAAAGAAGTTCCATTGGCTGTCGGTTGTAAAATAATGTCGAAAGAAAGGTGTAATTGCTCGTGTTTCATTGTATCGGAAATCGGCAGAGTTTTTTTCAAAATTGATAAATCCAGAAACACCAACAGAAGATTGATCATCGATATATCTTTCATAGCTAATTTCAATAGTTTTTAATGCCAAAGCATCAAAAATATCTAGTTTAATTTCTTGTTGTGCTTGTGTAAAAGTGGCTGTAACTACAGCAATTGTAAATAAAAGCTTTTTCATTTTCCTTGTAATTTGTTTAACGTTTTTTAGTATAACGATTTTTAAAAGTAACAATTATACGAATGTGCAAATTTATAATAAATTCTTGGGTTTTATTAAAAACGATGCCCTAAAGAAATACCACCTCTTACAATAATATCATTGTTATAAAAATTAGTGGAATTTTTGAAAAATTTCTTTCTAAAGCCTAAATATATCTTGGCAACAAATCCATTCTCAGAAATAAATTTATAGCCTGTAGAAATTTCAACGGTTAAAAAGGTAAGACGCTCCCTAACATAAATGTTAGTGCCAAGGTAGTAATTGTTTTTTTATGTGTTTTTTTCGTTTTTGAGTATTGTAGTTTTGAAGACAATGAGCATGTGCTAAAAGTTTGAATAATTGTAGCAATGAAATTTAGAGGTCAGCTCTTAATTGTACCGATCCAGTATGAATTATGGAAGAGTTTTCGCTTTTTCGAGCCAAATAATTCACATTTACATTTATAAAAGAATTTATATTTTGTTGAAATATTAATGACCATGTATAATTTTTTCCAGCTTGCAAACCTTCCAGCATTTGATAAGCCACTGGACTATTTCTATTTCCGGTAAAGTCATTAAAGAACAAATTTAATTCAGCGTTGATTAATGAACCTCTTTTGGATTTATAATAATACGAAGTACCGAGCTTTTGTTGTTGTAGCGTTTCAAAACTAGCAATGATATTTTTCTTTTTCTTAAAATTATAGAAAAAAGAAAAATGGTGGTTTTTGTTGTGCTCAAAGGTGAATTTTGGCCTAATTTCAAAAGCGTTTATTTGATAGTTCTGATTGCTAAAATTCTCTGTGTTTACTTGGTCTTTAGAGATGTTTGACGTGAAGTCAAGCAGCCAAAAATCACTTAGTTTGTGTAGGAAGTCTAATTGATGTAATGTAGTGTTAAATTCTTGAGAACCAATTGAGTATAAATGGTTGTTTTTCGATTTTGAGTAGGTGAAAACAAAACTGTATTTCTGTAAGTTTCTGTTTAGAAATAAACTATTTCGAACACTGTAATTCAAGCCTAATAACTTGGATTTGTCGATATCAAAAGGGTTAAGATTAAATGTGTTGTCACTTCTTTCTTGCTCGTTATTAATAGAGAAATTAGTTTGATTATAGAAATGAGAAATTAGCTTTTTTATGCCTTTCTTAGAGGACCACTGTGATGGGTTTGTTGTGAGAACCTGCGTTAATTTTGCACGCTGTGTATTTATGAAATTTAAATTTGGTAAAGCGATACGTAAATAGGCAGCTTGGTCTTTATAAAGGGCAATCTCAAACTCGTTAAATTCCTTTACACCATTGTTATTGTAGTCTATCCACGTGTAGTATCCTTGCCCGGGCTCTGTCTTGATATATACATATTCTTGTCTTGGAATATTGCCAGATGAGGTTTGGTAAATTGAGTGTATATTGATGAAGTTGTTGAATAACTTTTGACGATATGTGATGCTAGAATTTAAAGCTTTTTCATTGTCTGAAAACGTGTTGTTTGTAATTCTGTAGTTCGCAAAAATAGACAGATTGGCGTTCGGGCTCTGAATAAGCTGACTGTTAATATATAAGGTCTTTTTGGTGTTTGTTCTTGTAAATGTATGGTTTTTTATGCTGTCATTTTGCCTGTAGTTAAGCCCTATTTTAGTGTGAATTTTTGTGCTATCTCCCAGTCCAAAATACATTTCATATTCTTTAAATTGATGGCTTAAATTTGTTAATTCTTGCGATATTTTCAGCTTCTTTTTATTTGTTTCTGTTTTGATAAATGCACCAATCCAAGCGGTCTTTAATGAATGTTCAATGTTTCCATTTATTCTTAAGAAGTTGTTTTTTTCTATAGAGGTTGTGTTTTTTAAAAGGCTAATAGTAGCCTTTAAAACTGTGTTATCTAGCTGGGTTTTACTTTTGAAATCCTGTTTGATTCCATTGTAATTAGCCGTGTAATTCATGAAATGGATTCCATAGGTATAAGAGGATTTTTTTTTGTTTCTTAAATTAAGAAACAAATTAAATTGATTCCTGTTTCCGCTTGGGCTTATAATGTTCCAGTCACGCTCAAACTCTACTGCTTGGAAGCGTTGTAAGGTAGAAAAGTTTTGCGCTACATATTCGTATCCTAAATCAGTAGAAAATTTCAAGTCCGAATCAATAAATAGTTGTTTCCAATTTAGTTTTGTTGCAGCGCCTTTATTTTGAGTATCATCAATACTAGAAAATAAATTTGCATCATTATTGCTTAGTGCAATTTCGCCAAACACGCTCGTCTTTTCTGAGGTATAGGTCGAATTGAATGCTGTAATTTGAGTTTTGGATGGTGCTACTAATCGAGTAATAGGGCTGTAATCCCCTAAATTAACACCTACATATGTATAAATGTTACCAATAGCAATCGTTTTATCTAAGCTGTAATCTCCTTTATTGGTCCCAACAAAAGTAAACGTTACATTGTACAATTCGTCATTACTATCAGTAGAATATTTATAAGTACTTAATGTCCCTGTGAGTTGTTTTTTATATAAAATTCTACTGTCAGAATATACATCCTTATAGGCACTGCTGGCAATCATTTTTGAAATATCATTCCCGGCATTTGCCAGTGTTTCTTTTTGGGTATCGGTTAGATTCTGTTGAATTGGTTGGTTTTTAGCATCATTTTCATTGTAGAAGAACCCATTAATTTTCCAATTTTCAGTTTTGTAGTTTGCTTTCTCATAAGTAATGAAACGGGTATAGTTGGAGTCTGAAAATTGATAATCTATATGAAAACGCATGTCGTTTGTGACAGGAAATGTGGTGTTAAATCTGATCTCAGAATTATTGTAATCTATAGTGTAATCTTTGTCTTTACCTCTATTTAATAGTTGGCCATTTGCATACAGAGATTCACTGCCGGCAACTATAATAATAAAAGATTCATTATTTTTACCAATGATTTTATAAGGCCCTTGATTCCCCTCTTTTCCAAGGAACTTGAACGTGTTAAATCGCCCTCTTACAATGGCTCCAGATGCTAAAACATTCAAGGTCTTTGATATTTTTGCCGCTACTTCCAGTCCCGATACCTTTTTGGTAAAAGGCATAAAGTAACTTGCTGTATTTTTTAAATCTAAATCGCCCGCTTTAACACGCCAATTTTTATGTTCAAACTCTATAAATATCCTGTCAAAATCTGTGATGTTTTGAGAATATCCATTATTTTGTAAAGGTATATTTGTGTCGAATATGTTGGCTTTTATAGTTACGTCTTTAGAGAGATTCCCTTGAATGGTTAAATCTAAAGATGAGTTTACGACCGAGTTTTGGTTGTTTCCAATTGTTAAACCACGCGTAATGTTTCCTTTGGTTTCTAGCTGGTTAAAAAGAGCCAAACTTTTTTTGCGCCTGTTTGTGGTTAAGCTGTATAATTTTTGAGTGTTTTTTGTGTTTGGAACAATGATGTTTTTATCAAATTTTTTATAATTCTTGGTAACAAAATCAGGAAATAGAAAATACTCGACAGTGATTGAAGGGTGTTTCTTCGCGTTGATAATTAACTGTGCTTTAATAAAGTTGATTTTATAGCTTGAAGGTAAAATGATTTTATTATTGCTGTCAAAAACCTTGAATTTTTGTGAATTGATATTGACGGTGTCAATTTGAATAGTGTCTTTTACTAGTACAAATTTTTTAGAACGAAATTGGTTGGACCTAACCTGTGCATTTGCAGTTAAACCTAAAAAAAGACAATAAAAAAAAACAATTTTTTTAAGCATACATTTTAAACGTAATAAATGTAAAAATAGTTTAAAATAATGACTGTTGTTTTACAGGATTTTCGTGCTCTAGCAACCATTTTTTTCTCCACAAACCACCAGCATACCCAGTTAATGAACCGTCAGAGCCAATAACCCTGTGGCAGGGGATTACAATCCAAATAGGATTCTTACCATTTGCAGAAGCTACGGCTCTAATGGCTTTTACATCTCCAATTGCCTTTGTTTGCGCTAAGTAGGTGCTGACTTTATTAAAAGGAATGTTTAATAGCTCTTTCCAAACTTTTCGTTGAAACTCTGTTCCTTGTGGATTTAACTTTAAATCAAAAACGGTTCTTGTTCCTTTAAAGTATTCTTTTAATTGCGTAATGCACTCTTGCAAACAGGCAGGGATTTCTTCTTGCAAGTTGCATGAAGACGAGGAATCATCTAATACAGAAATTGATTGAATTCCATTTTCATCTCCAATAATTTTTGTTAACCCAATAGGTGACTTGTAGTATGTGGTTTGTGGGTTAGACACCAAAAATATCTTTAGAGTTTTGCGTTGTGATTTCAGCAATTTCTTCGAAAGATAAGCTGTAAATTGACGATAGTTTTTCTACTACTTGTGTAATGTAGCTACTCTCATTACGTTTTCCTCGATAGGGAGTCGGTGCTAAATATGGGGAATCGGTTTCTAAGACAATATGTTTAATATCGATTTGATTGAGGAATTTGTCTATTTTTCCATTTTTAAAAGTAGCAACACCTCCAATTCCTAATTTCATATTATAAGAAATCGCTTTTTCTGCTTGCTCAAAAGTGCCAGTGAAACAGTGAAAAATTCCGAATAAAGCATCGCTTTTTTCCGTTTCTAGAACTTCAAATATTTCATCAAATGCATCCCTACAATGAATAACGATCGGTATTTTTTTTTGTTTAGCCCATTGAATTTGAGTTCTAAAAACTTCTTGCTGTTGTGCTAAAAATGATGTATCCCAATACAAATCAATTCCGATTTCACCAATGGCAATAAAATCTCTTTTGTCGATCCATTCTTTAACGTGGGCTAATTCATCTTTGTAATTTTCTTTTACAGAAGTTGGGTGCAAGCCCATCATTAAAAACACATCGTCTTTATAATTGTTTTCTAAATCAAACATACTCTGTGTGTATGAGCTATCAATCGCAGGGATAAAAAAACGACTCACTCCAGCATCCTTAGCTCGTTGGATCATTTCGGCCCTGTCTTCATTGAATTGTTCAGAATATAAATGTGTATGTGTATCGGTAATCATTAAAACTGTATTTTAGCAAGCACAAAAGTAGGGTTAAATGACAAGTCTTAAAAAAGTATTACAAAAAAAGAAATACATTCAGATAAAGCTTAAGAAAACAGCTACAAATCATTTAGAGGTAAAAGCCAAAATAAATGATGTGAAAGGAAGGTTTATATTAGATACAGGAGCCTCTAATTCGTGTGTGGGGATTGATTTGATTGCACATTTTAAATTGCATGCCGAAGAGTCAGAAACAAAAGCTGCTGGAGCAGGAGCGACTGATATGGAAACATTGAAATCTGAAGGCAATTTTTTGGAAATTGGAAAATGGAAAACAAACACATGTAATTTGGTGTTGTTTGATTTAACACATGTAAACACTGCCTTAGTACAGCATGATGCAAAGGAAGTTCACGGGATTATTGGTGCTGATGTATTGCAAGAATGCAAAGCTATTATCGATTATAGTAATATGGTTTTATATTTAAAGAAACCTAAAAAAAGAAAAAATAAGGAAATAGAGAACGTACCATTTTAAATAAAAAAGCCCTCACAGTTGTGAGGGCTTTTTATATTGTTTTTTAGTTTTCTTAAAATTGATACTGAATCAACATCTCCATAGATCCATTGTTATTTACTTGATTAACTTTAGAAGTGGTAAAATCATAGGCTGCTCCAAAACGCACATTGTCCATAATGTCGAATAATGTAAATATGGAGTACATTTCATTGACTCTATAATTCATTCCTGCTGTTATATTGTTGTAATCAAGCGTTGCA
>Ga0105356_10003615_pt1 | contig 15143 bp, 9 predicted proteins | sample GOMGulsemesocosm_3_FD_83502 | JGI IMG/M metagenome (GOLD analysis project Ga0105356, IMG submission 83502) | Methane-oxidizing microbial communities from mesocosms in the Gulf of Mexico - GOM9D Gulf of Mexico | ecosystem: Environmental > Aquatic > Marine > Cold seeps | place: Gulf of Mexico...
ATACTAAACTCAGTCAGAGTCGTATTTTCAACCACCATTTAGGATATTTTGAGTGTACCTTTTTGAGCCTTTAAAAGATCTCGTTGCCAGTTATTTGTCAAAAGTACAAATCGACTTACTCAAACAAGCTTATCATGTTGCCAGAGATGCTCATGAAGGCCAAATGCGTTCAAGTGGCGAACCTTATATAACTCACCCTGTTGCTGTAGCAATTAATCTAGCAAAAATGCACCTTGATCATGAAACATTAATGTCAGCATTGTTGCACGATGTTATTGAAGATACGCCGGTAACCAAAGATGAGTTGGCCGAATTATTTGGTCATACGGTTGCAGAACTTGTTGAAGGTGTAAGTAAACTAGATAAACTCAAATTTGATAACAAAGAAGAAATGCAGGCGGAAAATTTCCGTAAAATGATCCTTGCTATGGTGCAAGACATTCGTGTCATTTTAATAAAGCTCGCAGACCGTACACACAACATGCGTACACTTGAATCATTAAGACCTGATAAACGACGTCGTATTGCCCGTGAAACCTTAGATATTTATGCACCTATAGCTAATCGTTTAGGTATACATGACATCAAAAACGAGCTCGAGGTTTTGGGTTTTGAAGCTCTTTATCCTATGCGTTCGCGCGCATTAAAATCGGCAGTAAAACAGGCACGCGGCAATCGCAAAGAGATCATCAATAATATTCAAGATGAAATAGCCGCTCGTTTAGATGAAAGCGGTATTAAAGCCCAAGTCATTGGCAGAGAAAAGCACCTATATTCCATTTATCGAAAAATGTTAAATAAAGAATTAATGTTCAACGAAGTCATGGATATTTACGCATTTCGCGTAATCGTCGATGAGAAAAACGACGACTGTTACCGCGCTTTAGGAGCTGTACATAATTTATTTAAACCTATTGAAGCACGCTTTAAAGATTATATCGCAATTCCAAAAACCAATGGTTACCAATCCTTACATACTTCATTAATTGGTCCACACGGTATTCCCGTAGAAATTCAAATTCGTACCTCTGATATGGACCAAATGGCAGATAAAGGTGTTGCTGCACATTGGTTATATAAACAAACGGGTGATGACAGTGGTACCACTGCACAAATGAAGGCACGACGTTGGATGCAGAGCTTATTAGAGCTACAACAAAGTGCAGGTAGTTCATTTGAGTTTATTGAAAATGTAAAGTCGGATCTATTTCCAGAAGAAATTTACGTATTTACCCCAGATGGGCGAATTATTGAATTACCCATGGGTGCCACATCTGTTGATTTTGCTTATGCTGTACATACTGATGTCGGTAACTCATGTGTAGGTGTTAAAGTCGATCGGAAACCGTTCCCGTTAAGTCAGCCAATAGACTCTGGGCAAACCATTGAAGTGGTTACCTCAGCAGCAGCTCGCCCAAATGCAACATGGTTAAATTTTGTAGTAACAGCAAAAGCTCGTTTACAAATCAGAACGTATTTAAGATCTCAAGAAAAAACAGAGTCTCAATCACTTGGTCTTCGTTTATTAAGTCATGCACTTGGCAATACCAAGCTTGAAGATATTGAAAAAGTGAAAATTGAACAAGTAGTACAAGAAAGTGGCAATAAAAGTTTTGATGAACTACTTATCAGCATCGGCTTAGGTAATGCATTAAGTATTGGCATTGCACGACGATTAACCAATGAATTTATCGAAGACACTGATAAACAAAGCCAAGGTACAAAAACAAAAATGCCAATTAAAGGCACGGAAGGCATGCTGGTAAGTTATGGTAAATGTTGTCGTCCTATTCCTGGTGACAGCATCCTTGCCTATTTAAGCCCAGGTAAGGGCTTGATGGTGCATCAACAAGGTTGTCGTAATATCAAAGGCCACGAACAAGGTAGTTTATTCCCAGTAAAATGGGATAATGACATTGATCGTGATTTTATTGCCAAGCTACGTATTGAGATCATTAATCATCAAGGCGCTCTCGCCGCATTAACTAATGTTATCGCCCGACGAGGTTCGAACGTACATTCTTTAAATTCAGGGGAAAAAGATTCCGGCTTATACGTTATAGATATGGAAATAACTTGTAGAGATCGTATTCACCTTGCTGATATTATACGCAAAATCAAAGTTATGGTTGACGTACAACGCGTCATTCGAAACAAATAATTAAACTATTTAAGAGTAGCTATATTCATGAAAACAATTATTACAACAGACAAAGCGCCGAGCGCCATTGGTACTTATAGCCAAGCCGTAAAAATTAAAAATACTGTTTATCTTTCTGGGCAAATACCCTTAATTGCCGAGACAATGACTGTTGTGGATGGCGGTTTTGCCGAACAAGCTGAACAAGTATTTAAAAATTTGGTTAGCGTTTGTGAAGCTGCTGGTGGCTGTATCAATGACATGGTCAAAGTTAATATTTTTATGACCGACTTAGCCAATTTTGCTACCGTAAATGAAACCATGAGTCGTTATTTTAGCGAACCTTATCCAGCACGTGCTGCCGTACAAGTTTCAAGATTACCTAAAGATGTTGAAATTGAAATAGATGGCATCATGGAATTACCAAGTACAAACTAAACTCGAGTTAATCACTTTTGTTAAATTTATTATCACAAAACGATAGTCTATTTAATGAGAGCAATTAGCTACAACAAGAAATCACAAAGATTGAAAATATGACTCCAGAAAGACATCAGCGTATTAAAGATATGCTTGACCAACGCCAGCCTGATCTCACCGTATGTATGGAAGGCGTTCACAAAACGCATAACCTAGCGGCTGTTGTTCGCACTGCAGACGCCATTGGTGTGAGTGATGTGCACGCCATATGGAAAAATGAACGTATGCGCGTCTCTGGTGGTAGTGCTGCTGGAAGCCAAAACTGGATTGATGTACATAGCTATACCAATACTGCTGATGCGATTAACGAACTCAAAAAGCAAGGCATGCAAATATTAGTGACCAATTTGTCTGATAGTGCCGTTGATTTTAGAGAGATTGATTACACGAAACCCACAGCGATTATTTTAGGCCAAGAAAAATTTGGTGCCTCTGAAATTGCGCTTGAACTTGCCGACCAAGACATTGTTATTCCTATGGTTGGCATGGTGCAATCACTAAATGTTTCGGTTGCTTGCTCAGTGGTGTTATATGAAGCGCAACGCCAACGACAGTTGGCTGGCATGTACAATAAGCCACGCTTATCTGAAGAACGTCGTCAACGTGTACTATTTGAAGGCGGACATCCTATATTTGCTAAAGCCTGTCAGCGTAAAGGGCTACCTTATCCAAAAATTGACGACGATGGGCAAATTGTAGCTAGCCAAGATTGGTGGCACAAAATGCAAATGACTCAAGATGCTTGGCAAAACATCGACGATTAACCTAAGAAGTTTATGGATAAACAGTAGATGTCTCAGTCCCATTCAGGATTAGGTAAACTTGCACAAACGCCTGTTACCGTACTTAAAGGGGTTGGCCCAGGTATGGCCGTTAAGCTTGAGAAATTGGGCTTAAATACCTTACAAGATTTATTGTTTCATTTACCTTTACGTTATGAAGACCGGACGCGGATCACCACTATCCGCGACTTATTACCGGGCATATATACCAATATTATTGGTGAAGTTACCAACAGCCAAATTGTGCAAGGTAAACGTCGGATGTTAGTGGTGACATTAAACGACGGCACAGGATCAATTAACCTACGTTTTTTTCACTTTTCTGCAAGCCAAAAAAATAATTTAGCCATTCGCAATAATATCCGTTGTTATGGCGAAATTAATCGTGGTGTACGTGGTTTTGAAATTGTTCATCCCGAATATAAACCTCTAGATAATGATCAAGCCTTAACCCCCGTTGAAGAAACATTAACGCCTGTGTACCCTACCACCGACGGCTTGAGGCAAATTTCCCTACGAAATTTAACTGAACAAGCCTTAGTTAGGCTAAAACGTGGTCAAGTTGAGGAATTGTTACCTGTTGAGTTTATCAATGAACCCTATTCTCTAGAACAAGCACTAACCATTATTCATCGACCACCGCCTGAAACTTCAACCACTCAAATTGAAGAAGGTAAACACCCCGCGCAATTACGCTTAATAAAGGAAGAATTGACCGCTCATAACCTCAGTATGCTTAAATTAAGGCAATCTGTAGAGAAATTAGATGCTTTGGCGTTAACTATTGATACTGAGCTTAATCAAAAGTTTTTAGACTCTTTACCTTTTTCGCCAACTAATGCTCAAGCACGTGTGGTTAACGAGGTTCGTCAAGATCTCGCCAAACAAACCCCCATGATGCGTTTAGTTCAAGGTGATGTTGGTTCAGGAAAAACATTAGTTGCAGGTTTAGCGGCATTAACAGCTATTGGACAAGGCTATCAGGTCGCTTTAATGGCACCTACAGAAATACTTGCTGAACAACATGCTATAAACTTTCAGAAATGGTTTGAGCCGCTTGAAATAACTGTCGGTTGGTTAGTCGGGAAAACGAAAGCAAAAGCAAGAAGAGTCGCCCTTGAACATATTGCCAATGGCAATATGCAATTGGTAATAGGCACACACGCTTTATTTCAAGAACAAGTTATTTTTAATAAACTCACTTTAATCATTATTGATGAACAACATAAATTTGGTGTACATCAGCGCTTATCTTTGCGTGAAAAGGGAGTTTTTGATAATAAATATCCGCACCAATTGATCATGACCGCAACACCGATCCCCAGAACACTGGCAATGACAGCCTACGCCGACCTTGATACCTCAATAATTGACGAACTACCACCTGGTCGAACTCCCATCACGACAGTGGCTTTACCTGAGTCGCGTCGTGATCAGGTTATTGAGAGGATCCAGCAAGGAGCAAAAAATGATAACCGACAAACTTACTGGGTATGCACACTCATTGAAGAGTCGGAAGTATTACAATGCCAAGCAGCTGAAGATACCGCTTTATATTTGCAAGAGCAGTTACCCGAACTTAAAATAGGTTTAGTTCACGGCAGAATGAAAGCCGATGAAAAACAAGCTATTATGAATTCGTTTAAGTTAGCCGAACTACATTTATTGGTTGCGACTACCGTAATAGAAGTGGGTGTTGATGTACCAAATGCTAGTCTAATGGTCATAGAAAATCCTGAAAGACTTGGTTTGGCACAATTACACCAATTACGAGGCCGAGTTGGACGGGGCTCTATCGCTTCACATTGCGTACTCATGTACAAAACCCCCTTAACCAAAACAGCAACCAAGCGTCTTGGTGTTCTTCGTGATAGCAATGATGGTTTTGTGATCGCCGAAAAAGATTTAGAAATTCGAGGCCCCGGAGAGTTACTCGGCACTCGACAAACAGGTTTGGCCGAATTAAAAATTGCGGATTTAGTGCGCGACGCCAAACTGATCCCTGAAATACAACAAACCGCTTATTTGCTTTGGAAAAAATATCCAAATAATGCCAAAGCGCTCATTAACCGCTGGTTAGCTAACAAAGAGAAATACTCAAATGCCTAATAAAACAAACATACTCCTTACTTTATTATCATTTTTTACCTGTTTTACCTTACATGCGACTGATTTATCGGTAGGTGATATCGCTCCTGATTTTAGGTTACAAGCCACCAATGGTGATTTTTACCAACTCAGTAACTACAAAGACAAACAAACCATTGTCTTAGCCTGGTATCCAATGGCCAATACACGTGGCTGTACTATCGAATGTAAGTCTTTAGTTGAAAAGGGACAACTTATCCGTGACTATCATGTCAGTTATTTTATGGCGAGTGTTGACCCTTTGGAAGACAATAAAGATTTTGCCAAAAAAACAAAAGCTGATTTTCCGATGCTTAGCGATCCTACAAAAGCAACAGCCAAGGCATATGATGTATTAAACCTTGTCCGTATCGCCAGTCGTGTCACCTTCTATATTTCAAAAGAAGGAAAAATATTGAAAATTGATGATGACATTAACCCTGAAACAGCTGCCGAGGATATCGCACGCACGTTACAAGAGTTAAAGATAGAAAAAGTATTGCGTAAAAAAAGTAGTTAATGGCAAAACCCAATAAAAAAGGTCCTACTAAAACTGTCGATATTTTTTGTAGTAAGTGCAAAGCACCGCTATTTAAATATCGCAAAGGGGGCAAAGGAGCCTTAGTGAAGTGCTTTAAAGAACGGATTAGTCAAGATTATACGAATATTGCTTGTACTTGCCCTCAGTGTGACAATATTTTTGCTAGGGATACCTTAATTAAAGGTACCCCTGCTTTTAAAATCATTGGTGGTAAGGTATTTTTTAAGTAACACACGTATATAGAAGGGAAAGCGTTAACAAAGTCATCCTGTCTTTCTTAACGTTTAAATTAACGCGATTAAACGGCGATACCGGAATGCCTTAATAAAGCATCAATTTCAGGTGTCCGTCCTCTAAAGGCGCTAAATAATTCACTCGGTTCTTGAGAACCACCTTTTTCGAGAATATTAGTGAGAAAGTCTCTACCAACTTGCTCATTAAAAATACCTTCATCTTCAAAACGAGAGAAAGCATCCGCTGATAAAACTTCTGCCCATTTGTAACTGTAATACCCTGCAGCGTAACCGCCACCAAAAATATGACTAAAACCATGTTGAAAACGGTTAAATTCCGGAGCTGTTGTAACAGCGTATTGTTGACGTACTTTGTTTAAAATTTGTTGAATATAATTTTCTTGTCTTTGTGTAGGCGCATTTTCTTCATAATTTAGGTGCATTTGAAAATCAAAAATACTGAACTCAATTTGACGTAACATTTGCATCGCCGACTGAAAGTTTTTCGCCGCTAACATTTTGTCGAGCATTTCTTTAGGCAACGGCTCACCAGTTTCGAAATGACCAGACATAAAAGCGAGAGCTTCAGGCTGCCAACACCAGTTCTCCAAAAACTGACTTGGCAATTCCACCGCATCCCACGGCACACCATTAATACCAGCAACACTACTTGCATTAATTTGTGTCAACATATGATGAATACCATGACCAAACTCATGAAACAATGTCACGACTTCGTTATGGGTAAATAAAGCAGGTTTATCACCTATTGGCTGATTAAAATTGCAGGTCAAGTAAGCGACAGGTAGTTGAACTTCACCATTGGCAAGCTCTCTACGTCCCTGACAATCATCCATCCAAGCACCGCCTCGCTTATTTTCACGAGCATACAAATCTAGATAAAAACTACCACGCTGATTATTATCGGCATCAAATACATCATAAAATTTAACATCTTTATGCCAAGTATCTACTCCTTCGCGTAGGGTAATAGTTAAACCAAATAAACGACGTACAACTTCAAAGAGTCCTTTTACAATTTTGTCTTCAGGGAAGTATGGACGTAATGCTTCGTCTGAAATTGAATAACGTTCTTGCTTTAATTTTTCAGCATAATAAGGTAAATCCCACGCTTGTAATTCACTATTATCAGCTGATAATGTCTGAGCAAATGCGGTTAACTCCGCAAATTCTTTTTGACCTTGTGATTTTGATTTGACCGCTAGGTTTTCTAAAAAGGTTAATACTTCCTCAGTATTGCCAGCCATTTTGGTAGCGATAGATTTTTCAGAATAATTATCAAAATCAAGTAATGACGCTAATTCATGACGTAGCTTTAAAGTCTCAGCCATCGTTTCGCTGTTATCGAATTCACCTGCATTTGGCCCCTGCTCTGACGCACGGGTGCAAAAGGCACTGTACATTTGTTCACGAAGTGCGCGGTTATCACAATACATCATCACAGGTAAATAACTGGGGTAATCTAAAGTAAACAACCAACCTGACAGCCCTTTTTCTTTCGCAAGTATTTTTGCTGCTTCTTGGGCACTTTCTGGTAAACCTGATAATTCACTTTCATCGCTAATATTAACTGTAAAGGCTTGTGTTGCGTCCATTACATTATTACTAAACTTTGAGCTTAACTCAGATAAACGAGTGGCAATTTCACCATAACGCTTTTTATCATTACCACTTAAGGCGATGCCAGATAATGTAAAATCACGTAAGGCATTATCAATAACTTTCTTTTGAGCAACATTTAAAATGTGGTATTCATCACTATTAGCGAGTTGTTGATATGCTTCATATAACCCTTGATGCTGACCGACAAATGTACCGTATTCTGAGAGTAGCGGCAGACATGATTCATAGGCACCACGTAACTCATCATTATTCACTACCGAGTTCATATGTGATACCGGTGACCATAACTTTCCTAACGTATCGTCAACTTCATCAATAGGAGTAACGAGATTTCCCCATGTAAAAACTTGATTATTGGCAAGTACATCGGCAATAGTTTCTTTGCATTTAGCGATAGCTTGTACTACTGCGAGTTTGACATGTTCGGGTTTAATTTCAGAGAAATGTGGCAAACTTGCTTGTACTAATAGTGGGTTAGTCATAAGTAGTGAATATTAAGAAATGATATCTTAGATGTAAGATCAAATAGGTGAAAATTCAAGGTCGATACGGGGAATAATATCTTTCCCTTGTAAACTTCTCGTTCAAAACCTAACAACGCCTCTTTAACCAAAACCTCACGGTCAAATATTAACTAAGTGTAAACTACTTATTGCAACGAATGATTAGTGGTTAAAATAGACAGATGCTTTAAAAGATGTACTAAAATTGTACTAAAATTACTAGAGCGTATGTAAGTTTTATTTTGACTCATAACATGTAGTTATTTTATTGAAATATGGTGCCTTTTGAACGTTAACGTTACAATTTTTAAAGTCTGTTTTTTATTGTTTTTAACCTTGTTGCTAGATGGCGTCACCGCACATCCCGCACAAGCAACAACCAATAATATTCATTTAGATCGTATAACGGTTAAGGATGGTTTGTCGCAAGGAACCGTAAACACGATATTGCAAGACAACCGTGGTTTTATGTGGGTGGGTACCCAAAATGGTATCAATATTTATGACGGTTATACCTTTAAACAACTCAACGGCCCCGACGGGGACTTTCAAAATTTTAATGCACTAGGCTTTATGCAAGATAGTAAAGGGTTAATGTGGATAAACCTTTATAGTAAAGGTTTATATACCTATAACCCTAACGATGGCCAGTATCAACATATATTATCTCATGCACCTACCAATAAAGATTATTACATTATTGACGTAGAGGAAGATGAAAATAGTGGTTATTGGATAGCATCCTCTAAAACATTACTATTTTATCAACCCGATACAGGCGTTACTGAGCAAGTTTTGGACTTGTCTTTAGAGTTAAGCAATAAAGATAACGTTTTTGAAATCGCTATTCATAACAATATTCTATATTTAGCGACCAGAGGCGGGGTATTTGTATATGACATAAAAACAAAGAATACTCGAAAACTGCCAGATATATCTCATTCCAGTGCAAACAAGAAGTCATATCACTTCAAAGAGGCCAATAAAGCCTTCACCATTTATATTAGTGACGATGATGAACTTTTCATTGGCAGTAACGATGGAATATTTAGTCTTGGTATCAAAGACATGCATCAATATATTATTGATGGAAAAGAACTACCTTTATATCAATTACTCATTGAAGGTATCTCCAGTTGGAAATTTTTAGCTGATAAAGAGAAGCTATATATAGGTAGTCATGATGGCTTATTTGTAATAAATACCACAAATCATGACGTTAACTATTTATTCTCTTACAGTGATGTCTTTGATGATATATCAGACAACATTATTTCCTCATTATTTAAAGATAGTTCAGGCATGTTTTGGTTAGGTACCAACTCTACAGGGCTTTATCAATGGCAGCCCCAACACGAGTTAATCACAAATTTTCGTTATCAACAAAATAATGTAGCCAGCTTAAGTGCAAATGAAATTTGGGGAATGTCACCTCATAACAAAAACCCTGATTTATTTTGGGTTGGCACCTCTAACGGCCTTAATTTAGTTGATAATAAAGCACATACAGTAGAGCAATACATCGTTAATCCAGATGCAAAAGCTCAATATACGAGCAGCCATATTTATGAAATTACAGAAGATAGCCAAGAACGACTTATATTAGCGACACCAAAAGGCGTTCGTGTTTTTGATACTAAATCTAAAAAAATTGTCGCGTCGCCATTTAAGCATGATGTGGCAACAATTCTAAAGTCCGAACAAATAAGCATTAAATTAGATAAATCAGATAACTTATGGTCAGTAAGTTCAAAAGGCATCTACAAAATATCATTAACTACAGGCCATATTGATTATTTACCCGAAATAACAAAGCAGGTCCCCGCAGATAAAATTTATAATTTATTAGGTTTTTTACCTAATAGTTCTTTATTTCTCTTCTCAACCAATAACGCTCTGTGGGGGTTTGATAATGCCACCAGAGAAGTAAAACGTTTATATCACCATAAAGATGTTCAAGCCACTGAATACGCTTATATTGATAACTGGGTATTGGACGATAATATTTTGTGGTTAAGTTATTCAACTAAAGGATTGTTAGGATTAGAATTGCCGTCCTTTAGTGCTAAGTACTTATTTCATCAAGGTAACTCTGAGATTGATAGTGACTTATATGGTTTGCAACTCGATAATAATGGGGATGTCTGGTTTTCGACACACAGTGGTATTTATGTGCTTAACAAAGAAAGCCACCATCTCAGAAAGTTTACCAAAAGCCATGGTCTTGTTGCCTCTGAATTTAATGCTTTATCATATACGGCTTTGGCTAATGAAGTATTAGTTTACGGTTCAATGGGCGGGATCAGTATTTTCAACCCTATCCAATTAAAAAATGCTCATAGTGAAAAAAATACTCCTGTAAAGATCACCAATTTAGAAATACTTTCAAGAGAATTGGCTTTTCCTTTATTAAAACCCGTAGAAAATATCAATCTGCAATATGATGATTTTGGCATTCGTATTGATTTTTCTACTTTTTCATATGCAGAAAGTGACAATATCCAATTTGAATATACGTTATCTGGTACTAAAACTATTGATTATCCGCTCACCTATGAAAATCATATTACGTTTCCTAGTTTACCTTCCGGCAGTCATAAATTGACAGTAAGAGCAAAATCACCAATGACAGGTGAATTTTCTCAACCAACACAACTTCATATTACTGTGAGTTATGCTCCTTGGGCTTCTCCTGCTGCCTATTTAATATATACCATAGTTATATTGTCAGCACTGGGTTTTTGGTTACATCGACGCAGCATACAGCGTAAAAAATTATTACGTAGCCATGAAGAAGTAAAATATAGAGAGAATCGTTTACAACTTGCTTTAACTGGCAGTAACAGTGAAGTGTGGGATTGGCAAGCCGATGAGAATTTAACCTTTGCTAAACGAGGTGCAAGTGACCTAGGTTATGCCGACTTGGCTTCTTCATATCATTTCACTCAACATGTTGAACTTATTCATCCAGACGATAAAGAGGCTTTTCTCTTCAAATGGCAGAATTTTATTTTAGCCAAAGATATGAACAAAAATTTTTCTTGTACCTACCGACTCAAAAGTGCTGCTGGGCAATGGCTTTGGTACAAAGATTTAGGGAAAATTGTCGCCTTATCAAAAGATGGTAACCCTACACGTATTACCGGTTCATATACTAATATTACAGCATCACGTGCAACAGAAGAGCGGGCTTTATATTATGGCGACGCTTTTAAACAAACCAAAGATTGGGTGCTAATTATCAGTGAAAATTTTACGCGTGTTATCGCCAATAAATCTCTCCGAGATGTATTTGGCTGGCCAGAGGAAGAGTTTAAATTTTCGTCAAATTTATTCGGTTTAGACCGCGATCGCAAACGATTCTATAAAGAAATATTATCTACATTACAAGACAATGGTTATTGGCGTGGTGAAGAACTCATCAGAGCTGATGATGGTCAAGAATATCATGTGATTATCAAAATTAACGTGAGTAGAAATCAAGCCAATAATAGTTTGCATTATATTTGTATTTTCACAGATATATCAGCACAAAAAATGGCTGAACAGGAATTACGGTATCTCGCCAATTACGATTTTTTAACTAATTTACCTAATCGCTCGTTGCTACTTGAACGTATTAAACATGCCATGGCATTTTCAATACGTAAAAAGCAATCCATTGCCTTGTTTTTTATTGATTTAGATCGATTCAAACACATTAACGATACCTTAGGTCATGACTATGGCGATATGTTGCTTAAAGAAATTACCAACCGGTTAACCAAAACTTTACGTGTAGATGATACTGTTGCTCGAATAGGTGGTGATGAATTTGTGGTTTTACTTGAATCTTTTAAAGGAAATTCTCAATTGGGGAATATTGCTCAAAAAATTATTCATGCCGTAGAGCAACCGGTAATATTAAATGAAAATACCATGAGTGTTGGCGCCAGCATTGGCATTTCACTCTACCCTGATGATGCTAATGACTCTGATGAGCTACTACGAAATGCCGATGTTGCTATGTACCATGCTAAGCAATTAGGACGAAATACTTTTCAATTTTTTACTCCTCGAATGAATTATGAAGCCAGTGTGCGTATCAAGACGGAAAACAACTTACAGTTAGCTCACCAAAATAATGAATTTATAAATCACTATCAACCGATTATAGACTCTCGCATTGGCAAAGCTAAAGGGGTTGAGTTATTAATGCGCCAACAAACAAAAAGTGGTCTTGAACAGCCTTTGTCTTTTATTGCCATTGCCGAAGAGTTGGGACTAATCATCCCGATGACTGAAATGGCACTAAAACGTGGTTTTGCTGATTTAAATAAATGGCGTAAGTTGCGTCCAACTCTATTTTTATCAGTAAATCTATCGGCACAACATTTTGCAAAAGATAATTTTGTTTCATATATTGCAAAACTATTAAACGATAACGAATTACCTGCTGATGCACTTACATTGGAGGTCACTGAGAATGTGTTATTTACTGAACCGGAAAAGTCGTTAAAAACCCTACGCGAATTATCCAAACTTGGCGTTACTTTAGCGTTAGACGATTTTGGTACAGGTTATTCTTCAATGTCTTACTTAAAAAAAATCCCTCTCGATGTCATAAAAATTGACCGTACTTTTATTTCAGATATTGGCACTGACGGTGCTAGTGAAGCAATTATTAAAGCCACGGTAGAATTAGCTAAAAGTTTAAATATCCGTTGCATTGCTGAAGGAGTGGAAACTAAAGCGCAATTAGATTATCTGGCGGAACGTAAATGCCACTTGATTCAAGGTTATTTATATAGCAAAGCCATTGCTGAAAATGAAATCACTAAAATGTTAGAAGTTGACAGTGTTGGATTATTAGCTTTTTAAGTCATCTACTCACATTTTATGCGCCAACGTACAGAATTGTTGTTTCGAAGTACAATATAGTCAGGTAATACATAGTAACGCTTGATTATTTAGACTTTGCTCCCACATTCTTTTAATAAGAATATTATTCACAAAGGAACCAAACATGACTCAACATTTTGACTATATCGCCATTGGTGGAGGAAGCGGTGGTATTGCCTCTGCTAATCGTGCAGCTCGTTTAGGCAAAAGGGCAGCAATCATTGAAGTTGGTCCTATGGGAGGAACTTGTGTCAATGTAGGTTGTGTGCCTAAAAAAGCAATGTGGTATGCCGGTCAAATAGCGGATGCACTTCACTACGCTGCAGATTTTGGTTTTAAAGCCCCCTTACAATCATTTGATTGGGCGACTTTAGTGAAAAATCGCGAGGCCTATATAGAGCGTATACATGCTTCATACCAACGTGGTTTTGATAATAATGACGTAACAGTTATCAATGGCTTTGCCACTTTTGTGAATAAAAACACCCTAGAAGTTAATGGTACATTATATACCGCTGATCATATAACTATTGCAACCGGTGGTCGTCCATCTATTCCTCAAATCGAAGGTGCAGAACACGGTATCGACTCAAACGGTTTCTTTGCGTTAACACAACAGCCCAAAAGTGTTGCCGTGATTGGCGCTGGTTATATTGCTGTTGAGTTAGCCGGAGTATTCCATGCTTTGGGTACTCAATCACATTTATTGGTTCGTAAAGAAAAACCGCTACGTGGCTTTGATGATATGTTAAGTGATACCTTGGTTGAACAAATGGCTAAACATGGCCCGACATTACATACCCATAGTATCCCTACTCGTATTGAGAAACATGATGATGGTTTATTATCAGTACACCTTGAAAATGGTAAGTCGATTGGTCCTGTTGAAACACTAGTGTGGGCAATAGGGCGTGAACCGGCTAATGATAAAATCAATCTTGCTGCCGCCGGCGTGGAAGTAGATGAAAGAGGCTTTATTCCAACGGACAAATATCAAAATACCAATGTGGAAAATATCTATGCGGTAGGTGATAACACCGGCAGAGCACAGCTAACACCTGTCGCCGTTGCGGCAGGAAGACGACTATGCGAACGTTTATTTAATAATAAACCCTATGAACATTTAGATTATACCAATATTGCTACTGCAGTATTTAGTCACCCAGTCATAGGTACCGTCGGCTTAAGTGAAAAAGACGCTATTGCCGAATACGGCGAGGAACAAGTTAAGGTTTATCGCTCTCAATTTACCGCTCTTTATCAGGCTATTACTGAAGACTATCGTGATCCAACTCGAATGAAATTAGTTTGTGTCGGTAAAGAAGAAAAAATCGTTGGTATTCATAGTATCGGCTTTGGTAGTGATGAATTATTACAAGGTTATGCTGTTGCAATGAAGATGGGCGCAACTAAAGCAGACTTTGATAATACGGTGGCAATCCATCCTACGTCAGCTGAAGAATTTGTTACTATGTAGATTGATATCTAAAAAAACACGCTATAGATATTTATAAATCCATATTAATTTTAACTCAATGAAAATTGGAGAAAAATTAGTATGGTTTTGTTGGCAATTCATGTATTTCCAAGTAAGGTATCTAATCACTTTCACAATCATTTCATCAAAGACATCAAAGAGACAGCTTTAACAATACGTATTAATTAAGAATATTTATCTTTTAACTTGATACCGTGCGACACGTGTCGCATAATGCGTAAGTTACTTTTACCACTTTGAGTTATTTATTATATAACCGTTAACTTTCACGGATAAAATCCGTAATGGACATATATAATAGAATGGAAAAAAAA
>Ga0105356_10003622_pt1 | contig 15115 bp, 15 predicted proteins | sample GOMGulsemesocosm_3_FD_83502 | JGI IMG/M metagenome (GOLD analysis project Ga0105356, IMG submission 83502) | Methane-oxidizing microbial communities from mesocosms in the Gulf of Mexico - GOM9D Gulf of Mexico | ecosystem: Environmental > Aquatic > Marine > Cold seeps | place: Gulf of Mexico...
CCGTATTATTTATAGGTGTTGTTATGCGTTCGTTTTTATGTTTTCATTATGGAACTCTTTAGATTATCAGTTATATTATTCCAAATAGTGTTTTCTGACAACTCAAGCTCACAGTTACACTCGTTAAGGATTACTTCAATAATATGTTTATACCAATCAAAATAGTCCCATTCTCTTGGTTTAGGAGAGTAAAGTAATTCAGCTTTATTATCCCAGTTAATTTCGGTTGCAGTTCTATAAATTAATGTGAATTTTTCCTTTTTAGGTTTGATATAAAGGCGTTCATTTTTGTCGATTCCAATTTCTAAAATACTGTCCTTTCTCATTATGAATTTTTAAATTTATTTTCATAAGATAAAACGTGATGGGGAAACTCTTTTTGAAATAGGGGATATGGAACACCTTCTAATTGAATTTCATATTCTTCATTGTCCATACCTGTAATTTGATTACCAATACCTTTTATTTCTAATCCTTTTTCATTGATAACCTTTAGTCCATCAATTGTTCTAGTGGCTATTATTTTGTCTTCAGGGTAATCAGATGCTAATTGAATTTTATTTCTTTCACAATACTCTTTTAAATAGTCATAGTTGATATTTTCTGTTTCAAACTGGAGAACCCCAAAAACGACACCCATTGGAGGGTCTCCATTTTCAAGCTTGGTTGTTCCGATTTTGATATTATCTAAAAATAAATTGTAAGCCATAATTGTGAGTTAGAGCATTTTTTTAAATGACGCATAACAAGTAGATAAACGTAATTACGTTTATTTCTTTTATAGCGTGAAGATAGTAATATATTGAAAGTTTTTTACATATACCCTGTAATTATTGACGTAGATCATTTAGTAAACATTTGTAGTCGTATAATTATACGTATATAAACGCTTAATTTAAATCAACCCTTTATCAGCAAAACTGTAGAAATCATCTTTACTAATTATCATGTTGTCTAGTATTTGAATATCTAAGAATTCAGATGCTTTTTTTACTTTCTCATAAAGCCTTTTATCGGCTTCACTAGGTTTTAAATTACCACTAGGATGGTTGTGTACTAAAACAATACTTGTAGAAGCAGATTTAAGTGCTACAGCAAATAATATCCTAATATCAACTACAGTAGCTGTAATACCTCCTTTAGATACAGTATGAACTCCTAGAACTTCATTAGCTCTGTTTAGAAGTAATACTTTAAACTCTTCATGCAATTCAATTGTATTTTTATTCCAGTTGCTTAGAATAACTTTAAATGCATCCTGGCTATTGGTTATTTTAATTCTGTCCTGTTTAGATGTAGCTTTATAGCTCACTTGAATTTCATTTACTTTCATGTTGTTAAGTTTAAATAGAGTAGGAGCAATAATATTATATACTGGTATCCTTGAACCCTCGTTAATAATTAGTTGTTTTTGTTGTATTGTGCTGTCTGTGTTGGTCTAGGTAAGGGAAAAATTAATTGTCTATCGCGCCTAAAAATGCACCTATGACAACTACACCCACAATTACTATCATCAGGTTTCCAATTATATACCCTATTATGTTAATTGCTGTTTCCATGTTGATTTATTTTTATTCTGTTAGTAATCCTTTAATTGTTTATTTTGTTATTCGTTTATTTCTCTGAATACTGATCGGATTCCCAAATCCTTAAATTTCCTTCTTACCTCGATCTCAAAAGCTCCCATATTAATTTAGTAGCCTTATGAATTATGCGGTTTGTTTAAAATGCTGTCTGTGTATTCTGAAAATATGTGTCCGTGTAGTCAATTTTATTACTCACTAATTCCTTTTATATAGAGCCAATGTAAAAAAAATTCACTTTTTCAGTAATACGCATAAAAAAGAGAGAGCTTATTAAAACCCTCCCTTTCACAACTTACTTACTTAATTACTAGCTTGTAATTCTAAATCTTGCTGAATGTACTATAAATCCATGCACTTGCTTACCATCGATTGTTCTTCTTCTCTGAACTGTGATATACCACTTATTCACATCTGTTGCTTTAGCGGTTATACCTAAACCTAGCAAGTCATAACAATCTTGTATTGCCTTTTTGATTTTCTCATTACTCGTCCATTTGTTGTTGCGCAATTTAAGTCGCTTTACCATTTTAATGTCTATACTGTCTTTGTTGTTTATGGCTATCAATGCTTTTTGTATATTACATTTACGACGACCTAGTGCAATGACCTTTTTTTGACCTAGCTTTGTATATGCTTCATGAACTAATTCACAAAGTTCTTTGATATTTTTAATTGTTTGTGTTCTCAGCATTCCTTTTTCCATTGCTAATGCTTTCTCATATTGTAAGCAAACATGTTTGAAATTAGCCACTTTACCTATTCTTATTTTATTAACTCCACTCATATCTATTTCTTTAGTCCCTATATATTCGTAGGTTCTACCGTTAATCTTCTTTGTTCCCTCCATGTTTCTTTTTATTTTACCACATGGCAATACTTTATATGTGTACGTTCTGTTTATTGTTTCCCAAGCGTTCATTTCACAATGCATTGCATTTGTGTTAACTTCTAATCTTCCATCGACTACAACAAGGTATGGGTGGTTTTCATTTCTTTCAAGTGCTTGTTGTTTTAGCAGAGGGCATTTCATGTTTTTAAATGTATCAACAGTAATTTCTGCCTTTTTTAGATGCTCCTCTATTATTTTTATGTATTTATATTTACTTATCCCATAGCTTTCATGCAGTTCTCCAGAATACATCAGGTCAACTACATTCTTGTATTTAGAATCCCTTACACGACCTATAATCTGAACTAGTAATGTAGTAATATCAATTTTAGTGCTGTCACGTGTTCCATCCGTCATAATAAAGTTTTTTCCCTCTTCATCCCATATATCAGCACCCTCAAAAGCAGTTGATGTATACAGATTAATCTTTTTCACTTTGCTTCCAACTGGTTCTATCACATACCCTTTAGATAATCTACTCTTGATAAATTTTTTATTCTTGTCAGTATTAGCACATACGATTCTAACGTCACCAGATACTTTACGTTTTAATCCTTTTTCCATCATTTTAATAACCTGAGTCATTCCTCTTACGGTATTAATGAAAATATGTGCATTTCCGGATTCTTTTCCCTCAATGAAATTCATTGCTAATATTGTGGTAACATTATATATACTTTCCTTATATGGAGTATAACGCACCTTTACAGTATCTAATTTACCCCAGTTAATACTAGCCATTGGCATTTTCTTTAATGCTTCCATTTGTGTTTCCTCAATTATTGGCGTAGCCGTTCCGAATACAAATCTTCCATATCTGTTGTAAGTCTCCATTACCCACCACATTGCACTACCTCTAAAACTTGCGCCAGTAACTAGTTGATGAGATTCATCTATTAAGCATTTCCAGTCCTGTAATTGCCCTCGTTGCTCCAATATATCTGTAACTTTTTTAAACGAATCATAAGTGCATAATATCTTGTTTCCTTCAAACTTCTGTAACTTTTCTCTGCTTCTACTAAATGTGCCATGAATAGCAATATGTTCAATATTTTTATCCTTACACCAATCGCTTTTGTTTTTTACTAAACTCACATACGGCATAACCACTACATATCTTACATCATTCTCTAACGCAACGCTAGTCATCCCACAGCCTGTAACTTTTTTGTTGAATCTTACATTATCTGGTAAATCATCCATAATCTCGTCAAGGTATTTTTTTTCTCTACCGTCATAAATCCTTACTCCTTCTTCATCTATAGTGTACTTATTTCTACTACGACCATCACAAACTCTTGTTCCTTCGTCATTTTGGGTGCAACTACCTTGTAATCCATTCCCATCATTTTCTGTCTTTTTCATTACATCATTTTCATAATAGTAATGAGTGATAATAACCAATCTTTAGAGCCTTATTACTAGTCTTTTTTTTAGTACACTAATTTCTATTATATAGGAACAATGTGTAAAAAATTGACTACAACCAGTTAAAAAATATACCTGTTCCATGCTTTGAATCCCCAATGCACGATAACAGATATATTTAATGTTTGGAATTGTAATAATAGGTAACCTCAAAAAGGTTATTAGTTCATTACTATTGTAAAAGTATGCCTCAAATGATGAATTCGTGAATCTTGCTTATTGCTATTTCACGATTTATTAGTCATTTAGAAATGATATGAATTTTAGAGTGAATCAGTGATGTGGACTTGTGTTATCGTCCATAAATAGTGGCTTTACATCCATTTCTATTGATTGCTTCAACTTTCTCTACAGACAAATTTAAAATGCATTAAAAGACCTAATTAAAAGTTCCTCTTGAACTAGCCCAGACGGTACTTGATTAACTAAATAGCTATGTATAGTAATACAGGGTTAATATGGGCTATCACCAAAGTAGTATATAGTGGTGATTATTGGTTAGTGTGTGTAAAAAAGGGGATTCAGAAGTGGTTTAAAAGCCTGATTTCACCAAATAAAGGACTCTAAAGTCATTGTTAGATGCTATGAATATTAAATATTCACCTCTATATTAAAATGATAATAGTAGTACGCTTTATCTTTAATTACAAAAACTGTGATTAAATCCACCGTAACTTTGATTTCTTTAACCCAAGCGCCTTGCCCTGCAACAAGATCACCAATTGAACTTATTACAGTAACTCTAAAAGGACAAAATAATTGCTTGAGCTTGTTTTCCTTTGTAACAATATAAATACACTTAGAAGAGCTATATTTTAGTTGCTCCATTAGATTATTTTTCTGCATCTTTTAATTAATTTAAAAACCAGTTATAATTGTCATTTGCTTTAGATGCTCCCAGTTCACATACAAAGTCAAATACATTGGCGTTACGTTCTAGCGCACTATCAATATAACTGCTTTTGTTAGCTTCTGTCATTAAATTATAGAAGTTCCATAAGTTAATCTTCTTCTCCCTATCCCTTGAAAAGTTAGAATCTATATAGTAGTTTTTAACTATAATATTAATTTGATTATCACTAATCTTCAGAACGGACTTGTCTTGCTTCTCCTCCTTGCTCATGAACTGGTACATACGCATTTTACCAATGATATGTGCGAACTCTTCCTCATTCATTACATAGTTACTCATGTCTTGCATCGAATCTAAAAAGCTTTTTTGGTCAAATGAATTGATTAGCTCACCAATACGTTGCTTCAACTCTTCAATACTCCCCACTCTTAATTCCGCTTGTAATCCATCTGTGCTGATGCAAAGATTTGTACACACGCTGTTTTTGAATCCTATAAATACCTTGAATTTCTCTAAAGTTCTTTTACTGTATAAATTCTCTTGATTCAAGGCTCTGACACCTCCAATCGTTAATGATAGCATATTCCCATTTACATTTGCTTTGATGCTTGGTACTTCAATAATGAAAGCGCAACGCTGATAATAAATTGTTTTCTCTTCTGGTGTCAGTTCCTTAACTGGTTTACTTACTGCACTTGGAACTCTCCCTTTAATCACATGTGATATCTTAATACATGGTGCTGTAATTGTCTGCCCTTTAAAACTGTCATTTACTACATCAGTCGTAGCTTTGATGAAATCATAATGAGATATTGTTGTTTCATTGTCACAATATACGGGTATGATGCACTCCTTTCTTAGGTGATTTAAAGTAACTTGTTCTGTGTTGGCTAGTATAAACCCTTCATTATTTGAGCTTTCCGTATCGCTTGAATTAATCTCTTCGGGCATAGTTAAAATACTTTCCACTATTTCTGCATCATGAATTACCATATCTTCTATTTGACTATTCTGTCTTCTTACCTCGACCTCAATTGACTCCGCTTCAATAATGATATTTTCTTGTTCTTTAGTATTTCCAATACTTAAGATGCTGTTGTTTCTGATTATTTCCATGATTTGATTGTGTTTAGTTAATTAATAATAAAGGGCGATACAATTAAGTGCCACCCTTCGTAAAATGTAAATGCTATTAGATGTTAAAAAACATCCTCTTCAACTTCAATAACTTGTCTTTCAACTTGGAATAATCCTTGAAAGTCATTGGATGTAGCTCTCTCCGCATTGGTAAGATGTGACATTCTAATGTTTGGCTCTCCACTGCTGTCGAAGCTTAAGTTGCATAGGTAGCTTTTTCCAACTTCCATACCGTTCTCATAGTTAGAAGCATAGCATAAGGCTGAACGTTCCACTTCCTTACCATTAGGCAAGTCAAATTGTACCGTCATTATCTTGTATTCTTTGTCATTTACATTAGAAAGTGTTTTTTTTCCAATCTCGATAAGCTTAGCGTTGAAATTAAATTCTGTAGCTCCTGTAGATTTATTTGTTATTTCTGTATAATTTGTCATAGTAATAAAGTTTTAAGTTATTGAGATAAGTGCTATACCCTACTCTCCCAAAGCAAAATAGGGCGCGGGTGAAGTAATAGTATATCTAGCATGTAACAGAATTATTTTAAAAAATAATCTGTAAAAAAAATTAAATTCTGTGTGCTTCCTATTCGTGCCTCAAGACTTAATAAGAGTGATTGAAGTATTGTTTAAAAGACAGGCTAATCAGGTAACCTAATAATTACCTTTTGTCATGAAGAGGGGTAGGCACTACGGAAATTTTAAAATTTTAAAAAAATTATATTAAAAAAAAATAACCTTATCCCTTACCGTATGATATGTGTTCTTGATTACAACATTTATGGCTAGAGTAAATTAGTAGCTGTAACAAAGAAAAAAGCCCCGATATGGAGCTTCTTAGGTGGGATTAGTTGTTGTTGGTGATTGTATTCAAAAGAATATTTCAACGTGCTTTAATTGGCTTATCATCTCTTGTCCTTTGACTCTTCTTTGTGTCCGTTATAATTAAATTCGGTAAGTCCATAATTTATCTGAAAGTACTATAGTATTACTATAAAATGTTATTGATTGCTTAAAGTTTCTAACTTGCATGCCGTTATTTTCATTTCTGACAAATGAGTTCGAAAACTTATATGCTGTCATCATTTTATTCAGGCCATTATAGAATTTAATTGTTACTCCACCACCTTGAATTACAACAATTTTTGAAGCAGATACTTCCTTTCGAGTAAATCCAACTTTTGATTCCCAATAGCATTCCTTCATTTCTTTTGTTTGTTGCTTAACACATTCTGGGTTTCCTGTACAATCGCTATAATTTCTACTTGAATGAAAGTGAGATTGTTTAGTTATTTCAAAGGTGTCGACAAGTTCATTTTGGGCACTAATATTTAAGCTGAATATTAATGCGATTAGTAATGATAGATTTTTCATAATTGATGTTTTGGTAAATATAATTAAAATAGGCAAATATGCCTACTTGATAAATAGTAAAGACCACGAATTTTAACTCGTGGAATATTTAAAAGATAAAGTGTTTATTATTGAGTTTGGCAAGAACTTGCGTAAGATTAGAAAAAGTAAAGATTTTACTCAGCAAGATTTAGCCAATGATATCGATGTTGAGATTTCACAAATAAGTAGAATTGAAAGAGGGATAATTAACACCTCAATTTCTACAGCTAATTCCTTGGCTAAAGCACTTAAAATTGAAGTGTTTGAATTATTTAAGTTTGATTAATAAAGCTTATTAGAGTCTTCTTTAAAGTATTTTTTCCATACTTTATTATGATGTTTAACATGTTCTTCTAATCCTTCAATTGGGTAAAAAGAATAATTACATTCATACAAGCCACCTTCATTATCCTCTATGTTGGTAAATAAATAATGAAGATATTGATAAGAAAATGATAAACTCAATCTAATGCCTTCATCTACTTTTTCATTAAATTCAATTTGATTATAATCTTTTAAAGCTACACAATAATAATATAAGGCCTCTAAATAGTAGAATTTTATATGTGTTAAATATTCAAGAGCCTTTTCAAAGTGGCCTAATTTATCTTCAATATTGTCTTTAGAAAAAGCAAGCATTAAGTTCTTAAGTCCTTTAGTGTAAGGATTTGCTACAACTAATTTGTTAATAACCTCGTCACTTAACTCTTTTACTTTTGATAATGTATATGTACACTGCATTATTTCCAAGTGTTCATACTGGTATAATGATTTAATATAATTCTCTAATTTAACAACGTCTAACTCTTTGGACATCAATTGATTTTCAAAAAAATAGAAGGAATCCTGTTTAATATCAGTAACACTATCTATTATTCCTAAATAATAAAAATTAGAACTGGAGTATATTTGATATTCATTTTTTATTTTACTCTTAAACCATTCGACTGTATAGCCCTCCATACTATGAACCAAACCAATGGAATCCTTGTACCTTGATTCAAATCCATCCTCATCAATGATTCCTCTATTAAGCATGTCGTCTACAGAATGTATATCACAAAGTTCCTTATAAGATTTGTCAAATTCTTGGTGATAATAAATCATGATTTTTTTTATAACATCTAGAAACAAATCTGCCTTTTCAACATCAGCAAAATATGATTTTACACTATCCAATTTGTCATAAAATTTTAATATTGATTTCTTGTCTTCTATAAAATAGCTTATATCAAAAATATAATTCAACAGATAGTTCTTTTTAGGAAGATTACCCTTTTCCCCTATTCTAATTTTAGACATATAGCCTAAAGCGTTAATTATGTTGTTTTTATAGCCACTATAAAACTTTAAAGCAATGGATCTAGATCTTTTTTTCTTGATCTCATCTATTACATCTAAAACAAAACAATTAAACTTATATGCATCATAACAATAATCTTCAATAACCTCAATAGGTCTTATAGAAAATTTAAATTCAGCAAATTTTCTTATAATAGGTTGCAATTGTAGTGTTCCATTATAATCTTCTACAAGGGACTTGTCTCTTAAAACTCTAAACTCTCTATCACTAATTCTGTTTTTAGAATTCTTCTTAGTAAAACACTTTTTAAAATTAGATAAACTTATTCCATCTGGAAATAAATTTAATATTTCTAAAGCTATTTTTTCTTTGTCATTTAAAGTTATATATGAATAATTTATGGATTGAAATAATGACTTTGTTCTTTCGATATTCAAATCAGCACTATCATTATATACTTTCATGTATTCTTGGTCTGTAGACTCAAAAAACGCTTCTTTTAATTGATTATTTAAATCATTTATATGGTTAAACTTTGGCCTTGAAGTGGTTACTAGTTTTATAGCCAAAGGATTATTGTTAAGCATGTCTTCTAAAATATCTGACCTTAAAATACTAACTTCCGATTGAGAAACATCTCCGTAATGAAGTATAAAAAGCTCTAACGCGTCATCTGTGGTTAGTGGTGTTAATGGGTATATGTCTTCATAATCATTAGCTTTAAAAATCACCTCTCTAGAAGTGATAACTATATATGCATAATCTGTAGCAAATTTTATTAATTCTACCGCCTTTAAATAATCATCTTTATCTAAATTATTAACTACAGTTTCAAAATTATCTAAAATTACTAATAAGTCATTTTTTTGAGAGGCATAGTTTAACTCTAAATAATCTTTAAAATCTAAAATGTTATTCAAGTTAAAACCTGAGATAATTAACTCTTCAAAGTCATAAAATGAATTTACATTTTCACATGATTCAAAAGTAACTCCTTGTGAAAAATAGCCTCTATTATATAGTTCATAAGCTACTTTTTTGATTAAAGTAGTCTTACCTGTACCTCCTGACGCTTTAATGTTTAAAAATTTATTATTTTTCCTAATATTAAGTATTTTAGAAGCTATTATTGATTGTTCTTGTACTCTTCCAACTACATTATGTAAGCATTTTTTACCTATATCTAAATCTCTATTATTACTATATAAACTATAGATTTTAGAATCCCCTGTTTTAAATTTTATTTTCTGATTTTCAATAAGATTAATGCAAACCTCATTATTATCCTCTATTGGCTTATTACTTTTAAAAGCTTTATAAATAAACCTACTAATTGTTGATTTTTTTAAAGAATAGATATTATAAGTTGAATAACCTTCAACAATGTCAAATCTATCATTTGTAATAAAAACAATTGGAATCTCATCATTGGGGATGCTATCACACAATTCCTGAGGTGTTATTAAATTACTAATTAAATTATCATCTTCAATATATAATTTATCCTTAAAGACTTTTGTGTTAATTACCAACAAGTCATAGTCTTCAATTAAACTTAATGTCCTTAGATTTAAACTCCCAACATATAACTCACATTCTAAAGTAGTAAAACAACTTTTTGTTTTTAATAAATCCGAACTTAAATCAATATCAATAGGAGCTGGAGATAAAAATGCTACTTTGGGATAAAGACTTTCTTTTACACCTACTGGAGCGACTACAGTTTTTTCATATTTCTTTTTATATGACAAACATTCATTTATGAAAATATCAATTTCATCATGGTCAGAAATTTTAATACAATCTAAAAAATTATATTTTTCAAAATCCTTTACAGAAGTAGTTAAAATAGCATGTTTATTATTATTATCAAATGATTTATCAAGATTGTCGAATATTAAATTAATATCTTCATCACTAAAACTAAAACCTAGAAATAAAATTACTCTGTCAGTAAAAATTGACTTTAACTTTTGTATTGCAGCTTTATCATTTGAATATAACTCCTTATAATCATCAGAGAAAATCACACAATTATCTGGCTCATTAAAGCTACCATGTAGTTTTAATATATATGGTGTTTCAAACTTATTAATTTCACTTATGTTAAAAGTGGAGGTATAATTAGTTGGAATAATATTACTGTTATTCTCAAATGCATTATCATAATTAGTAGTGATAACTTGAGAAGTAAGATCTAATATTTCTTTATGTAGATTAGACTCACTTTTTTCAATATTGAATTCTTTTTTAATATACCTGTGAATTTCATGATGTTCTGTCTTTAATATATCTAATACTTCAGACGGTTGCATTACAGCATTATTTAATATAGATATGAAGCTTTTATATTTTTCATCGTCGATTTCATTAATTATATCAATAACTAATTTTTTCCATGAAGGAAGCTTAAACCTTGAAGATAACCCAGACCCAGCAAAGATTACGAGTTTATTATTCTCTATCGCAGATTTAATTTTCTTTGGTATTGCCATCTTTTTTTTGCTTTTTCCCTTCTTTAAACTTGGATATATTATAAAATAACAGATAATTCCCGTATCATTTTACTTTACGAAGCTAATTCATTATTATGAATTATAGCTCATGTAATTTGTGTATTTTACACTCATCACAATTAGTGATAATTCAGCTATACATTCACTAGTTCCTGTTTATTCATTTATGTTACCCATTATTTCAAATTATTTTTCTTTTAAGCTTGATTCATTACTTCTATAGCAGTTTCCATAATTTATAAGCTAAAATTAAGGGCTAGAAACTCTAACCCTTTTGTTTAAATATTTAATAATTGAAGCTTAGAAGTAGTTTATAATAGCTTCCTCATAACATCATCAATAGCTTCTTGTTCAAAGTCCTTTAAATAAGCCTGTGTTACACTTACGTCAGTATGCCCCATAGATTCACCTATTAAATCTGTGGATACTCCTATAAACTTTAAGTTAGTAGCAAAACTATGTCTGATAGTATAGCTAGTTACTTTTTCCTCGATGCCTTGTATCTCTGCAATTTGCTTTAATTCTCTGTTGAACTTCTTTAAAGTTTTTAACTTCCTGTTCTCAATTTGAGTGGGTTTTAAGTTGTCCTTAAGTAATATTGGGAATACATACTTTGTTCCGTTGTTGTTGGTTCTATAGTGCTCTAAAATAACTTTAATAGGCTCTTGTATCTCAATGGAGAATTCTTTTTTAGTTTTTGACCTGATATATACAATTCGATTTCCATGTATATCGCTCCATTTTAAATTCAACATATCAATCCAGTTCATACCGCCATTATAATAACTAAATGTTAAGTAGTTTCTAGTATCCAGTAAATTTAGGTTTCTATCTATATCTACTGATTCCATGAGTTTAATTTGAACCCTTGTTAAAGCTATCTTTCTAGTGCTCTTCTTTAATTTAGATATCTTGTAAGTGTCAAAAGGATAATATTTTGGGTCTACTACATTTTTTTTAATAGCATCATTAAATACTGCTCTAAGCTGTCTCATTTTTAAAGCTATACCTCCATCTTTATTCCCATTACCACGTAAGTAAGTTTCATATTTTCCTACCTTAGTAGCATTGATTTCAATAAACATTAACTTCTTGTTCTTGTTGAACTTGAAAAATGATGTCTTAGTATCTCTGTAGGCTCTTGCGCTCCCTGTTCTCCCTGCTTTAATCAAATCAGATATTTTCTCTTCCCAAAATTCAAGTACTGTTTGACCATCACTAGAATTGCCTCTAAATCTAGATTCAAATTGCGCTAATGTATAATCAAAATCTTGATCTCTGAAATCATCAATTATCTTGTTAGCTTTCTGTTCTAGCTTTAGAAGACTCATGTTTCTTTGCTTAGCATTTTCATGGTTTTTTTTAAATCTATTTTTATTAGAATCCCATTCATTTACAGTACAAGACAAACCCAGTGTAATAAGTTTGGATTTTCTGTTTTTAGTGATTCTAAGTACAATAGGACACTTTCCGTTACTAGTTGTGATATTTCTTAGGTATATATTTATACTTGCCATAATATTATGTTTTAATAGTTACGTTATCCACATATAAAAAGATGTGATTTTGTAACAAAATGATTAATTTTTTATTTGGTACGTGTGTACATCTAACATTAAAGACATTAAAAAAGCCTTGATATTTAATAAATTGTATTTCTCTAGAATCCTATCAAATTTTTTTCTGTGTCTAGCTTTGGTTGTTCCAGATTTTGATTTAATGTCAACCTGCCAGTATCTAGGGTTTGAATAAATTCTGAGTAAAGTCAAATCATTATCATTAATATCGTCCTCATTATAATCATCAATTATTGTTAATTGTTTAAACCGATGCATGAGTTCATTAAAGAGGTTTTCAAGCACATCTTTGTTTTTTAGGTCGCCAATACTAAAAACCCCCATAGACTCTAATTTTCTAGTTTTTAATATTTTAATTTCAATCCTCATGATTTCAGAATTTAATCCATATTGCGCTGATTTGTCATAGACCTTTAGGGAGTAATCATGTCTATTAAATTGCTTCAATATTCCACGTCCTGAAAATGTTCTCTTTGAGCAGACCTCTCTTAGGTCATGCATAACAATATTGTTACGAATAATCTTTCTTACAGTAGTGTCTAGAGGTATATTTATGCCAAATTCTAATTGCGTTATATATGGGTATTCCCTTATATCTTTCGGGAGCCTTGAATTAATGTAGTCTATTTGTTCACAAAGATTACTGTATGTAAATAAGTTAAAGTTGTACTCTTTTCCGTTACTAAAAATATTGAATGACTTGTGAATAGAGTTCTTTAGGTATGCTGATCTTTTAGAAACTCCTAATTCCATTCCGTCAAAAGTTGTAGTAATTGGATATCTAATTTCGCCAGTATGATATTCAACCGTTTGTAAAACTTCTTCAAAATTCCCGAGAGTTAGAAGGTGGTTTTCTAGAATATCTTTGGCTTTCCAGATGCATTTAATAAAGTCTACCATAACATTAAACTTTATTATTTCTACATAGATACGCATCTACTTTGTCTCCAATATCTACGGTTTGAGTAACTCTCCCGTTCTCAACCCAAATAATTAGCTCAGATTTCTTAAAATATATCTTTTTTCCGTTTGGCACGAAATGAGGTATAATTTTACCGCTGGTAAGCTTATATAGTGCGGACTTTGAAAGTGCTAAAAATATACACGCTTCCTCTAAAGAAATAATCTCCCTTTGTGATATGTTTAATTGTAGTATAAGCTTCTTTAATTCTTCTATATCTTTTTTAAAAGTATCCATAATTTAAATGATTATGGAAATGCGCACTTCCTTTGTTAATGTTATATCAAAAGTAAAACACACCAAAGCAAAATGCCTTAATGTGTTATATTAGAGATAGGTAAAGTGATATAAGAAGTGCTATATTAGAATATATCTTTAGAGATTTTTAAGAGATTTGCTCTAAGTTGTTCAACTTTGAATGACTTGTTATTTTTAAGCCTAGTTTTCGTGTTGTTTAAGTCAGCTTGGTTGAAAAGTTTATTTGTTTTAGTATAGAATTGTTTGCTCTTATCGATTTGAGAAAATGTAAAATTATTAAATAGAGGCTGTATAAAAATGATGAATTGAACAGCTAAATGATTGTTACAGTAGAACTTAATGTAATCTTTTGTATCCGTTGGATTCTTAGTAAGAACATTGAAAAATGAGTCTTCTGAAACAATTTCATCATTTATAATATAATATTGTGTTGCCACATCATAAAGATAATTGATAGTTGATTTCTTGACGTCATCTTTTATGCCATAATAAGAAAACTCTTTGCTCTCAATAACTGAATGTTTAACATGAGGTAAAGAATATTTTTTAATGAAGTAATCAGCAAGTGCATTAAGTGAATTTGAAATGCCTAACTTCTTAGGGAAGGTAAGCTCTAATGTTTCTATAAAGTAGTTAATCTGTTTTAGCTGTGTTTTAAGAAAAACATTAGAATTATTACCATTTAAATTAACTTCAAAAACCAAACCCTCTAGTATTTCTTTGGTATTCTCTATCTCTTTTGTGATTTCATTTTTAAACTCTTCATCAAAATTATAGGTTACGGTGCCTTCTACTGAATCATTTGTTTGTTGATCATGAAATAATTTCCAATATTTGAGGATTCCTGATTCAAAATCAGTAGATACAACGTTAGGTAGGTAGTTCCCATATTCGTCTTGAAAAGAACCAAACCCAATATTTTTTTTACACTTATAATTATTCCCATCTTGAGTAAGTTTGTCAAAATAATCAAATGGTAATTTTCTCCTATTATTCATGGTTAAAAATATTTAGAGTAAAATTAGGAATGTTTTACATATGTTTGACTTGAATCCATAAAAAAAGCCTCACATTTCTGTAAGGCTTGTATTTAAAGGTGGTCCCACTTGGGCTCGAACCAAGGACCCTCTGATTATGAGTCAGATGCTCTAACCAACTGAGCTATGGGACCGAAATCGTCTGCAATATTACTACTTATTTACAGATACACCAAATA
>Ga0105356_10003623_pt1 | contig 15114 bp, 10 predicted proteins | sample GOMGulsemesocosm_3_FD_83502 | JGI IMG/M metagenome (GOLD analysis project Ga0105356, IMG submission 83502) | Methane-oxidizing microbial communities from mesocosms in the Gulf of Mexico - GOM9D Gulf of Mexico | ecosystem: Environmental > Aquatic > Marine > Cold seeps | place: Gulf of Mexico...
GCATCATTAGGGAAAGCATCAACACTGTCTAAATGACCATCACCATCAGTATCAACCTCTCCATTTGGTGTTGTATCAGCATTATCACCAATACCATCGCCATCAGTATCTTTAGTTTCCGTAGGGTCATTAGGGAATGCATCGCTGTTATCACCTACACCATCACCATCGCTATCTTTAGTTTCCGTAGGATCATTAGGGAAAGCATCAAGGCTATCAATCACGCCATCACCGTCTGAATCTACAGGCGTAGGTGTTGTACCACCAGTAAGCTCATTAGTAATAACATAATCATTGCTGGTCGTTTCTTCTGACATCACAGCAACACCTAAACACTGATTATTTTCATCAGTTATGGCTGCACGGCGGTTACCAAACCATTTCCACGAAGTGATACTGTCGTAGCTTTCACCTGTAGCAAGGGTTGTGAAACCAAAACCTACATTTAACTCACCCGTTTCATTATCTACACGATGTACACGTACTGGTTTATCGCTATTATTGATAAATGAGAAGTCAGCTTCAAATGGGCCGGTTAAATGTTTTTCCATTAAGGCACAGCTACCAATAGTATTTGCTGCCGGAATAACTTCCGCAGGAGCTGCAGTCGCAACCATCGCTTGGTCTACGGTAAAGCTTGCAATTGGATTATCTAATACACCAACACTTAAACAGTTTAAACGGCTATCTGTAACCATTAAGCGGCGATCACCATACCACATAGCATTGTTATAACTTGCACCTGGTGCTAAAACACCGTAGCCATGAGTAAAGTCACCTGCACCACTCGTTGTTATGATGGTACCTTTAGTATTATCAATTCTGAATAAACGTACAGGCGTATCAGAGGTGTTAGTAATGGTAAACTCATGAGACTGATCCATAATCAAATGTGGCTGCGCTAGTGCACAACTGCCCATTTCATTTATTGCCGGAATCACCTCTGGCACCACATCTTTCACTAGGTCAGCTGTAATAGTAAATGAATTGTCATTCTCAGCCATTACCGCAACACCAACACAGTTCATGTTGTTATCAGATAACATCATGCGATCACCGACTTTCCAAGAACTTGAAGTATAAGTATCACCTTGATTAAGCGTTTTATAATTCTTAGCGAAGTTCGCTTCACCTTTAGTGCTATCTAACCAGAACAATGAAACTGGCGTATCAGTTGTATTGGTGAAGGTAAAGTTAGTTGAAGCGGCATCAACATGACGAGCATATTGCTGAACTAAATTACAGCTACCAATAGTATCTTGTGCTGGCATTTGAGCAGCAGCTGGAGCAAGTGTTTCAGAGTTCGCTAACATATATGCTTCAAAGCCATTTTCAGTACGTTGAGCTACACCTTTAAGTGCTTCAACATAAGCATTGTTATCACCTGCTTGTAATGCCGACGTTAACAATTCAACTTCATTTTTATGTTGCTCTGACAAATAACGCATGGCGAAATATCCCCATGGATATAAATTGTCGTATTCATAACTCATAAATAATAAGTTATATAGCGGAGGAATTGTTTCACCTTTTAGCGTGTTTAAAGTACGAGTGTGTTCAGCACCCATCGCCATATATTCAGCCATACCTTCTGACCATGAAACGTTATAATCAAACGAGCCATAAGTACCAGCTTTAACATATCGGCCATCTAAATAGTGAACAAATTCATGTCTTAGGTTATAAATTTGATCAATGTACTGACAAGAGCCACCAACCCAGTCATCTGGACATTGCATAGCAATAAAGCGAGCTTGGTTGCCTTGCGCTGTTGGAGTACCTTCTAGATACATGCCACCATTATCAGTAGCAATACCAAAGAACTCAGGAGCATATTTTTCATAATCGGCAGGGCTGGCAAAAGCAACTACTTCAATATGTTCATTTAAATCGCCTGTAACGGGTATGCCTGCGGTATTGAAAAAAGTATGGAACTCACTTTCTTGTAGCGCCATATCCGCACAAGATTGGTCCAGAGTTGCTTGGCTAATAGTACTTTGTGCACGGATAGTAATTTTATCAGTACAAATATGACTAACCGTTAAGATATCTTCTTCTTTTGGTGGTATCACACAGCTACCAAATAACGGGTCACCAACAGAACAAGTACGGCCTGCATTTTCTAAGTATTTTTTGGTAATAATTGTTTCTGTTGTTTCGACAGAAATAGTGGCAATAGCTTTTTCACGCGCTTCTAAAATGGTGCTATCAAAGCGAGCTTTCGCTTCATCGTTTGCAACAGATGCTAGCTTACCCATGGTAATAAATGAGTGAGGCATAATCCATTTTCTATCAGCCTCTGTAGACCAGCGCATATCTAAAGACGTTTCACCTAAAAAGATAAATGAACGCATTACTGATAATATATCTAACATATTTGTATTAATAGCAGACTTGATACTAGCATCGCCATAATAAGCAGCATCACCCAATGCGCCCATCAATGCCATAGTGGTATCACCACCATTGCTAATACCAAATGGGTTGGTTTGCTCTGAGTAATACTGAATGATAGCTAATAAATGTGGCAAATGATCTTTGAAATAAGCAGCACTTGCATCATTTCTAAAGTTGCTTAATGCTGCTGCATAGCCTTCTTGAATAACACTGCCAGCAGGTGCGATAAAGTTAGTCATCTGACTTACCGCTAATAATGCCGTGCTTAGTTTAGCAGCTTCTGCATCTGTTAATGCTGGAGCATTGTATTTATAAGAGGCTAAGAAATATAATAATTGGTTTAAATCTGGATCCGCTAAATCATCTGCTTTGGCTAAATAATGAATCGCATCAGCAACATCATTGATAGGGTCATTTGCGGCGCTTGCAATGCCAGCAAAGTCACTATAACTTGCCACTAGAATAGCTGAAATAGCTGAGCCATATTGTGCTTTAGAAGAAATAGCCGCTGCTGGAACATCAACAACAACATTAGTGTTATAAACAATGTAGTCGCCTAATGGTGGTGGTACATCACCACCCGTGATAGTAATCGTAAGGCTAGTTTGTTCTATATTGCCGTCAATTTTAAAGTAACGCTCCCCAGCACGAGAAACAAAGCTTAAGCTTTCTTCATTGGTGCCTGATGTTGCGCTACTGGCTTCAACATTGCCACTCCAGTCATTACCATCATATAGTTTTATATCAGCATCAGAGCCAATAAATGTGCCACCTGATGTGGTGATGGTTACGTTACTATTTTCATAAGGGACTGTGACAAATAAGTAGTGACCGTAATCAGTCATACATTGTGTTTGGTTAGCTGGAACTTCGCCTTGGCGGTCTTGGGTCTTGGTGCCACACATTGCTGCAGCTTGTGCAGTTCCCATATGTAGCGATAAAAATATCGCGCTAGCTAGTAATGTTTTCTTTGCTGTTAGTTTCATATTTCTTAAGCCTATTCTTATGCAAGCGATTAGGTAATTCGTCCGTGTGGCAATTTAAGCTTGTTATTATTTTTATTGGCTCAATTGCATCTAAAGCGCACATCCATCTCTTGTTAAAACACATGTTTCAATATGTTTCAGATAAAGTTATACGATAACTTGTATACAATATTCAAGCACTAAATTTACTAAGAAAGTCTTCGTAGTTTATTAATAAGTCTTTTATCTTTTGTTATCACAATGTTACAGAATGTAAAATAAATAGCTTGATTTCATCAAAAAGAGGGGATTTTGGCAGGTAAAACAGCTTAGCGCTTATTATATGTAAAGAGGAATTTTTCAGAAAGCGACCGATATCCCTATCGGCTTATCTATAACTGTTAGCTATTTCCTTGGTTCTCAGGCAAAGGTTTTTTTGGCTCCCCTGGAGGGATAATTGAATTATCTTCTGGATGTCTTCTTTGTTGCGCATGTTCATGGCCATGAGCTTTAGGCTGCCTAGCACTATTATGATCTGCAGGTTTATCATGTGATTGTGACAAAGCACTCACTTTATTTTCTCGCTTGGCTTCGGGGTTTACATTACGGTGAGTACTGGCTGCAGTTGATGCGGTTGACTGACGACTTTCAGCTGCCCCCCTCTCTTGTTGTACACGTTCAACGCCTTTAACTGGAGCTGGTTGATTATCACCTAAGTGTACTTTGTCTGCAGTACTTTGCTGTACTTGCTCTGGGGATCTCGTCTGCTGATAAGCTACTGCAGCGGTTACCGCAACACATAACACAGCTAATATAATTTTATTTTTGTTCATATAATTCTCCAATCAAGGCTTCGGTGTATATTGAATACAATAAACTAGCATAAAATTAAATTGTCTAACAACGCTAATTAATGATTAAAAGTTAACTAATTGTTAATTATCAATTCTTTTACCGAGCAACTTCAGTCTTTGCTAAACATTGTTTTAACGCGCTATGCCAATCTGCAATTAATCTATCTCGCTTCGTTGACTTTAAGGAGCCTTTAAAATGATCTACTGCACCATATAAACGTTTAGGCACAGTGTCATAATTCCAAAGTTTTTGCCCTAAGGCGGCTAAAATTGTTGCCCCCAGCACTGTTGATTCAATATTTTCAGGTCGTTCAATAGATTTATGCAAGAGATCTGCTTGAAATTGCATCAAAAAGTTATTCGCGCAGGCACCACCATCAACTTTTAACTGTTTAATATCTAATGCACTTTCTGCTTCCATGAGCCGCATCAAATCATAACTCTGGTAAGCAATAGCCTCTAAGGTCGCCCTTACTATATGTGCTTTAGTACACCCCTGCGTTAGTCCGGTAATTAACCCGGTAGCCTGCATATCCCAATGAGGCGCGCCAAGACCACTTAAAGCAGGCACAAAATAGACACCATTATTATCAGCCACACTTAATGCCAACGCCTCCGTTTCACTGGCCTGCTCTATCAGCTGTAATTGATCTCGTAGCCATTGCACAGCCGCGCCAGCAATAAATACAGCTCCTTCAAGGGCATAAGCAGGCTGGCCATTTTTGTCACAGGCAATAGTTGTTAATAAGCCATTTTTTGATAAACAAGGTTTGTTACCAAGATACATCAACATAAAGCAGCCCGTGCCATAGGTATTTTTAATCATACCAGCTTGGGTACATTGTTGCGCAAATAATGCTGATTGTTGGTCACCTGCAACGCCTGTAATAGCAATGCTTTTACCCAAGAAACCATCAGCCGCAGTATGACAGAACAAACCCGCTGAGGTTTTAATTGTTGGTAATATCGATTTAGGGATATTAAAAAATGCCAGCAACTCATCATCCCACTGCTGCTTGTGAATATTGTAGAGCATGGTGCGCGATGCATTAGTATGATCTGTACAGTGAGCTTTACCGCCACTTAATTGCCACATTAACCAAGAATCTATGGTACCAAAAGCAAGTTCACCGTTTTCTGCCAGCATCTTCAATTCAGGTTTCTCATTGAATAACCACTGCAATTTTGTAGCGCAGAAATAAGCGTCTGGTAGCAACCCTGTTTTTTGCTGCAACCAAGACTCCTTGTCCAAGTCTTTAATCTGCTGGCACAATTCAGCCGAACGCCGACATTGCCATACGATGGCATTATATAAAGGTTGTCCTGTTTTTTTATGCCATACGACTGTCGTTTCTCTTTGATTAGTAATACCAATGCAGGTGATATCAACAGCAGTTAAGCCTGCCGACTCTATAGCTTGATTGATACCGTCTTGAGTTACTTGCCATATTTCTAACGGATCATGTTCTACCCACGAAGGTTGAGGGTAAAACTGCTGAAATTCATTATAAGCAGCACCAACTTCCTTACCTGCAAGTGTGGTAATTCGAATAGTTGTACCTGTTGTACCTTGATCAATGGCTAGAATCATTATCAGTGCCTTAATTACTGTTTTAGTCTTGTAAGCTAGTAAGTTGGGTAATTAATAACTAGCGGGCTTTATATTATGATGATTTATATCCTTTAAAAATTCTACTTCTTCTCGATAACTTTATTGCATCAAATAAAGTTTAACGCTAAACTAAAATAAGTTTAACGTTAAACCAATTTTAAAATACGTAAATCAACTTTGGATGTGATATGAAAATTATGGATATAGAATTACAACTTAAAAATGCCCTCGTAACTAGCTTATTGCTTTTTACACTAAGTGCTTGCTCAACCATGCCAGTGACTAACACTGCGGTGCTGCAGAGCGAGAGTTCACCTTTAGCAGAAAATTCAAAAAAAATTATAGTTAACTGGCATATCAACGACCTACAAGCTATCACCATGACAGAGCAAGATTCATTGAATAAAGTTTTAATAGACTCGTTGCAGACTGAGTTAACTGGAGTTGCTACCACTGAACAACTCACTAACATCCATATCAGAGCCGATGTAATGCGTGTTGAAACAGTATCAGAGTCACTAAATTGGCTGTCGACAATAGCCTTATTTATCCCTTTAGACCGCGGTGGTGTTGCTATTAACTTTGAAGCTTTTAATGTGAAAACTAAACAATCGATAGCACAACTAAACTATGCCCAGTGGACGCCCTTAACTGAATTTTTCGCTCGATTTGATCGCTTAGAGCCAGCAGAAATAGGTATGACATCAGCAGCGAGTACATTTGTCGCAAAATTACAAAAGGAACTGCTCAAAGGCAGCCCTTTGTAAATAGAATAAGTTTCCTGCACTACGTTCATGCACTGGATTAATACTGAGAGTGTGGATATTTCATCGCGTTGAGTTGTATAAAATTAGCAAAGGTTTATACAGCTCAAGCGAAAATCAACGGTGCAGACCAAACGAGTCAACTTAAAAACACCTCATCATATGATCATCTAGATGACCTATAAATCCTAAATAGCCATGACTTTACATATAACGAGTAATATTTCTGCGACTTCATGCTCAGCAGTGGTAATGTATTAATTGAATTTATAATCAACCAGTCAAAAGAACCAAGATGAAAGAAAAAGATTTAGATATAATATTTCAAGTGTTTACTGAAATAGCTATCGTTAATCAACTCAGCACGAACTTATTAGAAAAGAGCCTGCCCTTAGGTTTAAAGGCCTCTCAATTTAAAGTCTTATCCCATTTAGTGCGTTTAGGTGATGCAACAACACCAGCAAAATTAGCAAATACCTTTCAAGTTACTAAAGGCGCCATGACCAACACTACTAATCGGTTATTAGCACTTGACTTGATCCATATAGAAGAAGACAAAGAAGATCGCCGAGTGAAGCGTATTCATATAACTGAAAAGGGCGAAGAAATAAGGGAGTTATCTATTGCTGCTACGATGAAAAGCCTGCAACCTGTTTTGCAAAATATTTCTGAAGAAGAGCTTAAAAACGCTTTGCCCTTTCTAACTAAACTTAGTGCTGATCTGGATGAAAATAAAATAATATAAACGAGTGCTCTAGGGCTTAATTACCCCCCTGTTAAAAATATATAAAAAAAGCCCCTACATTACTGTAGAGGCTTGTTATCAAGTATATACCATTGAGGTAAATACTTTAATGAAATGAATTACTTGTTTGCCATCCACAACTCTCTATAAACAACAAGGTCAGCACCACTGATCGCGCCGTCTTCATTCAAATCCATCACAGGATCACGACCTCTAAATAGAGATTTCATTAGACGTGCATCACTTGTATCAACCTGACCGTCATTATTAAAATCAATATCACAGCGGTTACCCATACCATCCCCATCAGCATCTATTTGATTAGGGTTAGCGTGTTCAACACAATTATCAACTGCGTCAGTAATACCATCACCATCAATATCAGTGTCTTCAACAACGGTATCTAGTGATAAACGAATTGATGTTTCATTTAAAATAACCGCTTGGTTATATGAATGTTGCGTACCAAACTCACCTGTGAAATGCTCCACACCTACTGTTGAGTCAGCGCCAAAGTCGACACTTGCATCACCAAATTCGACATCTTTGTAGTTATAAACAATATCGTTGCTACCTTCTTCTAACGTCACACTAAATGATACCTCACCAAAATTAGGGTAATAGGCAACATTTTGCCAGCCAATAGTAAGCTTCCTATTTGGTGCAACCCCTTCAGTTACCGAACATACAGTACCATTGCTTGATTCTATATCTGTCCACAACGGCGCGATGATATTATTTGGTTCACTGTTCATAGGAATTGGGCTATTTATCCATGACATACCACCAAAGTCACTGAAGGTTAAGAAGCCATTTGCCACTACATTCACTGAATTATAGTTAACACCATAGAAAGAAAAATCAAATGGGAGGGCTAATTGCTCAATACCTTCATCACCGACATAAACACAAGTGCCGCCACTGGTATCTACCCAATGGTAATCTTCACTACTCACTTTATATTCAACTAAATCAATAACATTAACAGTATCTTCACGTACTGTTGTCACATCATCAAAGTTGATCGTAGTAGTCATCACCACAGAGCCTACCGCAGTTGGCATCCAGTGGGCTGAATAAATACCATCATTAGCCGTATTATCGCCCGCTACCCCATCATCATGCAGTGTTATTTCATCGCCATTATCTATGCTCACGATGATACTTGCACCTGCGGTAGAGTTACAGTTTAGTAACTCGACAGCTAGCACATTATCGCGATTGTTAATCATGACCTTACCATCGGTCGGAGAGATATAATTAATTGAAGTACCATTTAAGCCGACCAAGTCAAAAGCAGCTTCAACATCGCTAACGTTATAACCCAAGTCCTGCGCTGATGACATCACACCACACATGCCAGAATGAAAGCTTGAATCTGGTAACCAGTAATTCTGGTTTGCATGTACCATGACATCAAATGCTTTTCTGGTACCCCAGCCCTCTGTAGTCGCTAAGTTATAAAAGGCTTTGTTATAAACACCACTACTGTGGTGAACATCTATGCCATCATAATAATCATCAACATGATCAATAGAAATTCCATCGTTAGGTGGATTATTCATATAACGCAACGCACGGTCAGGGTCCTTCATAATGTCAAAACCTAATTTCCAATCATTACTGCCACGCGCATAAAATTTTGCAGCTTCGCCTGCCATGTCAGAGAAAGCTTCATTCATTCCGCCAGACTGATCAGCATAAATCAAATTTGAGTTTTGCTCGGTAAATCCATGTGACACCTCATGAGCGGCAACATCAAGTGAAACCAGCGGGTAGAAGGTAGTTTGGCCATCACCAAAAGTCATAGAGCTACCGTTCCAAAAAGCGTTTTCATAATTAGTATCGTAATGTACACGCATTGCTAACTGAAAGCTTAACGGCGCAGCTCCGTACCAATCACTGTACATATCAAAAATCACATTACCAAATGAATGTGCATCGTTTAAAGGTGAATAAGCACCATTAATTTCTTTATGGGTATTTTCAGGGCAAAGGTAGGTAAACGCTTCACTGCCATCTGTACCATGATTCATATCAACCGTTTTGACGTTCTCATTTTCCATTGAGCAATAACCATTACCTATAGAGGTTACTTTTAAACCGTCAAAGTCCGTACCATAGCTGTATATACCGGTTTTTTCATTGCCACCAGGGCCTGTGCCTATTTGGTCAGTTGTTAAACCGTCCCATGACTTAAGAACTTTCAAATTATTAGCATCGAGAATAGCAAAAGGTCTGCTAGGATTTCCGCCAGCTTTATCTTCAGTAAAATAACTAACAAGATAAGCAAGTTGAGCTTTTTTATTTATATTTTGAACAATTACTAACTGGCTTTGTTCATTAAGAAAGGTTTTAGTAGATTTTGCGGCGAGTACACCAACACGATTAGGTGACTTTAGTTTTGCTAGCGCCTGAGCAGGGCTGAATTTAGGTTTGAAGTTTTTAATATCACGTTCAATCCCTGCCATCAATTGACCTGTAACATGTAAACCTTTGCCCTTACTGTTATGTGTTATCGCTTGCTGACCTAAAATATCAATATTATTATAGGTTAATTGATATCTAGTATGTTCAGTGCCTTTAACTGTTCGGTTTGAACCTTTAATAGGAGTTAGCGCATAAGTTGCTCCCACCATAGCAGCATGAGATACATTTGATTGTAGATTTTGAGGTGTACTGGGGGTATTTAAGCTAGTTAATACTTGTGAAAGCGCATCATTTCCTTGCGCTTTTATCTGCACTACATCAGCAGCACTTACATTCATTGACATGCATAACATTAATGCACTTAAACCAAAAGTACGTGGTAATACCGCACTGTTCAAACTTTTCTTAGACATAGATAATTCCATCATCAATATATAAAAACAAATAACAGCAAGGACTTCAAAATAAAGTACTTAAGCTATTATTCACAAGAAAATACCATCACTGTAGTGTGTGGCATTTGAATAGGAACGTCCCTTGAAAGACAATGAAGGCAAAAACCCAGTTGAACATTCAGACCTCAGCTGTTCCATCAACCAAGCTATACATTGAAGTAATAAATAGTAAACAGCAATAACTTTTCACAAAAAAATTAACCTGATAGTAACAAGAAGTTTACATGTAACTTTACTGAATTTTTCAGATGAGCTCTGAAGCAGTAGAACTGGCTATTTCAGGCTACATTTACAGAGATAGATGTTGTAAAAGACATGGAGTGACATTTTTAAAGAGTGCCACTGCATGTCATTAATTTTGGATTACCGACGTTGTTTCAACATAATGCGCTATATCTATTCGACTGACTCACACCTTCATTAACGAAGGTGCTATTTGGAGACCATCGTATTTTTCTAGTTTTCTTTTAGCCTAACGGCAATATCAACTTAAGCATTTGATTAATCTAAAAAATCTACTCTGTATCCATATTAAGTAAATTTGCAGGTGAAAACTGATCGGTTAACACAGGGCTATCATCAGGCCAATTTTGATGAGACTTGGTCGACTTTATATTACGGAATAGCTGTTTAATATCGACCCCCAAGCCCTGTAATTTATCTGTTAATGCGGTCATATTGCCACTTAATTGCTCTTTACCAGAAAGTGATACTAGATCACTTTTACCTGCTAAAATAATTCGATTGCTACTGTCAGCGTTAGTTACTTGATAGAAATCCCCAAAAACCGACTTATAAGTCGCAGATTCATAGGCATACAATTTGCTGGAAGAAAAGGTATTAGCAGTTAACATGCCATTTTCAGTAAGTAAGGTTTTAATTTCAATTAAGAATTCTTTAGTCATCAAGTGTTCAGGAATATAATCACCATTAAACGCATCGAGGATAATCCAATCGTATTGTTCTTGCTTAAGTAATGCTCTTTTAACAAAAACTCTCCCGTCTTGGCTGAATGTTCTGATTTTATCATTTTCTAAAAAGCCGAAGTACTGTCGAGCAACTTTTATCACACTTTGATCAATTTCTACATTATCAATAGCACTATCAGGTAATAGTTGATGTAAGGTATTTGACATTGTGCCACCGCCTAAACCGATGATCAAAATCCGTTTTGGTGCGGGGTTGACCAACAAGGCTGTTAATAACTGTTTGGTGTAATTAAAAACCAACTGCTGAGGTTGGTCTTTCATCAGACAGCTCTGCCGTGTTTTATTACTTTTAACATTAAATTTCAAACATCGTAAATTGCCTTTATCTTCAACCAAAATATTTCGATATAAAGAACGCTCACTATGAATGACTTTTGCCATAGCACTTTGCATAATCAAGAGTTGCGCAATACATAAACTTATGACCAAGTAACGATTAAATAGTAATTTGCATAAAAAATTAGGCATGACTAATACCTTCTTGATTATTTACTTGGCTAGTATTCGATCTTATTTTCGCTAAGGTTATCGTGACAAGTCCTAAGAAACTTAAGACAAGACTAACACTGAGTATTATTGTGTTTATATCAAACCACATGACGAAGTAAAAAGAAGTGATAATGGTGCCTAAAGCACTGCCTAGCGTCGAAACAAAATATAGCTTTCCTGCAACTTGCCCGCTTTCATTTGAGTTTTTCACCAATAATCTCACCGAGTATGGTGATAACATGCCTAAAATGATGGTCGGGATAAAAAAGAGTGCTGTTGCTGCAACTAAAGAGCCATAGCGAGAATCTTCAATAGTTAAGAAGATACTTTCCATTAACCATGTACTTGAAGTAACGATTGGCAATAAGGTGATACCTGCAACAATAAAGATAAGACCATAACGTGTTAGTGATGCAGCATGTGTAGACAGCTTTCCCCCCAATAAATACCCAAAAGATAAACTAAGCATAAAAACGGTAATGATACTGCCCCAAATGTGAACACTACTACCAAAATAAGGCGCAAGAATACGCCCTGCGAGCAGTTCAATACACATGATCGAAAAGCCACTTGAAAAGGCTAGAAAGTATATCGACAGATTACCGTAATGAATTGATTTTGTTGGGACTTGCATAGTTATTTATCATTCTTATTTTTAAAGTATATAGTGCACTTTAAATTATTTTTCGCTATTTGTGTAGTGAGCGAGCGAGTGCCTTTGTGTAACAATGTATTATGCACGCACTTACTAAATGAATTATTAGTTAACGATAAAAGCAATAACGAGTGAATTGCTATTAGCAAGTCACTTATTTTCGCTCACTAGGCTAATCAATTATCTTCTCTTGGTATTGATAATCAGAAAAGCTATCTAAGGAGGTTTCATTTATTTCAGTAAAATAAGCAAAACTCCCCTTCATACTCATTTTATTTTCCTTGGTTAGTACTGCGCCATTAATTTCTACGAAAGTAAATGTTAATGCTAAGTCGGTGATATTGGCAGTTAACATAGGTGAAAAACTGGCATTGTTCCAAATAGATATTTGCTCAATAAACTTGGCATCTAGTTGATAAGTTAACTGTCCTTGAAGTTTATCCATAGCATCTTTGCCAAATTTTTTAACCCTGACATTAAACCCCATGACAATACGTTTATCATCAATAGAGACTAATGATAAGCTTTCCTGATTAATGAGTTTGCGTAACTTGAGGCTAGTATTACCTGCTTGTGTCTTTGTACTAGCTTGCTTTTGCTTCTGTTTAGCAAATTTTTTAACTTGTTTAGTTGTGGGTTGCTCACCATTAATTTTTTTGAGCTGCCAAGCTGTATTATTGCTTGGAGAATACTGTTCAATACTACTGGTTATATCACCTTCCTCATTTTCATACCGAGTGACAACATAAGACCAGTGCTTTCTCTTTGTTTTTTCAAACTTTACAATTGCGCTGAGTATTTTCTCTTTAGATAATGCTAATTCCTCTACGGTAAACTCCCTGGCAAAAGTGCTCTTTGTCGCTCCGAGGCAAAGTATTAGTAAGCAATATTTTTTCCAGCCATACATACGCATATTTTTCTCCTTTGAATAATTAGCGGGTACTTTATATGTATCGATGTGAAATAGACGTGAAACCGTTTTACCTATAGTGAAAGACTCTGCAGTGCCTAATTTCAGCGACAAAACGATTTGTTTTTTAAAAGATAAAGCAAGCCAACATCTGTTCACCACTAGCAATAAAGCACAGATAAAAAGATATAAAATAACACTAACATCCACTTAGAACACTTTATAGAAGTAACACCCAAGACAAAAAAACACCTAATAAACAAAGAACAAACAAAGACAAAGAAAAACAACCACTAAACAAATACACATGATTTTGTGATATTATAACACTAATATACCTTTAGTATTTATACTTATCAACCAGTGGCTTTATTATCTGTTTCATAAAGAAGAATACATACCGAGTAACCATACCCGGCATAAGCGCAGATTTAACCGTAGGTTTTATTAAATGGAGACGATGATGTTATTAACCACTATTCACACAGGCTTTATTTATTCACACTCTCTAGTTCGTACATTTGGGTAAAGGCTGTGATAGAAGTTAAAACAAAATTAATACAGGCAGAAAAACAATGCCAGTTACACGGTAGTCGGCTAACGCTCAAAAGGAAGCAGGTTTTATCGCTGTTATTACATGCCAACAAAGCTTTATCACCCTACGAGTTAATAGATTTTTATCAGCAAGAGTATAAGAAAAACATGGCTCCGATGTCTGCATACCGAGTGTTAAGTTACCTTGAAAGTGTACATTTGGCGCATAAAATAACGGCCGTCAATAAGTTTGTCGCATGCAGGGAAATTGGTAGTAATAATGACCATGGATTATCACAATTACTCTTTTGTAAGCAGTGTCAAAGTGTTGCTGAACAATCACTCAGCCCAACACTACATTGTGAATTAACAAATAAATTACAGCAAACAGGACACCAATTACAATCCCAAATAATTGAGTTAACCTGCATTTGCAAAGCTTGCTTATAAATAGATAAGCACAACTATCAACGAATCAAACCCAACCTTGAGCTAACAACTATGAAGCTAAACTCTGTATTTATCGATAAACTCGCCATTAGCATTTCTTCTCTTTGTATAGCTCACTGCCTTGTACTTCCTGCTCTGGCGGTGCTACTGCCAAGTTTTAGCACATTAGGCATAGAGTCAGAAGTTTTTCACCTATGGATGGTAATCAGCGTTATACCAACAAGTATTTACGCCTTAACATTAGGGTGCAAAAAGCACTCTCAAAGCTCAGTCTTTATATTGGGACTTATTGGACTTAGCCTGTTAACTATGGCATTAGTCTTGGGAGAAAATCAGCTTGGCGAGTCTGCTGAGAAATCAATCACTTTAGTTGGTGCTTTAATTATCGCCTTTGCTCACTTTAAAAACTATAAACTCTGCAAACATGATAAAACATGTGCTTGTCCTGTGCAGAACCCTTAATATAAACCATCAATAACTCACCAAAGAATACACTTATATAAATGAATACTGAAAAAATACTTGCTGTACCAACAAACATCATAACTGGCTTTCTTGGTGCGGGAAAAACCTCTGCTATTATGCACTTGCTAAAACAAAAACCAGCAAATGAAAGGTGGGCCATATTAGTAAATGAGTTTGGCGAAATAGGTATAGATGCGAGCTTATTAAAAGGGAAGTTATCAACAACTGAGCAGGTATTTATACGTGAGGTTCCTGGCGGATGTATGTGCTGTGCGTCAGGTTTACCAATGCAAATCACGTTAAATCAGCTACTCACAGAATCAAAGCCGCATCGCCTGCTAATTGAGCCAACCGGCTTAGGTCACCCTATTGAGGTATTGCAAGTTCTCTCAAATCAATA
>Ga0105356_10003626_pt1 | contig 15108 bp, 18 predicted proteins | sample GOMGulsemesocosm_3_FD_83502 | JGI IMG/M metagenome (GOLD analysis project Ga0105356, IMG submission 83502) | Methane-oxidizing microbial communities from mesocosms in the Gulf of Mexico - GOM9D Gulf of Mexico | ecosystem: Environmental > Aquatic > Marine > Cold seeps | place: Gulf of Mexico...
ATTCCTTCTTTCCACACAATTACTTCTCGTTTGTGTTCTTGAAGTCGCTTCATTATTCTTAAAATTACTTTAGGATCTACGGCTTCTTCTTTGCTTCTTACCTCATCTGTTCCAATATGAATATAAGGCATCTCTTCGGCGCTTGCCAATCCGCACAGTTCATCAAAAAGATCCAATAAAATGGACGCTACTTTTTCAGAATTCATATTTTCGAATCCAAATGCTTTTCTAAATGCCTGTGTATGTCCTGGAATATCCAATTCAGGAATCAAGGTAATATGCCGTTCTTTACAAAACCGCAGCAATTCTTTGAAATCTTCTTGGGTATAGTAACTTCCTTTTCTACGTGTTGTAGCCTCTTCTGAATGCAACTCTGGGTACTTTTTACTCTCAAGCCTCCACCCTGGATTGTCTGTCAAATGCCAATGAAACACATTGTATTTGTACTGTGCCAATACCTCAATTTGTTCTTTTAACAAATCTAAAGACTGAAAATTACGACCTGTATCGTGCATAAAACCACGAATTTTAAAAGCAGGCTTGTCATCAATCGTCAATTTAGGAAATACTCCTTGCTTCTTTGCTTTTCTAAAAATTTGCTTCAGGGATTGCGCTCCATAAAATGCACCTTTCGCATTTACTGCTCGAATGGTTATATGCTTATCAATTGTTATATTATATGCCTCTTCACCAAAATTTTCGACGTATTTTTCTTTAATGAATTCTATTTTGAGTCCGTCTGTTGCATTCTTTATTCCTTTCTTTTGAAAATAATCTTTCAATAGCAACCCTTCGGCAACAAAATCTCCTCCTTCAATTGAAATTGCTTCAAAAAAAACTTCAGCATTGCCATAATTAATTTTATGTGGGCTAGGAATTATTGGGTATTTTTTTTCAAGATTTACTTCTACTTCGTGGCAACTGTAAAAACTGATACTAAAAACTAGTAGGACTAGTGTTTTGCCTAATTTATTCGTTTTATACATATTAAAAAGTTACTAATTATTTAAATTTGAAAACGTAGAAGCCGGCAGCTTGTACTTGTTTGTTAAATTCCCAGTTGTAAAAGGTGTATATCCATATTTCACAAATCTAGGTGCCTTAATTTCGGGCGACCAAACATAAAGTACGTCTTCCTTTATTTCTGACCTCGCCTTGACAAATTTCTTATCAGATCCTGCAATAAAAATATCTTTTACTATTTCATTTCCAACCGTTGTCAATCCTTTTCCATGTAAAAAATGAATTGCCAATTTGTTTCCATTTGTATTTACATAATCTAACAACGGACCTGAATATGTCAATTTAAAATCATAGGTTTTTGCCAAAGCAATTTTTGAAAGTCGCTCTCCAACAATCCATTTCTTATTTGGATGTACGTCTGTTAAATGACCAACATCTGATGCTACTGCCATCCCTGTGTTGGGAATTGTCAATAATTTTCTTTGGGCATCTCTAAATGCTCCCCAAGTTGGTCTGTTTAAACTACTCAACTGTACATAATAAAAAGGCATATCGATTTTATTCCAATGCATTCGCCAATCTTTCACCAACAACTTGAACAAATTGGAATGGAAATTTACTCTCTCTGCATTCGATTCTCCTTGATACCAAATAACGCCTTTGATAGTGTAATTTTTTATGGAATTGATTCCTGCATCAAACAACATTGTAGGATCAAACGGATGTCTGGCCTTGATTTTGTGTTTTTTTAAATTCTCAAAATTCTTTGCTTTTCTACCCGCCACCCAAGGTTGTTCCATTGGGTTTAAGTGGCTATCATTTAACAAATCTATTGTTTCATGAGTTGTCTCCATACTTTCTCTACTGATCCAGCTTTGTGTGGTAGATCCACCAACGGCATTGCAAATAATTCCAATAGGAATGTTTAATTTCTTTTGAAGTTTGTAAGCGTAAGCATAGGCTACCGCAGAAAAATTCTTTAAGGTTTCATCATTTTGATTGCTCCATCCAGAATTTTCAAAATAAGATGCCGCATTGCAATTTTGTAATTCTTCTTTTGTAAAAACTTTATTTCTAGGAAAAGCTTTGCCATCCATTGAAAAAAGAAAAACATTGTCATTCAATGAATCCTTTAAAACATTTTTAGCATTGCTCATATCTTTCACTTTGAAATCCATATTTGATTGTCCTGATGCCAACCAAACTTCACCTACAAATACTTCTTTTAGTAAGATATTTTCTGATAATTTTGACTGTACCAACAATTTATATGGGCCTCCTGCTTTCATTGCCGGCAAGCTAATTTTCCATTCACCATTCTCATTAACAACAGTCTTTCCTTTTTCTTTATTGAAAATAATATTTATTTGATCTTTCGCATTTGCTTTTCCAGAAATTACAATCGGTTCATTTCTTTGTATTACCATTTTATTACGATAAAGAAAAGGCAATTGCAGACCTCCAAAATCTCTCGTAATTGCACTGTAAGTCTTTTTTGCAATTATTGCAGCTCCTTCTTTGGTTGGATGCAAATTGTCTGGGAAAAATTCTGGAAACCGATACAAAGGCTCATGCAAGTCTATAACAGCTACCTTTGCTTTTGCAGCTATTTCAATTATTTTAGTTTGAATTTCTTTGAAATTTTCTCGCATCCCTTCTTCAAACCAATGATGCCCTGAAAAAGTGGGCGACATTTTACAAATAAGTATCTTGGGTTTTGTCTCTAAATTTTTATAAACGGCTATGAGTTCTAAATAATCTTTTACAAATTCATTTTTATGTTTTGGCCAATTGTTAAGTCCTTGATCGTTCAAACCCAGATGAATAATTACAATATTCGGAGCGAATTCTTTTGATTTTTTAAATACTGGTTTTAAGTAATAAGGTTTGTGTCCGTTCTTAAGTGCTGTTGCCCCAGAATGTCCAAAATTGCCCACTTCATAAGTTGCACCTAGCAATGCTTGCAATTGCTTGGGATACGAATTCTCTTCTCTGTCTGCAATACCTGCTCCGTAAGTAACACTGTCTCCTACGCAGGCTACTTTAATTTTTTGTGCTGCAATTGGCAATACCATAAAAAAAATAATTGCGAATGAAATAACTCTGCTATTTTTCTGAAAAGACATAAATTGAATTTAAAAGTTATTTGAATACATATTCAACAATGTATTATGTAATACATATCAAAAGTAATAGAAATTTATACGCTGTCAAAAAATAATCTTATATTTATCATTATTGTTTTGAAACAGAATTTTCAAAGGAATTCTAAAAAAATTGAATCAAATAACTTATATAAAGTGGAATAAAACTTCCTTTTACCCGGAAATGACACCCGGATAATAAGGAATATGTTCATGATATAACAAGTTAGCTACAATTTGGTATGAGAAATGAACGCTAAATTCAAAAAGGGTGGTCATAAGACAATATTTGCACAATTAACACTTCTTACCTTTCTGCTTTGAATTAATGAAAATAAAAAACACAAAATGTACCAAGAACTAGAGCAATATATGAAAAGTCATGGAAAATTAGGACAAAAAGAACTACAGCAAATAACTGCTTGTTTTAAACCAATAAAAACAACCCGAAATCAAATGTTATGTAATATTGGTCAAGTATGCAAACATTTCTATTTTATCAAAAAAGGTTGTTTAAGACTCTATGAAATAGATACTAAGGGCAATGAAGTTACTGGATACTTTGCCTTAGAAGATTCCATCATGTCTGCAAACACTAGTTTTATCCTTCAAAAACCATCTAGAGATTGTCTAGTTTCTCTGGAACCATCAGAACTGTTAACAATTTATCGAGATGATTTTTACAAACTAGTTGATACTGTACCACAATTTGCCAATGTGTATCATCAATTTATGGAGTTTGCTTTTATTCATTCGCAAATGCGAATTTATAGTTTTTTAGGTATGGAAGGGATTGATAAACTAAAATGGGTTATGGAGCATGAACCTAAATTACTATCCCGTATATCAAGTAAAGCAGTTGCATCGTATTTAGGAATGACTAATTCTACACTAAGTAAGTTACGAGCAAAACTGTAGGTATCTTATTTATGAAAGCGATATTCTATTTAATTATTACCACGATATTTTAAGAATTGAATTTTCATTTAGCCAAAGTAATATTAAATGAAGTTCATTTTATTGAAGCTGGGGCTTGGCGTTTCTTATTTGAAGTTGTGACATTAGTAAAATTAGTACTTCAAAATTCTCCAAAGCATTGTCTTAAGACAACTTTTAAATTTTCTAATCATATGATATTTGTACTGTTGATGAACAACTAAGTTCACAACTTAATACAAATAAATTATGCCATTAACATTAACATTAAGCGAGGGTGTAATTCCCACAGGAATGGAAAAAGAAGCAGTTAAACAAATCACAGCTTCATTATTAGAAACACATGGTTTAACTGGGAATACTATAATGACTCCTAACATTACTGCAAACGTTCATATACTTCCAAAAGGATTTTCGTTTTCAGGAGGAGAAGAATTTGCAGGAGCTTGGGCAGAATGGAAAGTTCCATCATTTGCACTAGCTGACAAATCAGTTATTAAAAAGCATTATAAAGAGGTTACAGATATTATTCATCAATTATCTGGTGGAAAACAACCTAAAGAGAACATTTATATAAATGTTGTACATGCTGTTGATGGAGGTTGGAATCTAGACGGAATTGCAATGAGCAATGAAGAATTGGGGCAAGCCATTTCAAAAGGTTAATTAAAACAACACAAGCTCAAATCAAAAATATATTTGAGCTTGTGTTTAATAAGTCAAAACATTGTCATATGACAACTTTTATACTTCAATACTTATTGATCTTTACATCAATGTCAAAGTATAATATTAGCAATAAAATTCAAATAAATGAAAAATTCAAATAAAACAATCTTATTAATTCACGGTGCATGGGAAGGTGCATGGTCTTGGGAGCAAACGATAGAATATTTAGAACAAAATGGGCATACCGTGAAAGCTATAGACTTGCCGGGGCATGGTAATGATAAAACACCAACTTCTGAAATCGACATGGCTTTATATGCGAACCGAGTAAAGAAAGAATTGGAAAAAATTGATGGTCAAGTGATTTTAGTTGGACACAGTTTTGCTGGCTTTATAATCACTAAAGTAGCTGAAGAAATGCCAGAAAAAATTGAAAAATTAATATATGTAGCATCTGCGATACCTTACGAAGGCAAAACTGCTTTAGAGGTTTTTGAAGAAGACAAAGAAAGTGAATTTCTTGAAAATCTAATATTCTCTGAAGACAAAAGCACTGCTACAATGAGTAGAGAAACAATAAAAGATATCGTATTTACAGGGGTAACAGATACTCAAATTGATGCTGTATTGCCCAAATTAGTTGCTCAAGCTACAAAACCATTCTTTGAACAGATAATTACAACTCCAGAAAATTTTGGTAGCGTACCAAAAGCCTATGTTGAAACAACATTAGATAGAGTTATTACAATTAATGGGCAAAGACACTGTCAGAAAATGGTGGGAATTGAAGAGGTAATTACTTTAGAACGCGGACATGTGCCATTAGAAACTGCTCCTAGAGAATTGGCCAATACGTTAAATACAATTGCTACATCTTAAAAAGGTGAATATCTATAATTAAATAAAGGGAACCCAAAATGGTTCCCTTTATTATAAAACTTAAGACATGAAATACATACTTTTTATTATTACAAGTACTAATATAACAGGTACAGGAAAACACGCTGCAGGATATGAATTTTCGGAAGTAGCCGACCCATATTTAGAATTCACTAAAAAAGGATACACCGTAGATTTTGCTAGTATTCTTGGTGGATCCCCTCCATTTGTGGGCTATAATTCATCTCAAAAAACTAGTAAAGTATTCAAAGAGAGTAATTCTTTTCAACGACTCAATTTTAGCCACAAATTAAGTGATGTGAATGTCAAAGCCTATGACGCTATCTTTTTCCCAGGAGGTCTAGGGTTAATGACAGATATGGTTCATAATCCATTAGTTAAAAAGATTATTAAAGAAATGTATGAAAACGATAAAATTATTGGTGCTGTATGTCACGGACCTAGTGCTTTACTGAATGTCATTTTATCAGGTGGTAGTAACTTATTAGAAGGAAAAAAAATCAATTCATTTACAAAAGCAGAAGAGGATATTGATAAGCATATATTAGGAGATGTAATCCCATTTATGCTTGATGAAGAATTGATAAAACAAGGAGCAATATTTTCGCAGACAACACCTTTTGATCCGTTTGTTATTGCCGACAGTAATCTTATAACAGGTCAAAACCCTGCATCTGCCAGTGGAGTTGCAGTTGAAATGATAAAATCATTAGAATAAAATTATAAACAAGTATGAAAAGAGTACTATTTATTACGACATCAAATAATGACCTGGGTGAGTCTAGGCTAAAAACTGGAATTTGGTTAGAAGAAGTTGCGACACCCTACTATAGACTAAGAGAAGAAAGCATACATGTTGAAATTGCTTCTGTCCACGGAGGAAATATCCCTATAGATTCAGTGAGCGAGTCAAAGGATTGGATGACGGAAGACATTGATAAGTATTTATTAGAAGATATTATTCCATTTATGCTTTATGAAGAACTAATAAAACAAGAAGCAATATTTTCACATACGAAACCTTTTGAATCGTATCTTGTGAATGATGGAAACTTAGTAATAGGACAAAAACCAGCACCTGCATCAAATGCTGGGCTTAAAACGATATATTTACTAGCGAATTAAATATTTGAACAACGCCGTACAAAAATGTATAAAAATAATCATACAAAAATTGAACATTATCAATACAACTGAAAATATTCTTGCACATTTTGAAAAATTCATTGAACTCTCTGAAAAACTAAGATCTGAACTCTCACAACGAATTAAATCGATAGAATTCAAAAAAGGAGAACTTGTATTAGATGCAAAGCATATATGTACAAAAAGTTATTTCATCAATAAAGGTATACTACGAACCTATTTTATTAAAAATGGAAAAGAAATCAGCGAATATTTTTCAGGAACAGATGAATGGGTTAACTCACCAAAAAGCTTTATGCAAAGAGAAAAAGATATTTACTACATTGATGCAATTGAAAATACCGAAGCATATTTTATAAACGTAAACGACCTTGTATATCTTTTTGACAATTTTCCAGAAATGGAACGTTACGCTCGTTTATCAATGGGAACTGTTTTTGGTCATTTTATGGAGCGTATAACTTCTATAAGGTTTACATCTGCCAAAGAAAGATATAATCATTTTCAAAAAACCTATTCTAATATTTATCATCGCATTCCTTTGGGTATGGTTGCTTCTTATCTAGGAATAACTCAAGAAACATTAAGTAGAATAAGGGCTGAAAAGTAATTATTTGATATATATCAAATTTTTTCATAATCGAACTTATTACTTTTGATAAATCACATAATCTATTATGAAAAAAAGAATAAAAAGAATTTTACTAATAGTTCCCCTGATTTTAATAGCGGGAATTATCTACATTTTTACATATGTACCATCACTTCCAAAAGAAAGCGGAGTTGTTGAAACCTTATTATATTTAGGTGATTCTGACAATCAACCATTGATTGTAGCTTTTGGTGGCGCAGAGGGTGGAATTGATTGGCACCGAAATCATATGAAAGGTAAAAGAGACAGTCTTATTCAAAGAGGCTATGCGATTTTAGCTATCGGATACTTCAATGCGGACGGAACACCGAGAAGTCTCGACAGAATTTCATTAGATGCAATTTCTGATACTATAATGAATATCGCTAAAAAAAATAAAATTGATGAATCAAAAATAGCTCTGATTGGGGGTTCCAAAGGAGGCGAATTAATTCTAAATTTAGCAAGCAGATATAATCAATACAAAGCAGTCATTGCCTTGTCTACATCAAATGTAACTTTCCCTGCAATCACCTGGTCTTCAAATACTTCTTCTTGGACTTACATGGGTAATGAAGTACCTTATGTACCCGCATCATTAAAAACAATATCACCAGCATTAAAAGGAGATTTATATACTGCTTTTAGTATGATGCTTGAAGATGAAGAAGCAGTCAAAAACGCAGAAATTCATGTAGAAAACATAAATGGTCCTATTTTGATACTTTCAGGTAAAGAAGATGACCAATGGCCTTCTACATCTATGTCAAACCAAATAATCGAAAGGTTAAAAAAGAAAAAGTTTAAACACTTTAACGAGCATATAATATTGAACGGTGGACATATAGAACCAATGAAACATTTTGATTTAGTATATGATTTTTTAGAAAAACATTTGCCCGTGAAATAAAACTAGTGGACAACTAAGAACTGTGCTAAACCTAATGGTTTACATGTATTAATAACATAATTTTTTCAAATATTAATTTTATATTTTATTGGGCTTGGTTCGGTTCAAATAATTTATCTCATATATGGGCATCCGTACATTTATGCTCCCGGACTACATCACCTTATTGGCTTACTTACCATAGTAATTGGATTTGCCTAGACTATCTATTCTTTAAACAAATTGATTAAAAAAAAAGAACTCCTCAATATTTAGGAATTGTTAGCACAAACTGTATCGTTTTTATAGGAATATTTCTTTATATCCTTTCCTCTTAAATCAATGAGATTTTAACTAAAAAAATAATCTTATATTTATCATTCTTCTTTTGAAATGCTATGACAAAAGGGGATTAAAAAAAAATTGAAAATTATTCATCTCGAATCTATTTTTAGATTGTAATAATTTTATAAAAAAGTTACTAAAACCGAATAAAATGAACAATCTTATACAGAGTGTAAACTGGCAATTTATCATTGCAATAGTTGCTATAGCAATCAGTATCTATTCAATTTATTTACAAAGAAAACACAGTACACTAGCGCATAAACCCATACCAGTTATTGTAAAATACAATTATAGTGATCATATTTCAGTAAAAATATGGAACAAAGGTACAGGCCCTTTAATTATCAAGTCCATAAAAATAGGTGAATTCAATAACCTCGTTGATATTTTACCAGATCAAACCAAAAACTTAAAATTTGTTGAATACATTAACGACTTTAGAGAAAGAGCTATTACATCTAATGATTGTTTAAATATGTTAGAATTTAAAATAAGACATGACGAAAATGACAAACCTATTAATGCGTATGACATTGCCATAAAAACTATAAAAAATGAATTGCATGAAAAAAAAATAGTTTTAAACTACACAGACATTTTTAACAACTCTAAAGAATACACTAGTATTCCGATGAATTTTAGAGATGCTAAAGATGAATTGATTAACATCGAAAAAGGTTAGATTTAAACCTTCTATAATGGAAAAAAGAATTCTTAATACCAATTATATAAGAATATTTATATAGATCCTTTTTCTCCTAATTAATAAGATTTTAACTAAAAAATAATCTTACATTTATCATTCTTCTTTTGAAATATTATAACAAAAGGAAGTTAAAAAAATTGAATCAATAATCTATACAAAAGTTACTTTTATCAGGAAGTAGTATCTGGATAAGAGGAATAAAAGTTATTATATAACTGGTTGTCTTAAATCAAATAGAACTATGGAAACAAGTATTATCGTAATTGTAATTTCGACATTTACAGCTTTAAATGGAGTTTTATTTCAACCAAAAAAAGATCCTGAGAAAAAAATTAGTTGGAGTAACGTTAATAAATGGGGGAAGTTATTGTTAACATCCATATTTATTTTAGGATTGGTCTCCAGCATACAGATAATTCAAACAAATAAAAAAACTAAAATCAAAGAAAAAAAATTAAAAGTTGAAAAGGAAGAACAAAAGGATTTTAATAACTATTTAATTAAAGTTGCATCTGTTTGTGATGGCTATACATCCATTATTCGAGGCACCTTAGATTTCGAAAAAGCACCAACCGAAGCAATAGTTAGAAGTACATTGCAAAATATGTTTTTCAAATATCTTCAATGTGAAATTTTAGCTTCAAATAAGTTTGGAAATTTTAAAGCTAAATTATTTAATTCTTCCCAACCATATATTAAAAGATTTTTAAACCTTAGAATTGAAACACCGAGATCCGATTTTATTAAAAATTTCGAGTCCAGCCGTTATCAGAATCCCTTTTTCTTTGAGTTAAGTTTTGATAAAGTGAAGCTCATTAATGAAAATGAAATTATGTTTGCCAAACATGGACAATCTGAGGTTTATACTAATATCGAAAAGACATCTTATGCTGATGATTTTAGTAGACTTTATGGTATTAAAAGTATTTTTATAACAGAAATAGTAATAAATGATTATAAGCCAATATCCATTAATAAGATATATGAATTTCGATAATAATTAAAAAGAGAAAAAAGTTTGATAAATAAAATATCAATCGACTGTGTTCGAAAGTGGGAAACAACTAATCTAATACTCACCTATACAAATTCTTATTAAATAATAGTAAAAAAAATCAGATGGAAGCCCTTTCAATTACAATTTTCTGAATCACATCTAACAATTGATGTACATATCCAGATGCAGAAATATCTACCAATTCTGAATCAATTAAATAAGTTCCTAAATAATATGCTTTTTTCAAAGATTCAAAATAATCTTCAACTTCGCTGTGTCGTAATAAATTGAGTAATTCTTTTTGTGCAGGTGTAACATTTAAATTTTCCATAATAATTTTTATTTATGACTTAAAAACACATAATTTATAATTGACGTAAAATTATAACATAAATCAATTACAAACAAATTAATTGACTTAATAAGATATTTTAAACACTAATTAAATCAATTATGATTTATTTTTTTGTTTGTTATATTTGGCAGATTCGTTATTAAACTTAACCTATACGCTATATAAAATGGCTAAAAAAGTAATTAATAGACTAAAAGTTGTTTTAGCAGAACAAGGAAGGACTAACAAGTGGTTGGCAGAAAAATTAAATAAGAATACTGCTACAGTATCAAGATGGTGTACAAATGAAATGCAACCTTCTTTAGAATCGCTTGTTGAAATAGCCAAGACTTTAAATGTGGACGTAAGACAGTTGTTACTTCCTACTGCAACCAGAACCTGACTAACCAACATAAAAATGAAGTGCTTAAATTGATTACTAACACAAAAATTTGTCATGGACAAAGAAGTTTACAATCGAATAAAGGCTATTTTAGCAGAACAAGGAAAGACTAATAATTGGCTTGCTGACGAATTAAAAATGAACCGTACCACAGTTTCTAAATGGTGTAGAAACCAAATGCAACCAAGAGTGGAAACATTATTTAAAATTGCTAAAATACTTAGAGTTAACGTCAGAGAATTATTGATTTCAACAGAAAGATAATAATAAGATTTTAGTACATGAAAAAAATTATTAATTATTTCATAAATGTTAGGTCGATCCTTTCAACCACGTTCAAGATAAACTAAAGTCAAGGCCTTCTTTTTATTGATGATTTCAATATTCATAACCTCTCGACTCCGCTCGAGGAGACATTTACTTTTTTATTATAATTTATTGTTTTACAAATTACTTTTTGTCATATACTAAACAATGATATATATTACTATTTATATGTCGAAATTTTTTTTGATTTGATTTAACAAAAAGGATTGAAATGTTTGCCAGTAAAACCTATAATTACTTGCTTTACTTCTAGCCTCCTGAAATGGTAACCGTTAACAATCCATTTACACACATTAAAACCTACATACTATATGTCAAAGCAGTTTGAGAAACATTGTAAACAGATTCAATACAACTGCTAATTAAATAAATTTCATTATTTTTGATAAACTCTAAAAAAGTTAATTATGGATATTACAGCACAAATAAAAAATAATCTGATTAGCAGAATTAGAGATTCAAAAGATTTGAGTTTTTTAAAAGCACTTCAAACTATTTTTGATACTTCTGAACAAGCTTTATATCAATTAACTTCTGAACAAAATAAAACTATTGAAGCCGGGCGACAAGATATAAAAAATGGCGATTTTACTGAAAACAATATCGTAATGTCTGAAATGAAAGAATGGCTAACAAAGAAATAATTTGGTCATTACGTGCACAGAACGAATTGAAAGATATTTTGGATTTTTTCACTCAAAGAAATGGGAATCCTAATTACAGCTTAAAAATTTTATCAGAAGTAGAGGATTTAGCTACTACTCTTTCAAAAAGTGAATTTATTGGTAGATTGACTTCAAATAGAATTACACGTGTAATTCCAATGGAAGATTATTTAATTTTTTACGAATTTAATAAAAATAGAATTGAGATAATATCCTTTTGGGACAATAGGCAGAGTCCTAAAAAAGATTTATTTAGCTCTAGAATAACCCTTTTCACTTATCAATCTCTATACTTTTTATTGTTAATAATGAGAAAATTGGAAACCTTTACTTAATGAGCAATAAAATTAAATCCTATTTCTATCACACAAAAATCTTTAAAATCCAAACCACAAAATAAGGAGCTACGGTAGCCGTTAACAATCCATTTACACACATCGCCAAACCACTGTAAGTTCCAGTAAGTTTGCCCTCTTCTAAAGCTCTGGCGGTACCAATACCATGTGCAGCTGTACCCAAAGCCGTTCCGAGTGCTGTTTTACTTATAATTCCCAATACTTTTAATATGGAAGGTCCAAAGGCGTTTCCAAAAATTCCAACTGCAATAACGACTCCTGCTGTAATGGAAGGAATACCTCCTGTTATTTTTGTGATTTCAATAGCAATAGGGGTAGTAACCGATTTAGAAACAATAGATTTCACTACCAAGTCTGGTACGTTCAGAAAAATGGCAATCAAAGAAACGGACACAATACTCACCACTCCACCAATCAATACAGCAAACAAAAAAGGAAATAAATTGCTTTTTACTTCTTTAAATTTTTCAAAAAACAACACACCTAGTGCTACAATAGAAGGCCCTAGAAAAAAACTCAAAAATTGTCCGCCTTTATTATAGTCAGAAAAATCTATGTCAAAAACGACCAAAACAAGTACAATTAAGGTAATTGCTACTAGTACTGGATTTAGTAATGGAGATTTAATTTTAGTACGTATGCCTTGGGCAATATAAAAAACCAATAATGTTAAAAAGACACCAAATATTGGCAGTTCAAAAAAATCATGCATCTCTTTCTAATTTTTGTTGAACCAATGCCGTTACATACAGCGTTACAATCGTACTGATAACAGTTGCCGTTAAAATCGGAAACCAATGTGCTTTGATTACATCAAAATACACCATCATTCCAACTCCATAAGGGACAAAGAACAATACCATGTATTGTATCAATTTATCCGCAGCTGGTTTTACGGATTCTAATTTTATCAACTTTAATTTTAAGGCTGAGAATATCAGAATCATACCAATAATATTCCCTGCGATGGGAATATTAAAAATATACTTGAGGAACTCTCCTAAAATCAGAAATAAAAAAATAAAAAATAAGCCTTTTAACATTGGATATCACTTCAGTGGTTCTAAACAAAATTGTAAATCGGCCACAATATAGCTCAATCCTTCTTTTTTCTAGGCTTTTTATAGGTATCTTTTTTATCTGTAAGCCATTTTAGAGAAAAACTTACAAATGGATTTTGTTTGTAACCATCTTTTTCAAAAAACAAACCGATGTCTCCATTTTTTAATACAGTTAATGATGAATATGCAGACCCGCCGGTATAGATCGTTTTTCCTTCTGTCCATGTTTTTCCTTCATCATAACTCACACGAACGGTCATATTTTTACGTCCTTTTTTCATTTTAGCATTTGAAAAAAGCAAACGATTTTTCTTATAACCATCTTCAATCGCTGTATATCTTATGATACTCCCATTACATCCTGGATCAATCAGATTTGGTTCTGCTTTGGAAGTCCACGTTTTACCTTCATCGGAAGATACATGCACATAACGCATTCCTTTTTTATTAGCTCTTGCATTTACCATCCAACTTCCATCTGCCAATTCTACTACTTTAGATTCATCTGCGGGAGAAATTGGTGTGTTTATAAAATACCACGATTTCCCATGATCGTCACTTGCAAACAAATGCATTCCGCTATTTAAATTCACCATACAATGTAACAGTTTCCCTTTACTTGTTTGAATTCCACGTCCAGAGGTAATAAATTTAAAATCCGTATGCCATTCTGGTTTTGCTATTTGAGAAGTAATATCTACAGGTTTGGACCAGGTTTTTCCATTGTCAGCACTCTTTACAACATGTAAATAGTAGACATCTTTTTCTGTGTCCAAATCCATATAATTGTAAAACAAAAAGATTTCTTTGGTGATTTTATCTACAATCATAGAAGGATCTGAAGCAGATTTCCCCAATGGAAAATTAACTACCGTTTCAATTTTCGACCATGTTTTACCGTTGTTAGCGCTTCGTCTAACTACGATGTTGATATCCTTACTCCATTTTAAATCTCCACATGAAGGAACTCTTTCGTCAATAGCTGCAATCAAATCTCCATTTGGAGCTGTGACTATGGCAGGAATTCTATAACAAGAAATTCCTTCTTGCATGGTTGTATTGAACAAATCTTCGTATTCAATAATTCCTTCAGCCAAAACTCCCTTTTTATTTTGACCGTAGCTATTAAAAGATAAAAACGCGACTAAAATTACTAGTGTTTTTTTCATTATTCCTATTGTTTAATTGACTTTATTCGTACATATTTGACAAATCTGCATGGTGTAATTCTTCTAAGAAATCACCAATACTATTTGTTACTATTTTTAAAAATGCTGCTCCCTTTTCTTTTGTTGCTTTTTTAGGATTTCCAACTCCTGTATCTTCAGTTACCGATGTCCATTTTCTTTGTGCTGAAACCCAACCTTCGCGTAGTCCTTTTATTTTAAATTTTTTAGCATCGGCATCTCCTGCAACTTCTAGTGGAAGCACCAGTTCTGGTGTCAAATGCATCATTACTGAAGTTTCTAACTCTCCTGCATGATCACCTGGTTCGTCAAAATAAACTGTTGTGTCTGTAACTTGCCACCAATTTAAAGAACAAACAAATACCGTTGGAAATTCCAAACTGAGTTCTCTAATTATTTGCTTGAAATTATTTCCTCCATGTGCATTTACAAGTACCAATTTTTGA
>Ga0105356_10003628_pt1 | contig 15107 bp, 11 predicted proteins | sample GOMGulsemesocosm_3_FD_83502 | JGI IMG/M metagenome (GOLD analysis project Ga0105356, IMG submission 83502) | Methane-oxidizing microbial communities from mesocosms in the Gulf of Mexico - GOM9D Gulf of Mexico | ecosystem: Environmental > Aquatic > Marine > Cold seeps | place: Gulf of Mexico...
AGAGCCCGACCTGAAGCTTTTTCCTAAAATAAATTCTATCAAACAAAATTTAATGCGAAGGAAACGCACTAAACAAAATGAAAAAACCTTATAAAAACTAATCAAATAGAGATATAAGGACTCTTTTATATTACCTAAACGAAAAATTTAAAACCAAATACGTCTATTTTTCCTCCCTAAACACACCTGCAAACAACAAACCTCCAATTATCCCCATTAAAACATAAGCTACTTGCTCATATATATTAGTCGTATTTACAATGGACGCATTTAAAAATGAATTACTCAACCCCATGAAGGATTTACTTCCGGGAACTAACAAGATAATTCCTTGTGTTAAAAATACTGTTTTAGGCGATTTTGTCAACCTACTAAAAAAGTTACTGATGATAACTACTGCAATCGTTCCAATAAAAGTACTCAACATAATCCCTGACCCAGCAAACAACACTGTCAGAAAAAAACCTGACACACCTGTAACCACACCTAAAAACATATCCTTTTTACGTACTTGAAAAATAGGCAATAAACAAATTGAAAATATTGGTATAGCACAAAACATAATCCAACTAGGCATTGTAGATACATGTGTCAATATCTCAAAATCAACAACGAAAGCCATTAACGTCAATCCCAGAATTACTCCAAAAAATAGTTTAAAAAGAGAAATAATAGCGTCAAATAACTTTGCAACTCCTGAAACAAGGTTTTTGGAAGTTATTTCTTCCAGAGCTGTTGTTATCGCTAATCCAGGAACAAAAATGATAATTGCTGAAAGAATTGTCAAACCAACATTAAAATCTGTAAAAACCAAAGACAACAAACAAACTATAACCGTTACTATAAACGAAACAAAAGACTCTAACGTTGTTTCTAAATAACTCCATTTACTTGATAAATAAACCATAAAATAAACAAAAGCTCCTAATAAAAATGCAAAAACAAAGGAAACCCAATTGGTACCTATCAACAAACTAAATGCCCCTCCTGATATAGCATAACACAAGGCTATCAATAAATGATTTACTTTTTTAGCTTCTTCATCTATCAATTGCAGCTCTTCCTCCAAGACAGAACTATCGACTTCTTTTGAGATAACTTTATTAGTTACCTCAACAATTCTAGATAAAGCTCCTAAATTCAAACTTCCTGGCGGAACACATTCAATGTAATTATAAGTCTGCTCGTCATCTTCATAAAAGACATAATTAATCCAAGTAGGAAAATCCATAAAACTACCTTTTAAACCCTGAGTTCTCGCAATACTGGATAGATAGCTTTGAATTTTATACGATGGAATTCCATATATATGAAGTGCTCTACCTAAATCTATAATAAATTGATACCTTTTCGGTGCTTTCATTTTATATTCTATTTAACTATCAAAAAGTAACTTCCTAAAACAAATTGCCTTCCATTAGCTTCAATTAAAGAAAACACAACAAAAAAACAAAAAATTAATAAAATACATATTTGACAACTGCAAAATTACTTATTTTTTATCATATTCGTAAAAGCAAGTCAAATTATATTAATTCCCACAAGAATTACAGATTATCAACACTTTCTACCTCTAGCGAAAACTATATATAACCAAGAAATTGCTTGAGTTTTTTCTTTCAAATAGAGACTCACATAAGCTCAATTTTAATAAAACTGTTGGATTAACGAGGTAGCTCATTGGCATGGAAAAGTAAGATAGTCTGGATTCAAATTTTGAAACTAAGACCCAACTTTTGCACCTGATCCATAATAGTTGATCAAAACCTATCCCTTTATCTACAAAACAAAAAAGAGTTACACTCTCGTGTAACTCTTTTTTTTTGCTCCCTCTCTTGGGCTCGAACCAAGGACCCTCTGATTAACAGTCAGATGCTCTAACCAACTGAGCTAAGAAGGAGTTTCAATTTGCAATACACTTCTGTTTTGCGAGTGCAAATATAACTATTATTTTAAGTTTAACAATAATAAAAAACAATATTTTTTAAAAAAAATATCTGTTTTAGTCTCGTCTTTCAATTTACCTCAGACAAAATCACATTTCAAACAACAGCAACAATCTAAAAATCAACAAATTCTTACAGAAACCTGCCTTCCTGTAATCTACAGTCATTTGTTTCGTCTAAGCTCAAAATAAAATCAAAACAATGGAACACATCCTAAAAAACAGCATAAAAAACGCTCTATCATATACTGATTATAGAAAATTAGTGACTGAACTTGTTAGCAAAGGAAAGTCAACGGGAAAAGAACAATCTGACGCCTTATTCAATTACTCTTCTTTGAACGACAGACGTATGAAACGACTAGACAAGACGTTAAAAGTAACCGAAGAAAACTCATTACATATCAAAAAAAACTCAAAAGATCAAACTTGGCTTGTAATTACCGAAAGCTGGTGCGGAGATGCCGCCCAAACTGTACCTATGATCCATAAAATATCGGAAGCTTCGGACAAAATAGATCTAAAAGTTGTTTTAAGGGATGACAACGAAGATTTGATGAATAAATTCTTGACAAATGGCAACAAGGCCATTCCTAAATTAATCGTCTTAGATAAAAAAACAAATGAAGTTATACAGTCCTGGGGACCAAGGCCCAAAACAGCTACTAAAATGGTAAACGACTACAAGAAAAAACACGGTGGTTTGGATCCAGAGTTTAAAGAAGATTTACAAAAATGGTACAACAAAGACAAAGGAAATGACACACAAGATGATCTTATGTCCATTTTTGATATCTCTGCATAAAAAATCAAATACGGCAAAAACTACGTATATAAAAAAACAAAAGAGACTGCATCTCATAAAAACAGTCTCTTTTTTCATTTGCAATTCTACTTCTTAGACCTTTTCTGGGGTTGAGTAACTTAAGCACATCAGTACAATTACACCTTTTGTTCAAATTTCATTTCCTCAAAAGGTACTTTAATGTTGTACATAAAAATTCATAAACCTACATTTTGTAAGTAAAACTACTATAGCAAAAAAAAAGATGTTATCAATGACACTTTTAAAACAAGTAACATGGTACTCTTCTACAAATCATGTACAATCTCTGTTTTAGACGAAAATAAAATTCCCGATTCAAAAAATGTTGGGTCTGTAACCGTTTTCAATATCGAAGTTGATGGAAACATTTTAATCTTTAAAAAGATAAAGAAAAGCATTTATTAACATTGATACCAAATCTAAATGGAACATAATTGGATATTGTTATGCTGGAAAACAATTAAAAATAATACCTCACAGCAATCATTTTGCATTTGCCTAGTTGGCATTCAATCCTAATTCTGAAATTTATACAGAATAATATATTGATTTTCTGAAAGGAAAAAATAAGTTATCATACCTTCTTAATAATTGTTCCTTTTCTTTTTTTGTAAATCCTGATACTAATGTAAAAACACAAAGAAATTAGTTGCTTAAAAGCTGTATCAGAGACTATACATCCTTAAAAAAACGGAATTTCATGACTGCAACCTAAAACCACTCATTATCAAGCACCTAGTCGTTTAACCAAATTATAAAAAATATTATTTTCACAACACTACAATTGTCCGTACATATTTAAACAACTGCTCTTATCAATCTAAAAATAGTATTTTTTATAATTTGGCTAAATGATGAATCGTAAGACTCATACCTTTTTCACCTTTAAAATTTATAAAATCATGAGAAAATACCCCTATCTAAGTTTTTTGACCCTTCTCCTTATAATTACTAGTTGTAACCCTACAGACTCAAACGACATTAAAGACCTACAAAAAGAAATAATAGTAAACAGCTCTAATCAAGCTGATAGAATAAGTACCGCTGAAGCAGGTGTTGTAAATATTAAAGAAGCTCCCCAGGAAGATCCTCAAATAACATCAACAAAAAATGGAGCTACATTTAAAGCATCGACCTCTACAAAACCTGATATTGCAAGTAATATCCCCTTGGTACAAGTTGCAGAAGTTTCTGCCCCAATCTACAACAGCACAACATTAAGAGCTACACATGTAGCCATTAACGGAGACTATGCTTATGTGTCTTACAACGTAGAGGGAAGCACATATTTAGGCGCTATTGATGTTATTGATGTTTCCAATCCAAACAACCCAAGTATTGTATCAGGCGCTATTTTCCCTAACACAGATATTAGTTCTATTGGTTATTATAATGATGCTTTGTACATTGCTGGAGCAAGCTCTTCTTTGGATAATGACGGTAGTAATCCCGCCGTCCTTATTCAAATGGAATTAGAAAACGGAATCCCTACGGACAACCTAACTTTAATAGATATGCCTAGTTATGTTGCCACAGATGTAATAGCAAATGCTAGTGGTATATATGGCGTTTCTGGAGATACTGGTGTCTTGGCTCAATACGACCTTTCCAATCAATCTCTTAAAGAAAGTGTTACTGTAAACGATTTAAGAGCTTTAGGTGAATACGATACTAAAATAGTGGTCTTAAGTGGCACGGATGGTATTTCTGTATACAACAGCACTACACTTGGCGAGATTCGTAATTTCACTACAAGTGAAGACATTGCAGCATCTAAACGAACTATTGATTTTTATAATAACAATGTTTTTGTTGCTGAAGGGAAAAAAGGATTGGGAATCTATAATATTGAAAATGGAAATAAATTAACAACAGTTGATTTACCAATTGTAACAGATGAAGCTATAGATCAAAACGAAGTAGTGACGAATGCTGTTACTGTAGAAAACGATCACATATTTATGGCCAATGGAGCAGCTGGACTGGCAGTACACGATTTAACAGATGCTATTTCAAATATCTCTTCTATTGGAACTTTAGAAATAGATGGATCTGCAAATTATGTAAAAAGTGCCAATGGATATATTTTTGTTGCAAGTGGAGATGGTGGCTTAAAAATCATTAAAACTATTGACAATTCAAGTTCTGGAAGTATTATTTCTTGTACCGATTTACCTGCATACACTGGAGGGTATTGGTTAAATGTAAACTCTAACGATTCTCAAGCTTACAGTGGTTCTGCTAGTTTAATGGGGTTAAATATAAATGCAGAACTTACTTTTTGTGGTTCTTTAGCAGTTAGGAACGGAATAAATATAAACAGTGGAGGTGCTTTTTACATGAGTGGTTCTTTAGCTCAAGGAAGTGTAAAAAGACCGTGGAATTCAATAAACATAAGCAAAAATGCAACTTTATACATTGAAGGAAGCTTGGTTGTATTTGGAAACATGATTCTTAACAACGGCGCTACTATTGAGTTTTTAGGATCTGGATCCAGCATAACAGTGCACGGAAAAGTTATTAAAAACGGAACAGTAAATATCAATGGAGATTTTACGGATACCAATAACAAGTTATAAAATTTAGAGCATCTCTTTTCATAAAAGTAATAGCCTCTCACATTTCCTTTGAGAGGTTTCTATATAATTTGCATCTATTTTGTCAAACGGGTATTTACTTATTATCTGTTGAAGTTATAAATTATTGCGGAATTGTTAATGCTAAAATTCAAAAAAGGATAGACTTTTGCTATCTCTTTATCTATCTTCTCTCCTCTTCTGAGCTCCCTTATACAACGCTCAGGATAAACTTCTCACCCAAAATCCCTCCACAAAAAAAGAGTTACACTTTCGTGTAACTCTTTTTTTTCGCTCCTCCTCTTGGGCTCGAACCAAGGACCCTCTGATTAACAGTCAGATGCTCTAACCAACTGAGCTAAGGAGGAGTTTCAATTTGCAATACATTTCTGTTTTGCGAGTGCAAAGATACACGATTTTCAATTTTGAACAAGAAATTAACAGAAAAAATAAAATCTGTTGTATTTAATTATATTATTTACAAATCTTCTAACAGTAAATGGTCATTCAACGAAAACGTTGTATTTTTGTCATGGTTTTTAATTAAACACCGAGTATTCTATAAAAATATGGACAAATTTTCGTTCTTAAACGCAGCACATTCAGGCTTTATAGCCGATTTATACGATCAGTATTTAGTTAATCCTGATTCCGTAGAACCAAGTTGGAAGAGTTTTTTTCAAGGTTATGACCTAGCCAATGAAAATTATTCAATCCATGATGAAGAAAACACTAATATTGAAATCCCTCAACAGGTACAAAAAGAGTTCCATGTTATTGAATTGATCAATGGCTATAGATCTCGTGGACATTTGTTCACCAAAACAAACCCTGTTCGTGAAAGAAGACACTACAAACCTACTTTAGCAATTGAAAATTTTGGATTGACTTCAAAAGATTTGGATACTATATTTAGCGCCAGTGAAATCTTAGGATTGAAACCTACAAAATTAAAAACAATCATAAAACATCTTGAATTGATGTATTGTGACTCTGTAGGTGTTGAATATATGTATATCCGGAATCCTGAAGAGATTAAATGGTGGCAAGATCGTTTGAATATAAACGACAACCATCCTACATACAATCTTGATTCGAAAAAATACATCTTATCCAAATTGACACAAGCAGTTAGTTTTGAAGATTTTTTACAAACAAAATACGTTGGGCAAAAACGTTTTTCACTAGAAGGTGGAGAGACTCTGATTCCTGCTATTGCTATTGCACTTCGTAGTGCAGCAGAAACGTATGATGTGAAAGAATGTGTATTAGGAATGGCTCATAGAGGTCGTTTAAATACATTGACTAACATTTTCAAAAAACCTGTTCGTGATTTATTTAGCGAATTCGAAGGAAAAGATTTTGACGATGAAAGTATAGATGGAGATGTGAAATATCACATGGGACTTACTTTGAGTAAAACATTCCGAAATGGTGAAGTCATGAAAATGAACTTGGTACCAAATCCATCACATCTAGAAACTGTTGCCCCTGTTGCCGAAGGTATTACAAGAGCTAAAATTGATAGAAAATACAACGGAGACAATTCCAAAATTTTACCAATTATAGTACATGGAGATGCTGCAATTGCAGGGCAAGGTATTGTATATGAGGTTACTCAAATGAGTAAACTTGCAGGTTATAAAACAGGAGGTACTTTACATATTGTTGTAAACAATCAAGTAGGGTTTACTACGAATTACTTGGATGCACGTTCAAGTACTTATTGTACAGATGTTGCAAAAGTTACTTTGTCACCTGTATTGCACGTAAATGCAGACGACGTAGAAGCTGTATGCCATGCAGTAGAATTGGCATTGGAATTCAGAATGAAATTCAAACGTGATATTTTTATAGATCTATTAGGATACCGTAAATATGGACACAATGAAGGTGATGAGCCTCGTTTTACGCAGCCTAACTTGTACAAATCTATATCTAAGCATAGCAATTCAAAAGATATTTATATAGATAAGCTAATTCAAGAAAATTCTATTGATGCCGCTTATGCTAAAGAAATAAGAGACGAATTCAAAGGGATGTTGGAAGAAGAATTCCAAAAATCTAAAGCCGATGTCAATTCAAAAGTAATTCCATTTATGGAACATACTTGGCAAGGTTTTGTTCGTGAAAAATTAGCAGCAATGCTAACTTCTGTAGACACTACATATCCTCTAGAGAACTTAAAAGAAATTGCAAAAATAGTTTCTACAGTACCAGAAGGTGTTAAATTTGTAAGAAAAGCAGAACGTATTCTAAAAGGTCGAGATAAAATGGTTTTTGAAACCAATAAACTTGACTGGGGGATGGGAGAAACCTTAGCCTACGGATCTTTAATTGAAGAAGGATACAATATTCGTATTTCTGGACAAGATGTTGAAAGAGGAACTTTTAGTCACCGTCATGCTATTTTACGTGATGAGAATACAGAAGATCGCATCAACCTTATCAATACAAACCCTAAAAACAAAGGAGAAATGTTTATCTACAACTCACTACTTTCTGAGTACGGAGTTTTAGGTTTCGATTATGGATATGCGATGGCAAATCCAAATACACTAACGATTTGGGAAGCACAATTTGGAGACTTTAATAACGGAGCACAAATTATGTTTGACCAGTACATTGCAGCTGCAGAAGACAAGTGGAAATTGCAAAACGGAATTGTAGTCTTATTGCCTCACGGATATGAAGGACAAGGTTCTGAACATTCATCAGCAAGAATTGAACGGTTCTTACAATTATGTGCAGAGGACAATATGACGATTGCAAATTGTACTACACCTGCAAATTTCTACCATTTATTACGTAGACACATGAAACGCAATCATCGCAAACCTTTGATTGTATTTACACCAAAAAGTTTGCTACGTCACCCAAAAGCAGTAAACCCTATTGAAGAATTTGCTAAAGGAAACTTCCAAGAAGTTATCGATGACACCATAGAACCTACAAAAGTTACTAAATTGGTATTCTGTACTGGAAAATTCTATTATGAATTGTTAGAAGAACGCGACACAACTGAAAGAGAAGACATTGCATTGGTACGTATTGAGCAGTTATTTCCTTTACATGAAGAAAAATTACAGCAAGTAATTGATAAATATCCTAATGTAAAAGAATATGTTTGGGCACAAGAAGAACCAAAAAACATGGGGGCATGGAGCTATATGTTGCAACGTTTTGAATTGATTAAATTAAATGTCGCATCCCGTAAGTATTACTCTGTACCAGCAGCTGGGTCTTCTGCTAGATTTAAACGCAGACAAAGAGCGGTTATTGATATGGTTTTCAATCCAGAAAAAAATTGACTTCAACAGGCTCAGCCTACGAATTCAAAAACATAAACGTACACTTTGACAAGCTCAGTGGACGGTAAAAAATAAAATAGTATTACTTGTAAAACACAAGTAGAAATTTAAAATTAGTAACAATGATTTTAGAAATGAAAGTTCCTTCTCCGGGGGAATCAATTACAGAAGTAGAAATTGCATCTTGGTTAGTTGAAGATGGTGATTTTGTAGAAAAAGACCAACCTATTGCAGAAGTAGATTCAGACAAAGCAACTTTAGAATTGCCTGCTGAAGAAAGTGGAATTATTACTTTAAAAGCAGAAGAAGGTGACGCTGTTGAAGTAGGTGCTGTAGTTTGTTTAATCGATATGAGTGCAGCAAAACCTGAAGGTTCTGCTGAAGCTCCTAAAGCTGCTCCAGCTCAAGAAGCACCAGCTGCAACTCCTGTTGCAGAAGCTCCTAAAGCGGCAGAGCCTACTACCTATGCTAGTGGTACTGCATCTCCAGCTGCTAAGAAAATTTTAGATGAAAAAGGTGTGGCTACTTCAGCTATAACTGGCTCTGGTAAAGACGGTAGAATTACCAAGGAAGATGCTATCAATGCAACTCCTGCTATGGGAACTTCTAACGGAAGCAGAGGTACAGAGCGCAAGAAAATGTCTATGTTACGTAGAAAAGTTGCTCAACGTTTGGTAGCTGTAAAAAATGAAACTGCCATGTTAACTACTTTTAACGAAGTAAACATGCAGCCTATTTTTGAATTACGTAAACAATACAAAGAGCAATTTAAAGCGAAACACGGTGTTGGATTAGGTTTTATGAGTTTCTTTACACTTGCTGTAACAAGAGCATTAGAATTGTATCCTGATGTAAACTCTATGATTGATGGAGATTTCCAAATAAAAAATGATTTTGCTGATATTTCTATTGCAGTATCTGGTCCTAAAGGATTGATGGTTCCTGTAATTAGAAATGCTGAAAACTTATCTTTTAGAGGTGTAGAAAGCGAAGTAAAACGTTTGGCCTTAAGAGCACGTGATGGACAAATTACTATAGACGAAATGACTGGTGGTACATTTACAATTACCAACGGTGGTGTATTCGGCTCTATGTTATCAACTCCAATCATCAACCCTCCTCAATCAGCTATCTTAGGAATGCACAATATTGTTGAACGTCCAATGGCTGTAAATGGTCAAGTGGTAATTCAACCAATAATGTATGTTGCATTGTCTTACGATCACCGAATTGTTGATGGTAAAGAATCTGTTGGTTTTTTAGTAGCAATCAAAGAAGCTATTGAAAACCCAATTGAATTGTTAATGAACAACAATCCTAAAAAAGCATTGGAATTGTAAAATATCCTATTTTAAATATTCTGAAAAACCTGTACAAAAAATTGTGCAGGTTTTTTTATTCTCAAAATTCCAGACACTCAAAACAAGTATAAACACCTACTTATAAATGGGTGTTTTTTTATTTCACTATTTATGGCTATTGCAAAACGAATGAAATGATTCTAACTTTAGCAAAATATTTGAAAACCAACCCCAAGAGCAAATGGAAATTGTGATTTCCATACCACACAATACTATAATACAGAATCAAACAAACCAAATCCAAAAAAAAATATGTCAGAATTAGCGCACACCATTATCATTCCTAGAGGAAACTCTGATCCAGTATTCAACGGCCCAAATTTATCTTTAAAACTAGTTGTCTTAGGGAGCAATCCCAATTTAGCAGAAATCGCAAATACATTGGCACAAGATGCTCCTACGTATCCACGTTTTGTTATTTGGTACAAAGCCCCAGTTTTATCAGACTTGCAAACAACTTTCCCAGAACTGAATAGTATTGATAACCTAAAGGGGTTTTCTACTTCCACCACAAATAAAATAGCCTCCAAAATTGAAGGAAACACCACTGTCGATTTTGTTTCTGTTAGTCAAGCTTTTCTAACCGCAGGTCTTGCTGAGTTCAATCAATAGTTATGAAAAAAACAACCACCTTCTTATTTGTATTTATATGGTTTCAAACAAATGCACAGGTACTCAAAATACAAGAGGTTACCAATTCTAATGAAAAATTAAATTTAAGTAGCCTTTCCATTGTTGACATCAATAGTTCCTTGGAAATAAAATTAAACAAAGATTCCTTGAATTTACAAATAGGAAATGTTACCAATACTAATCCCGAATTGGCTCAAGAAATCAGTCTTTTAAACAAACTTTTAAAGGATGAAATTGAAATCTTAAAAATTTTAAAACTCAATTTCTCTAGCAATACTCCTTCGGAACAAATACTCATCTCCGATAAATTTTCAAAATTAATGCTTCAGTTTATTGAAGCAGTAAAAACAGACACAACATTAAGACAGTCTGTAAATTCCTATATCAACGACTATTTCAAACTACCTAGTGAAGAAAGAAAAAAATATGGGTATTATTATCCTTATGTAGTAAAAAAAATAACTACTGATTTGAAGGCAAACATCGCTGATCTTGAAAAAAACATAACCAAAAAGAAAGTTCAAATACAACTAGCTGCATTTTTAAACACCAAAGCTGAACAAAATAGAAAAGTACATATCGAAAACTACGATTCTTATGCAACTGGTGAGTTTTATAACGTGCCACGCTGGGTAACTTCATTTTCAAAAGAAGATGTTTCTGCTTTCAATGAATCAAAAGAATTGGCTGGAAATTTAAATTCACTGATCGGTACCAACTTTAAAGAAATAAAAAAATTTATAGTCAATCATATCGCTTCTATTTCTTGTTACAAAAATTTAGCTACTGAAATAGATGCACTCTACATCAATAGAAATACACTGTTTCAGAACAACCTAAATGTAGTAGAAAGTTTATTAAAAAACTTAAAAGAGAAATACGAAACGATAAACTCCACTGTTTCTTCAATCAAATCATTAGATAATAACACACCACAAAATAATGTTCTGGAAAATTTTAATTCCAGCACTCAAAAACTTTTGGTACAAATCAATGCACTTCCTGAAGAAATAAAAATATTATTTGAAACATTACCGGCTAATTTTACAACAACAAATAGCAGTATTCTTGATTTGAAATCGAAACTTGAAACTTGCAATACAACTCTCAAAACAGATTTCAAAAAAATTGAAGATGCACTTAAATTTTCCGTTGGCATTTTTGCTCCGTTTAAAGAAACGGCAGGAGTGGGTGGTACTGTTGGCAAAGAAGTATTGAGTTTCGGAATCGAAGACCTCCCAAAACTTGGTTATATAGACCTTAAAACTACTGGGAAAAGAGAAAATGGAGCTCAGCTAAAAATCAAAATAATTGTAAAAACGGAAAAAGACAGTTTATTAAAAACCCCAGGAACTGTTATTGAACAACAAAATATAACATTGCAACAAATAAACATTCATACAGGTACAAGCGTTTCTGTAATTTTAGCATCTCCTTACAATTATGATTCAAATATTGTAAACTTAAAAAACAAATTTCAATTTGCTCCTTCCGCAAACTTGCTCTTCAAATGGGGATCTAGAACTTCCAAAACTTGGAATTTCATCAACCCCGGAATTGGTTTCAACATCTCCACTCCTGACTTTGATCTAGATGGAGCGCCAGAAGTTGGAATGGGAGGCGTAATTACCTTATTTAACGATATTGTTTCTAGCGGTATCTCCTACAATACAAAAACAAACAACCCTTATTGGTTCTTCGGACTTTCTTTGCCTTTTTCAACCATAGGATTATCAATTAACTCAATAAAAACAGCTACAAAATGACAACAACGACAAACACACCTGCACCCAAAGAAAATGCACTGGAACAATTTTTAGAAAAAATCGAAAATGGTGTAGACAATATTGTAACACTCAACATCCAGACTTTGATGGGAGATTTAGAAATTGGATCTGATGGAAAAATTGCTTTTCAAAACAATCAGACAATAAACGGAATGATTAGTAATATAAACTTAATTGATGGCGATATTAAAACACAAATTACAGCAGATTTTTATAACAACTATCCCAACTTAGTGAAATTCCATCAAACAAAAGAAATTCAAGGACAGCAGATTATCAAGGGAAATATTGTCGTCCTGAAAAAGATTTTTGAAACACTTACTGAACTCAATAAAAAATAAAAATGGCCTTATTTCAAAAGCAAGGAAATGAAATATCAAAATTTTTAGAAGATTTAACCCATCTAGAAATTAATACAATTATTAAAGATGGAATGCTATCTACCCCTCCTCCATCAACATTAAATGAAATTGTATTTGCTATATTTAGTCTTTACAAAGAGAAGCTAATACTCATTTTAACTTGGCAAAAATATCAAAATATAGCCATTAACAATACTACAGATTCATTTAAAAAACTACACAATATACTATCTGATTTAACCCAAGATTTCACCCAAAAGAATATCCGGTTAGACACGAAAGATTACATTCTTTTTTTACGAATTGTTAGTTTTTGTGACTATCTAAAATCAACAAAAAACCTAATACTTTTTAATGACACTCCTTTGTATGACTTGTCGGTTTCCGAATTACTAAATAAGAGTTCTGAAATTACAGCTCCGATTAAAGACCGTGTAAAGCTACATAGAATTTATGATTTAGGTGTTGAACATGTTGTAATGCAAACGCGCTTTAGTTTGGATGGAGATGTAGTAACTCGAATTGAAAAAGATTTTGCTGCAAGTCCTCAAAATACAATTATTGAAATTCACAACAAACAAATCAACCTCTCAGTAAACTATTGGAAATCCCTAATTGGTTTGGCAAAGAATTTAATTTCAGAACTTTTCAATGGGTCCAAATAAGTCTACATTTTCATTTGTTTCTTCACTGGTTAAAAACAAAAAACATAGCTGGAGTCTTAGCTTTAATGACAAAAAGGTTCTAAGAACCACTTTATTTTTAGACGGCGACTTGCTTAACGAGGTTTCTTCCAAAATAGGCCAAGAACTCACAAAAGAAGAATCCAAAAAGATACATGCATACTTTGATACCATTCAGAAAAAAATTAAATCTATTGATTATATTATACATAAAATCACTCTTAGTCTTATTTCCTTCCTAAATGTCATTTTAATTCTAAAAAATGATTTTACATTTAATTGGGAAAAAACGTGTGGCTTGCTAGTTTTAAATTCACTAATTTTAATCTTTCGAAAGAAAATTACACACTTAATTTTAAAGTGTATTTCAAAATTCATTTAACAGATCATTAAAAAAATACAAAGACATGGCAACACTTAGACTTGGAGACGAAGCTCCAAATTTTACCGCAGAAACATCAGAAGGAACTATCAATTTTCATGAATGGCTTGGTGAAAGTTGGGGATTGTTATTTTCGCATCCCGCAGATTACACTCCAGTTTGTACAACAGAATTAGGAACAGTTGCAAAATATACAGACCAATTCAATCAAAGAAATGTAAAAGTAGCAGCCTTAAGTGTAGATGGTGTTGAATCTCACAAAGGTTGGATCAAAGATATCAACGAAACACAAAACACAACGGTAAACTTTCCTATCATAGCTGATGAGAACAAAACGGTTGCCAACTTGTATGACATGATTCATCCAAATGCAGACAATAATTTAACAGTACGTTCTGTATTTGTCATAGATCCATCTAAAAAAATAAAATTGATGATTATTTATCCGGCATCAACAGGTAGAAATTTTGACGAACTAATTCGTGTTATCGACTCGCTACAATTAACTGCTTATCATAAAGTAGCAACACCTGCCAATTGGAATAATGGTGATGATTGTGTGGTTGTTCCTGGAGTTAAAACGGAAGACATCCCTAGGATTTTCCCTAAAGGTTTCAATGAAGTCAAACCTTATTTGAGAATGACTCCACAACCCAATTTGTAAGATCTACGATCTAAAACCTAACAGGTTTTATAAATCTGTTAGGTTCAAAAGTATCTTTAAATTTAAAGAAGAATTCGCATTCATTTTTTCAGAAAACAAATAACGTTTCTTTTTAAACGCTTGTTTTGCAATGTTTTGAAAATTTTATAGTAATTTTATAAAAATTGACTTCAAAAAAACGCTATGAAAAAAAACACAGAACTCGAATTGGCTTTCAAATTCATTCAAAAAACAGACAGAAATGTTTTTCTCACGGGAAAAGCAGGAACTGGAAAAACAACTTTCCTTCACAGAATAAAAGAAGAATCATCTAAAAGACTTATTGTAGTAGCTCCAACGGGAGTTGCTGCAATCAACGCAAAAGGGGCCACAATACATTCTTTTTTCCAAATGCCCTTTGGTCCTATTTTACCAGATACTATTCAAAACACATCAACAATACAACGAAGGTTTAACAAAACAAAGATTGACATCATTAAATCACTAGATCTTGTTATTATTGATGAAGTAAGTATGGTTAGAGCTGACTTATTAGACGGAATTGATCAGGTCCTGAGACGCTATAAAGACAGAAACA
>Ga0105356_10003636_pt1 | contig 15085 bp, 15 predicted proteins | sample GOMGulsemesocosm_3_FD_83502 | JGI IMG/M metagenome (GOLD analysis project Ga0105356, IMG submission 83502) | Methane-oxidizing microbial communities from mesocosms in the Gulf of Mexico - GOM9D Gulf of Mexico | ecosystem: Environmental > Aquatic > Marine > Cold seeps | place: Gulf of Mexico...
AGTTAATGCTCGACCACATGTCGACCATGCTGTCGTCGGGTGAGCGCATCGAAATCCGCGGCTTCGGCAGCTTCTCCCTACACTACCGGGCCCCGCGCGTGGGTCGCAATCCGAAAACCGGCGATTCGGTCGAGCTGGCGGGCAAGTACGTGCCGCACTTTAAACCGGGCAAGGAAATGCGCGACCGGGTGAATGAGGGGCTTTAGTTAATCCTGTCGAGTGGGTATCTACGTTTTTCTGTGATCCTGGTGTGTATCCCCTGCATGCATTCTGGCTTATTGGCGCCCACTCACTTAAACTCTGCTCTTTTCAAAAAGCATGTTGAAATATGCGTGCGTCTTTAAAAAATCAATAATAAAGGTTAAGTGTGGCAAAGCGTATAGGGGAGCTTCTGGTTGAGCGGGGCCATATTCAAACGGAAGAACTTGATAAAGCTTTGCAGATGCAGAGCGCCGTTGGTGGTCGACTGGGTTCTCTGTTGGTCCGTACTGGGGCCGTTTCTGAAGAGGTGTTGACTGAGTGCTTGTCTGATCAGCTGGGTTTTCCTCTTTGTGGAAGAGATCTGGAGACCCCGGATCCTGCCCATGTATTTACTTCCTTACGTGATTGCGGTCTGGATGTTAATTGGTGTGTCGATAATGATGTGATTGTCTGGTCGAGCCACGACGGAGATTATCACTACGCGGCTAGGGATATATTATCTCCCTTTATATTGGACTCACTGCGTCACATTATTACGTTTGAACGTCTCAATCCTTGCCTGTTTCTCACGAGTCAATTTGAATCTGTACTTGATTATCTTCGTCGAGAGCAGAATGCTGAAATACTCTTTTCTGAAGGCAGTGACGCCAAGGCATTGCGTGAGCTGGCAGAAGAGGCACCAGTCGTTGAGCTGGTAAGCAGTATCTTTTCCAAGGCTGTCGCTCAGGGTGCTTCTGATATCCACATCGAGCCGAATGAAGATCGCTTTCAGGTGCGTTATCGAATTGATGGGGTCTTGCACTTTTATTTGGAGCAGCCATCCGACCGCTTTGCAGCGGTTTCTTCCCGTATAAAGCTGATCTCCGGTATTGATATTGCTGAGCGTCGTTTACCCCAGGATGGGCGTATCACTTCTCGCTTTAATGGCCGTGAGATGGATGTGCGTGTTTCCACTTTACCCGGGGTGCACGGAGAGTCCATTGTTATGCGTTTGTTACCCAAGGATCGTGAGGATTTGTCCCTCGAGCGACTGGGTATGGAGCCGGATCACCTGCAGCTTATGGCGGATTTGATGCATGAGAGTAATGGACTTGTGCTTGTGACTGGGCCAACGGGTTCGGGCAAGTCAACCACGCTCTATGCCTCACTGCATGAAACGAATGATGGCACTCGCAAGGTGGTTACCGTTGAGGACCCGGTGGAATACCAGTTGCCAGGTATTACGCAGGTTCAGGCGCATGCCGATATTGGTTACACCTTTGAGAAAGCGCTGCGGGCGTTCCTGCGGCAGGACCCAGATGTCATTATGGTGGGTGAGATTCGTGACTCTGAAACGGCAGAAATTGCTATTCAATCTGCATTAACTGGGCACTTGGTGCTCTCGACTCTGCATACTAACGATGCCTTGTCGGCTTTTACTCGTTTGATTGACATGGGTGTAGAGCCTTTCTTGGTTGCAGCACCGGTTAAGGCGGTACAGGCACAGCGATTGATTCGAAAAGTCTGCGCTGCTTGTTCTGCCCCAGCCAAAGTGCCAGAGTCTATTGCGCATGAGTTTGCGGGTCTCAAGGTTAGCTTTCAGCCTACCTGGGTCAAGGCTGATGGCTGTTCCGCTTGTGGCTCCACTGGCTATAAAGGGCGTATGGGTATTTATGAAATTATTCCTATGTCGTCAGATCTGCACGACCTAGTGGTGGCTAATGCGCCCGTTTCGCAGATGCGGCAGTTGTCAAAACAGCAGGGCCACCGCACCCTCTATCAGGACGGCCTTATAAAGGCGGCGCGGGGTTTGACTACCTTGGAAGAAGTTATGCGTGTCAGTAATGATGCTGAAGGCTAGGTGATGAAATACAGTTACCAAGCGTTGGATCAGAATCAACGAAAGATCAGTGGCAGTATTGAAGCGGTGGGCGAGCGTGAGGCGCAGCGCCTGCTGGAAGAAAAGCGCTTGTTGGTGGTGAGTCTGGAGCTGCCGCAGAGACAGATTGAGCTGTTTAAGAAAAAGCTTGACCAAAATGAAATTTTTGTTTCCCTGTTTGAGTTGACAACTCTCTTGGAGTCGGGCGTAAGTATTACTGATGCTGTGGATTCCCTTGCTGAATCAGATGTACATGAGGAGCTGCTTGCTTTTTATGCCCACTTGTCAGGGCAGTTGCAGCAGGGTGTCGCTCTGGGCGCGGCAATTCAGAGCTCAAAGCTAGAGCTGCCTAACTATTTTGTTCAGCTGGTCGAGGCGGGCGAGGCCTCAGGACAATTGGCTGAGGCTCTGCATAAGGGAGTGACGCAGCTGGAGTATGACCTAAAGGTCGCTAACGAGCTGCGCAATGCCTTGGTCTACCCGGCAATATTAGTGTTGTCGGGTTTAGGGGCTGTGGCCATCATCTTTGTGTTTGTGGTGCCCAAGTTTGCCAACCTATTAACGGGCAACAGCGAGCTGCCCGCGCTGGCTTATCTAGTGCTTAGTGTCGGCATTTGGGTCAATGACCATATTCTCCATGTGGCGCTGGCGGTGGGTTTGTTGGTGTTTGCCGTAACCTCGCAGCTGGCCAAACCCACGGTGCGTCAGAAATTATTGGATCGTATGGCGACTATGCCGGTTGTCGGTCTCTGGTTGGCCGATGCGGACGTGGCTCGCTGGTCCTCGGTGATGGGGGCCATGTTAACCAGCCGTGTGGAGCTGATTCGAGCCTTAGCCTTGGCGCAGAAAAGTGTCAAGAATTCAGCTCGCCAACAGGCGCTGGGCAGTGTTACTCAGGCGGTACAGTCCGGTGAACCTCTATCTAAAGCTCTGGCTGACCAGCATATTTTGAGCGCTACCGCGTACAACTTAATTAAAGCGGGTGAGAAATCCGGAAAGCTAGCGGATATGTTGACGGTCGTGGCCAAAATTTATGACAACAACAGTCGTGATCGTATGAAGAAGGTGTTGTTGATGATTGAGCCTTTAGCGATTGTGGTGATAGGTATCATGATCGCCACCATCATTGTTGGCGTGATACAGGCGATCACAAGTGTTAATGATATTGCTATCTAGCCTCGTCGCTATACCGATGTTCTTGATGTCTAAAAAATATATATTTTTTTGAGAAATTAAAATGAATAGAATGAGAAATTTGCGCCCTTCGGCGGGCTTTACCATGATCGAGTTGTTGGTGGTGTTGGTGATTATTGGTTTGCTGGCTGGTTTGGTAGGGCCACAAATGTTTGGCAAGGTGGATGTGGCCAAGGTAAAAACAGTCGAAACACAATTGAAAATGTTCAAGGGTGCGCTGCAGACCTATCGTCTGGATGTCGGTCGCTACCCATTAACTGAAGATGGCTTGGCTGCGCTGACAAAAAAGCCGACCTCGGGGCGTGCGGCTAACTCTTGGCAGGGGCCTTACCTAGATGAACATGCTCCGGCCGACCCTTGGGGTACACCCTACCAATACAAAAAGGAGCCGTCAGGCCTGCAGGGCTTTACGCTCTATTCTTTTGGTGCGGACGGTAAGCTAGGCGGAACGGAACTGGATGCCGATCTTGGTTATTTGCCAGAATAACGTGCAGGTGGCTAATCTGGTACGGGGTTTTACCCTGATTGAGTTGATTGTTGTCTTGGTCTTTATGGGCATGGCAAGCGCAGTGGCTTTTCCGAATATGGCGAAGATGTTCGATGGCTTCGTGTTGCGCACCGAGCGCGACGCTGTGGTGCAAGAATTGGCGGCCTTGGGTGTGCGGGCATACACGCGGCGAACCGCTGTAATTCTAAGTGAAGAAAACGCAGTTGATCTGCTAGACCTGCCAGAACATTGGCGGGTGATTCTACCTGGACCTATTTACTATGGTGCTTCGGGTTTTTGTGGCGGTGGAGAAATATCGCTGGTCGTCGGGCAGCAGCGGCGCACCTATGATCTGGCACCCCCTTATTGTGAGCCCCGCGAGCTGTGAGGGAGTCAAGGCAGAGGGGCTTTACTCTGATCGAGGCCATAGTTGCACTGGTTATATTTTCGACCTCGGCGATGGGTATCTATAGCTGGATTAACACGGGCTTGATTTCGCTACAGAAGGTAGAAGCGGTGGTGCGCAGCGAGCAGGCACTTTTTGCCGCCGTTGAAGAGATTAAGTTGATTGATCTACTTGAGCAGTCTTCAGGCCGTCAGCGAGTATTCGGTTATTCGGTTGAGTGGCAAGCCGAGCCGCTGGCGCCCATTCAGCAGGGCAACACTTTTAATGGCGATATTGGCCTTTATGATCTTGCTCTGTTTGAGCTGCAGTTATCTGTATACGGCGATGGGCGATTGCTTGGGGAATACCAATATCGTCAGGTTGCCCTTCAAAAGGTGCGCAGTTTGGAGTATGAATGATGCAGCGCACACAGAAGGGTCTGACGCTGCTTGAAGTGTTGGTGGTATTAGTGATCGTGAGCTTGGTGGCGACCATGATGATGCAGGGCTTCGGTTATACCATGGGCATGTATCAACGCGTCGTGAATACCCAACGCGATGGCTATAAACAAGTGATGGCCTATAAATGGTTGCGTCAAACCCTGTCGGCTACGGCGCCGCCAAGGGATTATGATGTGTATTTTAAAGCGGATGCGCAGGGGTTGGTGGCGACGAGTTTTCATCCACTTTTCCGCGCCGCAGAGGGCAAGACGGTTATTGGATGGCGCGTTGAATCAAGCGCTGTTGGTTGGGCGTTGATCTATACAGAGGCTGAGCAAGATTTTCAGGTGCTACAGGGTGATGATGGGCTCGCTAGCTTCGAGTACCTGGATGCACAGGATAGTTGGCGCGACAGTTGGCCACCGGAAGAGGTGGAGCCTCGAAGGATCCCTGAAGCCGTGCGTTTGATGGTGGGTGAAGATAATTACACTGCCGTAATTAATACACGCAAAACCGCAGAGGTGGGGTTTGATGAGGTGCTTTATGGTCGTGATTAGGCCGCGCCCCAGATCATTGGCTCGGCAGCAGCAGGGTTTTGTGTTGGCGGCCTCGCTCTGGATGTTGGCCATTATTTTTATGTTGGCGGGCAGCTTTCATACGTTTGTGCAGCGCAAGGTTGAGGCGGCGCTGCAGGCTAAAGCGGCGATCAGTGCGAAGCTCGATCAGCACTCAACGGCTCAAACGCTTAGCTATATGTTTGCGACTCAGCGTGTCACTCGGGGTGGTTTGGTTCCCTACCGTGAATTGGCGGGCAGTCATCGTGACGCAGAGGGGCATGTCTTATCCGACTCGTTAGGTGATGAGATTCGACTGGACGGTACCTGGTACAGGGGGCTGGGTGGGGTATTTTTTTCGCTGCAAGATGAGGCGGGTCTGTTGCCACTCAATTCGTCAGTCGTGAACCGCTTAGGGTGGTTGCTGGAAGCCCATGATCTAGATGCAATTAAGGTGGGGCAGTTGTTAGCCCGCTTGGCGGACTACACTGACGCCAATGACCTGATCCGCTTATCCGGCGCCGAGGCGCAAGATTATGCCGAAGTGGGTTTGGCGCTGCCGAGCAACGATTACCTGCGCACCGCCCCTGAGTTACGCAGAGTTATGGGCTGGTCTGAGTGGCTCGCGGATGAGTCACTAAACCTTCCCGCTTGGTTTGCGCCTAAGCGCAGCAGTTTGATTAATTTAAATACCGTGCCGGCGGATCTTTTGGCCCTCATGCTGGGGATATCAGTAGCAGAATTAGAGGGGCTTTTGCATATTAGGGAAGAGCGGGCATTTAACAAGGTGGCGGACTTTCAGGCTCGCAGCGGCGTGCGCTTGGCTTGGTCAGAAGATTTCTATCGGTTCTTTCCCTCTAACCGTATTAAGTTGCGGATGGCGTCCGCAGAGTTGGGACAGTTGCAAGTGATTGGCATACAATACACGGCGCGAGGGCTGTTGGGCCCTTGGCTGGTTGATTATAACTACACGACAGATCAAATGGATGGTGACCGAAGCTCCGCAGAGCGTGCCCCTGGGCCGCTCTTTGATGCACAGGAAATCAAGGAGTGAGCTTTATTAGCATGCAAGATAAAACGACAGCAGGCAGTGCTGATGAGACCTGCTGTGCACCGGCTAGTTATATTTCCCGCAGTCAATTGCTTTACCGCTGCATTGATTTTGTCGATGTGCCAGCGGCACTGAGACACAGGGTATTGCAGCAACGCTTGAAGTCCTTGGTGCCCTTCGCTGAATTTGATTACTTCCTCGTCTGGCAGTCACACCGCGCACTGGTGTGGTTGTGGTCGGTTACGGCAGGCGTCGACAGTACTGCGCGCCCCGAATCCCTTTTCCACCCTTCACTAAGCGACGGTTTTCAATGGCTTGTCTGCGCCCAGGGCTATGAAATGCAGTACTGGAAGGAAGGTGCGTTGGTGCAATCCAGCTGGAGCCTCGAGCAACCCAGTGATGTTCAGCTGGAGCAGTTTCAGCGCGGCTGCGGAGCGCTGGCTGCTCCCTTAGCCTGGCAGCATCAAGATCTGCAGTGGTTGCCTCGCTCCTGGGCGGAGAAACCCTTTTGGACTCGCGAGAACCTCCTGAGTGAGCCGGTATTGGCTCCGATGTTGGCGGGGTTTTTGTCTTTATGGTTGATAGTGGCCTTGGGTTTGGGGTTAGGGGGCTACTGGCGCCTGTCGAGCCTCGAAGATCGTGTGGCATTGCAGCGCGAGCAGCTACAGGAGTTATTACAGCTGCGCGAATCGGCGATGGAACAGCAGGCGAGCAATCAATATTTGCTGGCGTTGCTCGACCAGTCGACCCAGTTGGATGTGGCAGCGGAGTTGTATGGCCGCTTAAGTGCCGTGCCCTTCCGTATTCTGGATTGGCAGTACCAGCGCGGCCAGCTTAAGTTGATTTTACAGCAGCCCGAGCTGGATTCAAGGGCGGTATTAGAGGCCTTGGCGGACAGCCATATTTTTACTCAGGCGCGCATAGAGCCGGGTCTGTTGCAGGAGCAGAGCGTGCTGACATTGACGCTGAGTGATCAAAGGACAGGGGGCGCCGATGAATAACTTCAAGCATTGGCTGCGGTCTACCGGGTTGGATGCACAGTGGCTGCAACTCAGTGAGCAGTGGCAGGCAACACCACGCCTGCGTTGGATGATCTGGGCCGTTGTTTATATTGTTTTACTCTATTTGGCGTTGTTGCTGCAAAACTGGTCGGCATCAATAAGTGAACAGGTGTACCGAGTCGAACGCAGTTTTACATCCATGCAGAACTTGCAGGCCCAGACGCAGTGGTCGTCTCGCTTGCAGGCAGAGGCCGCGCTAGCGGAGCAGCTGCGTAAAAAGTACTGGCGGGCGGCATCAAAAGGTTTGGCTGAAGCGGATTTCCAAAAGCACATCAAGCAGTTGTTTGCTCAGCTGGCTACTGAGCGCTTGCGCATCAAGATGGCGCCCACCGAAACCGAGGGTGAACTCTGGGTTGTTAAGCTCGAGGCGTCGGGTGCCTTAGATACCGAGCGGGTGGATGAACTGATGGCGAAGCTTGCCAGCAGTGACCGTTATATAGCAGTCGAGCGCTTTAACTACAGCCCGCAGCGGGGCGGCCAAGCGTCGTTTATTTTAGCCGGTTATTTTCTCTCGGGGGCCCCATGAGTATTTTAAATTGGTTAGCTGCGCGCCCACCGGTCAGCCTGGGCCTCGGGGCGCTGAGTTTTTTACTGTTGGGTTTATTTGCAGGTGGTTTGGGCGCCGGTGGAGGCGGTGATGGCGCAGAGGATGTGTGGCGTCCCTCGGCCATGCCCGTAGCGGTTTCTCTGTCTGAGAATGTTCTCCCGGCAGTTGAGTCGCGCTGGGCGTCGCGCACCGGCCGCAGGCCAAAATCCAACACGCAGTTGTTAGAAAAGAAAGTCAGTGAGTGGAAGCTATTGGGTATCGTTGAGCCGTTGACCGACGAGCAGCGTTACGCCCTGCTATTGGAGGCGGGCAGCGATGAACTGAAGCGAGTCTATCTGAGTGAGTCATTTGGTGAGGGTTGGGTGTTACAGCACCTACTGAGCAGCAGTGTAATCCTTATTAAAGACAGCGAAGAAATAGAACTCAGCCTCTATTAGTGATGGCCTGTTAAGTGGAGCTATGACTAATGGTATTCCATTAGCCGGCGTCTGTTAGATAAGATTCCGCAAGAGTAGCTTTATTAATTTCAGTTGGTAGGCAAGCGGATACGCAGCAGGCTCGAAGCTTGGTTGTTTGTTGCTTTTCGCCTGCTACGGCGAACAATAATAAATACGCCCCTAATGGGGTTCTAAATTATAACGGTGAGTATCATGAAGTCAGCCTCAGTGCTGGGATTAATTTCAGTGGTCGGCAGTGTCCTATTAACAGGTTGTGCCAGTCTAATTGATAATGAGCTAGAGGCCTCGACGCAAAAGCCGTTCGAGCGACTGCGGGCGCCACAGCGGCAGGCCCAAGAGCGTGAGTACCGTGTAGATGATTTTAAAACCCAGTTCGAGAGGGGGCCGGGGGTACATATAAGCAAGAACACCGCTGACGTGCGTTCTCAGCGCCTGCAATTGGAGCTCGAAGGCGAGCCGCTGGCGGGTAACTACAACATGCCCCTGCCTGCGTTTATTAACGAGGTGTTTGGTGAGCAGTTGGGGCTTTCGTTCAGTCTGGAGCCGCAAATAAAAAAGCAGGCCGATATGGTCACGCTGCGCCTGAACGACGCCGTCGAGCCATCGGATCTGTTTCGCATAGCGGTGGATACCTTAAATCGTTATGGCGTGGCGGTGCAGCAACAGGGCGAACTGCTGGCTTTTTCCATCGATAAGAGTATCACCGCTGGCGACACACCACTGCTGGTCAGCGGTCGTACGCTGCCGGACGTGCCTCAATCGCACCGGCCGGTGTTTATGTTTGTGCAGCTCAGTGCGGTTACAAATACCAAGGTGCGTGGCTGGGTGGCGGATGCGCTAAAGGGTAAGGATATTGTCATAAAAGAGGATCCTGTACGCAACGCCATTCTCTTGCAGGGCAAACCCGACCTGGTGCGTCAGGCACTGGCGATCATCGATGTGTTGGATCAGCCGTTGATGCGCGGGCGCTTTTCACTCAGTATCGAGCCGGCCTTTACCAAGGTGGCGGCGCTGGCCAAGGATTTGGAGGTGGTGCTCCATGCCGAGGGTTATGATGCCAGTATCCGACCACCCCTCGGTGCAATCATGCTGATTCCTCTTAAGGCCAGTAATCAGCTGGTGGTGTTTGCCCAGACTGAACAGATACTCGCGCATGTGAGCGATTGGGTTAAACGTTTGGATCGGCGCCAGCAGTTGTCCATCGACAGTGGCGTATTTATCTACAGTGTTAAGAACACCGACGCTGCCCATGTGCTGGAGCTATTAAAAGAGCTTGATGCTGGCGGAAACGGGAGCAGCGACGTGGGGGGCTCAAGCGTGAGCCGCTTTGTGGTCGATAAAAACCGCAACGCCATCATCTTTAAAGGCAGTGGTCAGCAGTGGTTGGAATTACTGCCGGTGATCAAAGAGATAGATCAGGTAGCGCCTTCGGTATTGGTGGAGGTGTTGTTAGCAGAAATAACCCTCAGTGATGACGAACAAACGGGTTTTGAATTTCTCGCCAAGGGCAGTCTCAGTATTAATGGCAAGGACTACGCTACTACCATGTCCACCATCGGCGGCCTCGGGGTGGGCAGCTCCGGCCTCAGCGCTACACTGGGCAGCGCCGGTGAAACACGCGCCATTCTCAATGTGTTTTACGAGAGTAAGCGCGCTGAGATTCGCTCGCGCCCGCGCTTGATGGTTAAAAGTGGCGAGGAGGCGGTGATTGATGTGGGTACTGAAGTGCCAGTGATTACCTCTAACTCCCAATCGGCCGATGGTGGTGACTCACCGGTAATCCAGAGCGTGCAATACCGTAAGACGGGTGTACGACTTAATATTAAACCGGTGGTGCACGCCTCGGGCCGTGTCGATATCGCCATAGAGCAGGAACTCAGTGAGGCCCAGCCAAATGGTAGCAGCGGCATCGATTCGCCCAGTATCTTTAATCGCAAGATTAGTACGGTGGTCACCCTGCAGGATGGGGGGTCGATTCTATTAGGTGGCTTGATTTCTAGTTCTAAAACCAACAATAAAAATGGTGTTGTTGGTCTAGCTAGTATACCTCTGATAGGGCGCTTCTTTAAATCCACCGGGGATTCTGGCACACGTACCGAATTGATCGTGATGGTGATCCCGTACGTCATTAATTCACATCGACAAGGCCAAGATATTTCTGCTCGTGTGGCTGAGAGCCTTCTGGGTGTTGAACGATAAAAGTGTTTATTGTGTGTTTTTCAACCTATTTTTTGTGTTTGGCTATGAAAAATGCGTGATAAGTGGTGTTTTTAATTAAATAAGCTATTTAAATGTCTGAGTTTGTTGACGTTTATAACAACCAGTGCATAATAAATCTTAATTGCCTCTAGGATGGGGCGGTTAAATGATCAATCAACGTTGATTCAAAAAAATAATCTCGGAGTTAATTCCATGTTCAATAAGAAAATTTTGGTTGCTGCTATTACAACAGCTGTCATGAGCACATCTGCTTTTGCTGCGCAGGACCTGGATGCTACTGCACCAGCTGCAGCGGGTAATGCAATTGCTACTCAGTCTTTGATTACGACTGGTAAAGTAACTGTTTCAGCGACAGATCACTTTGTGATTACTGATGGTGCCGCCACAGACTTTCCGGTAACTAGTACCGTAGGCCTAGGTTTAGCAGCCGATACTCCAATTTACGTTCGCTACGACCTGGCTAATGCTGTGTTCAACACAGCCGTAACTGCGGCAAACATTGCTGTTGATGATAGCTCTGGTGCCGGTAACGCTGTTGAGACTCTGTCTCAGGGTGGTACTCAGGGTTCTAGTTTTGTTGTTTATGGTGCAACTCCTTCAGCTGGTAACTCTATCCAGATTGCAAGTGATGTCGTATTCTCCCCAGTAGATCTGGCTATCACAGGTGTTGCTGGTGCAACGATTTCTGCATCTTTGTACCTTGATATTAATGATGCGGTAAACAGTACCAATTCATTCAAGACTTTGACAATGGCAAATTACGTTCAGACCGTTGATGGTTTGGTCGTGACTTCTACTCAGAACACCCCGACTGCCGAGGTTGAGGATGATTTTAAGAAGTTTGTTGCTACTGACTCAGGTGTTGTTTCTGCATTAATTGCAGAGACTGGTTCTGTGGTCGTAACCGCCACGCCCGCTATTGCTGAGGACGATGGCTCTGCGTTGGTTCTGGCTGACATGATTACTGAGGCTACATCTGCTGTAGTGATTACAGGTGATTTCTCATCTGGTACTTGGGGTATCGATACTGGTGCTGGTAACTGTGCTGGTACTTTGACTGCTGGTGTTTTGAACACTGGCAAGACTACTCTTACTACCACTCTTGCTGCTCTGAACGCAGAGGAAACTCTCTGTAACGTTCAAACTGGTGCTGTTGTGGTTCCTGAGTCTCCTTACTCTGCAAGCGTAACTTACACTCCAGTTGCTAATGCTGCATTCCCTGCGACTACTGCAAGTGCGGAACTTGGTGAAATTGATCACAACGGTACAACTGTTCAGATTCCGTACCTGACAACTTTCTCTGGGTACAATCAGCGTCTGGTTGTTGTTAACCGCGGCGCTAACGATGTAAGTTACAGCATTTCTTTCACTGCTGAAGATGGTGTGACTGCTGTCGCAGGTACTGCTGCTAATGGTACTTTGGGTGCTAACTCTACTAGCATCATCAATGCTTCAGATATCGTTACTTTGACAGGTAAGACACGCACAGCTGCGACTCTGACCGTAGTATCTCCACAGGCTAGTATTGATGTGGCGACTACTCAGGTTAATCTGGCCGATAGCGGCACTGACACTGTTAAGCTTAAGTAATTCTTAGTTTCCAGTGTTGTAAGGAGGAGCCCCTTTGGGCTCCTTTTTTTTGTCTAAAAATTATGAAGTTTTTATGTGGCAATCAGTCTTAAATACTCTTACGCGTAAGTCAAAACGCTCTGTAACGCGTGTGCTTTTTCACCGTGATTTTTTGGGTTATACCGGTGGCCACCAGAAGGTGGCGGATTACTTTTCGCATCTGCAGAAATCCGCCGGCTATAAAGTGAATATCGCCTTCTCTGCGAGAACAGTGTGGGATGCGTCCAACCCCTGGTTTCCGAAATCTCAGCAGGCCGTAGTGCCGTTTTCCCCTGCGGCGGCGGATGCGCTGTTTCTAGCTGGCCTGGATTGGAAAGAGTATTTAAGGTTGGGGGTCGACCCCAATAAACCCGTCGTTAACTTGATTCAGCACGTGCGCCACGGGGACCCGAGCCAAAATGTGTATCCTTTTTTAAAGCAAAAGGCTGTACGTATTTGTGTTTCCCAGCAGGTAGCAGACGCCATTGCGGGCAAGGCCAATGGCCCTGTACATGTGATTGCCAATGCCCATGAGGTGCCGAATATAGTGTCTCTCAAAACCATCGAATTGTTGGTGGTGGGGGGCAAGCGGTCTGCGTTGGCGCGTCAGTTGGGTCGGGTTTTTCAGGCGGAAATACCGGCTGCAGATCTTTGTGTGTTGGACCAGTTTGTGTCTCGCGAGGCGTTACTGGCGAAAATGGCGGCCGCACGGGTGGTGTTGTTATTGCCCAATGAAACCGAGGGTTTTTACCTGCCGGCACTGGAGGTCATGCAGTTGGCGGATGTGACCGTGGTGCCCGATTGCGTAGGTAATCGTGATTTTTGCCAGGATGGCGTTAACTGTTTGCGCCCTGAATACACATTTGAAGCACTGTTGTTGGCGACTCGCCAAGCATTAACATTGTTGGGTGATAAGGAGGTCTGTGTGGCGATGCGCAGACGTGCGCAACAGACGGTGGCGCAGCATTCGTTGGCCTCAGAGCGAGCGCAGTTTCTAAAAATCATGGATAATTTGGATCAAGTCTGGTGAGTGAATTTAATACTGCATTTGCGCGCACCCTGTTGTTGACCGGTTTGCCGCGCTCCGGCACAACCCTGTGCTGTCATATTCTTAATCAATCACCCAATGTACTGGCTTTACATGAGCCAATAACCCCAAGAGACCTTTCTACAAAACCCGCTGAGGCGGTGGTGGGTGTACAGGCCTTTGTGCTTGAAACACGTGCTTCGGTGTTGGGGCGGGGTGTGGCAATGAGCCGGCACCAGAATGGTGTGGTGCCGGATAACCCCGTGGGTCAGGTGTTAAGTGAGCGTGGTTTACGTGCCATGACGGTCGAGCTGGGGCAGATTGAAGCCAAGGGGTTGGATCAAGACTTCACCCTGGTGGTTAAGCAAAATGCGCTGTTTACGGCGCTGCTGCCTGTGTTGCCCTTTACTTGTTATGCGGTGGTACGCAATCCCTTGGCGGTGCTGGCCAGTTGGAATCAAGTGGACTTGCCAGTGCAGCGCGGTCGTATCCCAGCCGGTGAGCGCTACGACAGCGAGTTGTTGTTGAGGTTAGAGTCTGAGGGTGATCGACTGGAGCGCCAGTTGATTATTTTGGAGTGGTTTTTCCAGCGTTTTGCGGCCGATGTTCCCGCGACTCATATCTTGCGCTATGAAACGTTTGTCGCTGATCCGGCCTGTGTGCCGAAGGTCATGGCGCTCCCCTGTGGTAGCGCAAGCGTTCGTGAAAGTCGCAACGCGTCTTACGATATTGACCTAGTGCGTGTTGTGTATGAGCGCTTGATGTCAAGTGATCGGCAGCTGTGGCAATTTTACAGCCGCGCCGCGGTCGCTGAATTATTTGAGTCAATGCAGGGGGGAGGCTGATGCCGGGTACGTTGGATTTTATGATCATCGGGGTGCAAAAGGCAGGCACCACCGCGCTGTCGAGCTTTATTGATCAGCACCCAGATATTGAGATGGCAAGGGGCAAGGAGGTGCATCTCTTTGGTTGGCCTTCGTATTCACCCAGCTGGACCAGCGTCGATATTAATAAGCGTTATGCGCCATATTTTGAATCTGAGCCTAAGGCTGAATTACCTCTGCGGGGGGAGGCGACGCCGCTTTATCTTTATGCGCCGACTATTGTGCCTGAACTCGCCCGCTATAACCCAAAGTTGAAGGTGATCGTTAGCCTGCGTGACCCTGTAGACAGGGCCATTTCCCAGTATGAAATGGAGCTGAGCAGGGGGTTTGAATCCCGTGGTTTGGTGGCGGCCTTGCTGTTAGAGTCCTGGCGTTTGGCGCGCTCTGGTTGGTCTATATTGCCAGGCAGTGCGCGCCTGTTGCACAGCTACCTGGATCGCGGTAAGTACGTCGTGCAGCTGGCGCGGTTGCGCACCCATTTTCCGCAGCAGCAAATATTGATACTTGATAATTCGGAGCTGCATAATGATCACGATGCGGTGATGGCGCGTGTCTTTGAGTTTCTTGGGGTGGATAAAACACACCCTGTTGCTGCCGAGCAGGTGTTTCGAGGGGAATCTACGGTGGGAAAGCACCGTGTCTTGCGGCGCCTGCTGCGCTGTTATTTCTATTGGCATAATCGAAAACTGAGACGTCTTTTACCCTCCGGCTCCCGCTGGTTCTGGCTTTGACCCGTGCTTTATGGCTGTGTGGTCTGTATGATTGCGGTTGTTTTTACTGGCTGCCTTAGACTGTGTTTCTACTTGGGTAGGGGGGCGTCGCAGCCTGGTGGTTAATGGGCCATTCTAGTCTTTAGGTGTGGGCATCATCACCGCGGGACTGTGCAATGGAATGTGTATGTTGTTGATGGATTTAGGTGTTCATGAGTACAAATAGAAAAGGCATTATCTTGGCGGGGGGCTCTGGCACCCGTTTATATCCGCTGACCAAGTCCATCAGCAAGCAGATCATCCCGGTCTACGACAAACCGATGATCTACTACCCGCTGACCACGCTGATGTTGGCGGGTATTCGCGATATTGTGATCATCTCCACCCCCCGTGACCTGCC